>BNJT01002347.1_pt1 | contig 124365 bp, 148 predicted proteins | sample 8540491 | NCBI WGS metagenome assembly BNJT01 (sample SAMD00202455, study PRJDB9452) | human saliva metagenome | host: Homo sapiens | reverse complement strand
ATAATTGAGAGACTTTTTATTTAATATGGTATAATAAGTAAATATAAAAATACAGTATAAAATACTAGTAAAATCGCTAATTACAAAAAATTATGGTGTTTAATGTGGTGTATATCTAAAATTATTTTTAATTGTTTTTAAAGGTTTTAGATAACAAAAATCAGAAAATTAATCTTGTTTTATTTTAAGTAGTATAATAAAAATATTAAATATAAAAAGGATTTATCCTTTTATTCTTTTGTTGGAGGTTTATATGCAAAAATATACTAAGCAACAGATAATAGAATACTTACAAAAATAAAATAGATGCAGGGAGAAATAACAAGTACAGCTTCTTTTTAAGACAGGGATGATTAAATTAGATACTATTTATAAAAATTTTTAGAGTGTAAAAATGGATAGAAGTGCTAGAAATTATAGATAGAAAAGATGTTATAAAACACAGAAAATTCTTGTCTAAGGAAGAAATAGAAAAAGGAATTAATACTTTTATAGCTAAAAAATAAGAGATTTCCAAAAACTAGAGAACTTTTGGAAAATTGCAGACTATACAACAATTATTATGGAAATATGGAAAGTTTATATAAACTCTTTACAGACTATTTAAACAAAAAGGAAGAATTAAAAGTATACAAAAAGATAGACTTATTAAATATTTACAAGAAAAAAATAGATAATAAAGAGATAACAAGTACTTTATTTTTACTAAAAAGAAAAATATAAGTTTAAATGTGGTCTTAAAAATTAGGAGTTAAAACTTGGAAAGATGTTTTTAGTTTTTAATAGATAGAGAGAGTGCAATATACAGAAAAATTTAAAAAGAAAAGATAAAATTATAAAAATTTTATAAGGAATTATCTATAAAGTTATGTAAAAATAATGGTGCTAGTCTACAAGATATAAAAGAAAATTCTAATTACAATAGCTTTACAATAATAAGTCTTTTTGGAGGTATGTTTGGCTTAAGGAAGGCGAGTGGATTCCCAGATGTATATAAGAAAAATAAAATAGATTACAACAAACTAAAAAGACTTTTAAAAAACTTTATAAAAGATATTGGAAAAACTTCCGAAATAAAGCTAATTAAAATCTTAAGAGAAAAGAAAATGCCATCTATAAACACAATTAAAAAGAGCGTTTAAAGTGGCAAGTTTAAAAAGTTTATACGATTTACTAGATCAATAAAAAGGGACTTAGTCCCTTTTTCTTTTATCTATTTTCTTTGTTGTATTCTTTTTCTAGCTCGAACATTTCTTCAAAAACTTATAATTCTTCCTAATTCTGCATACCCACTAAAGTCTTCTCTTACACTTGCTTCTCCACAATCTACAGAAGTTTTTGGATAATCTTCCATAAATCCTTCCATTAATTGTCTCCATTCTTTTGTAAATTTCTTTTTAAGTTTTTCATTTTTGTTTTTCCTCCTTAATAGATCTTTTTGATCTTTCCTTCTATGTATATATAATAACATATTGTTAACAATATGTCAACAAAAATTTTTATTTTTTAAATATATATTTTTATAATTTCCTTTATTTCTTCGATTTCTTCGAAAGTTGCAAAATCTCTTATAAAACGATAGCATGTACTTTTTAATCTGCTTCTATTCGCTTTAGCCTTAGCTATAGGATTACTATCTAAATATCTCTTTGTGGCTTCTGTCTGCTCTTTTCTGTGTTTTTGTACCCTTTTTCTCTATCTCTTCCATTTTTATCTCCTTTCTGGTAAAATATGTTTAGATCTCCTAATAGAAGATCTTTTCTTTCTATAAAAGCTGGGATACTTTCCCAGCTTTTTCTTTATCTATTGTATAATTTTTTTAAAAACTGTTAATTTTGCATTTTCTTTTATTTCTAATATTTCTTTTTCGAAATCTACAGTATATTCACTTTCTTCTAATCCTACATAATCTATATAATCTCCATTGTTTACACCTAAACAATCGAAGTATAGGTAAACTTTATCTTCTCTTTTAGCAAATCTAAAATCTTCTTCTTTCAATGTTTTTGCATTTTTATCGAAATCTTTTTAGTGTAACTTCTATTCCGTTTTTCTATCATGTGGTAAGCATTAAATCTGTTGTTTTTCATCATAAATTGATGTAACTATTTTTACTACCATATATTTCTTCAACTTTTTGCTATCACTTCATTTTCAAAAATTTTCATTGAAAAGCTCAATATTCTCCATTCCATTTAGCTTGTTTTACTTCTTGCAAATTCTACGAATTCTTTATTGTATTTTTGTTTCTGTAAAAACCTTTCCATCTCTTTTAAATACTCTTGTTGTCATTTTGTTTCCTCCTTAAAATTTTTAGATCTTTTTGTTCTTTCCTTCTATACATATATAATAACATATTGTTAACAATATGTCAACACTTTTTATAAATATTTTTAATATTTTTAAATATAGATAAATTCATACTTTCAAGCAATAAAAAGTGGGATAGGAAAAATCCTACCCAATTACTTTTATGAATTTTCTAATCTCTTCCACATCTTTTTTTAATTCTGTTTGCTCTTCTCTCATTAACTTTAACTCATTTACTATGTCTTTCATCGTATTTCTGTACATTTCAAAAGGTTTTACTATCTTTCCAAAGAAAAATATAGTAAGATAGATCCTGCTAATCCGTAATCTTTTAGAACAGCTATTATAACTTTAAAAACTTCTTCTAACATAGATACCACCTACTTTTTTTAATCATTTTTCTAAAATGACTAGCTCCAAACATTCTAACCATTCTGTACATAAACTGTCTCTTTATTGCTCCAACTCCACATTCTTTCATAATTTCTAAGAAAATTTTATCTGCTTCTGCTCTTGTAATATCTATATTACAATTTTTAGAGTACAACCAATCATGTACAACTGCGGCTTTTTCCATGTTTTCCATAAGTGTTTATAATGTTTCTAAAGATTTTTGGTACACTAGCATAGTCAGTTTTAAAAACCATTTGGCACAACTACTGTTCTATCGATGTTTCATAGACATAGTCCTCAAATACTTCCCAATACTTATCATCAATTAAAGATGTCTTTTAACTTAGATAATTCCATAACTTCAACCCCTTTCAAATATTATCTTTTTATAAATTTTACAAATAATGCTACAACATCGGAAATGATAGAAAATTTGAGACTTTCATCTAAGTTGCTCCCAAAAAAAGGCTCTAAAAAGTATATAAGTATGCTTAGTTTTGCATATTCCATAAGCTCCTCTCTTTACTATCCTTAACTTCGATTAAACCTCGATTTCCTCTTATTTTACTTCCAAATGTATGCTGTAATCTAGCCATAAAAATCTGTAGCTAATGCTTTTCCTTTATTGCTTTTGTAATACACAAGACACTCACAACCTTCTGCATTTCTGTTTGTAGAGCTATTAAAATGTAGTTCTAAACAAAATTTGTAGTCTTGACTGTTCAATTTTTCTATAACTTCAAACATTTCTCTTGTATAGTACATATTAGGCTGTCTTTCATAAACATCGACAAGTTCTGGGATTGCTCCCTAATTTTTAGATGCAACATCTCCCAGTAACTCCATTCATTGCCCACTATGTGCGAGTAAGCCCCTTGACTTCTTTTTATTGTGTCCAATTATTAATGCAACTTTATTCATTTTTTTATCCTCCTTAGACATAAAAATTCTACATTTTTATATCTAAAAATTTAAAAATCTGCTACTTAATTTATAAAAATAGCTAAAATTCACTTTTTGAATTTTTCTGAAAAACGACCCTCTGAGAGCCTTTTTAACGAATTTTTAAAAGAGGTAGCTATATAATAGATACCCTTAATAAAAAAATTAACCATTTACTAGCTTATTATGAATTTCCTTTCTTTTAGTCTCAAATTCGGCTTTTGATAACTCTTTTGGGTTTACTTTTAGTCTTAAAGTGATGTTCTGTGTCATAAACACTTTGAACAAATGTAGTTCCATATAACATCAAGATCCCTAGTTCATTTAATCCTGCAGGCATCCCGTAGTTATCTTCAAAATACCAAGTTGTTTTTTTATTTTTTCCTAGCTTTGTAGCAATATCTAATGCTGTTACATTGGCTACCATAAAAACAATATCTTTTGTCTCTGCATCTTTGCCTGTGTTCTTTTCCATCAACTTTATAATCGAACCCATATTCTAAAGATTTAGCTTTTTAGATCATCTATTAGAGCACAATAATCATCATACTCCTTTTGATTATCTAATATCCATAGCGATTTTTCTTTGTCCCAATACATATACTTTTGATTTCCAGATGGTTTGGGTACTGTTATTAGTTTCTTATCTTTTATAAACTCTCCATCATCTAGCTGTACATCTATATTTGCTCTTACTTTTTCTTCTTTAGACATTTCTCTCAATACATCATCTTTAAAAAAATGGATATTGATATGTTATATCAGTTATTATCATATCATTTGTATATCCTTGAAAAAATATGATAGAGGCGATTTTAAGACATCTTCTAAGCTTTCTGCATAAACAGAAAAATATCAATTTTTTTCTTTTTGTAAAAATTAATCGTTTTTCATTTTTTTACTCCTTTCGTTTGTGAATAGATTTTCAAATTTATTCAGATTTTTATAATTTAAAAATGCTGTTTTTGAGTAACTTATATATAAAAATTCTTAAAATATTATATTTTAAGAAAAATTTATATAAATATGCTCAAAAGCTACAAAAATAAATCTTAAAATTCTTTATAAATTTGAAAATCTCCATAAATATTAAACTAAAAAAATACCTAATTTTTTTCCTAGCATTTATAATGCTATTTCTTACTTCAGTTGGATTAGCTTTAGCTATATAGTGTTTGCTCGTAACTCCGCTACTAGAGTGGTTTTGCATAACTACTAGCTAATCCTAATCCAGCAAGATTATTAATAAGATTTATTGCTGTTTTTTTCTTAATGAATGAGGGTATAGATCCTCTATCCCTAATATCATACCTAACTTTTTTTAATCCTATTTCTAATAGCTCCTTGAGTCATTTGCCTATACTCTTTTTTTGTATTTTTGTAATAAAGAACCATTCACTTTTTATTTCCTTTTCTTCTCTATATTTAATCCATTCTTTTATAAGTTCCTTACATTTTTTTGGAAAAAAAGAATGCATTAACTATATAACCTTCCTTTTCCTTAACATCTGTAAAGTACCCATTTTCTAAGTCCAGTTGTTCCATCTTTAAATTTTTGAATAGCAGATATCCGACAAGCACTATCTAAGAACAATTCCCATAATATCCTATCTTGCAAATCATATTTCTTAGATTCAACTTGTATATATAAGCGAACTGTCAATATTTGTTCTGTTGTTAAAAAAATAACTGCTCCTAACCTTGTCTTTTTCTGTAAACCTCAACTTATCCAATTTACTATCAAAAGGATGATATTTTATTTTATTTCTACGAACACACCAAGCGTAAAAAGTAGATATTGCTGTAGTTTTATTCATCAAAGTCCTTTTTGAATTCCCTAAACTTCTACAATGATTCCTATATGATTCTATGATACTCGGCATTTCCATCAGTGTATCCTTACTAGAAGTAATCTATTTTTTTATAAGCTTTTTGAAACCATACTATGAACAACTTAAAATTATTACAATATGTTTTTATAAGTTGTTTCCCATGTCTCCCAGTTGCTACTTTTTGCAACTATTAAGGTATTCTAAGTACACCTCTACATTTTTCCTTTTTTTAAATTTTCCAATACTGTTAATTGCATAACTAAACCTCCTAATTTTTTGATAGGTTAATTATACATTTCTTAAAAATAATGGAAAAATCTAAACACAAAAGTATAAAGCAGATATTGCTTCTGTAACATCTGTAAGGCTTGGTTTTAATCCAAGTACAACATTTAATGCTACAAAAATAAAAAGATAAAAAAATAGTTTATCTTACAGTAAAAAGCAATGATATGCACATTCCTTGCCTTTTTATCTAAACATTTAAATAGAGCTATGCTCGTACATGAGTCAATCGGCTAGAACTGCTATTATAACAATTGAAGATGACGGATTTATATTGTATGGAGATATAACTGGGATTACAGGACTATTTCTTGCAGAGTATGTTTATTATTAATTTTTTTAACTTAAATAAGCAACAATTACCTTCAATTGATTTAATGGATAATTTGCTACGTTTCCTAACGCTCCAACTCTTAGCATTTTTAGCTGGAATGTCTAGATTACAATATTCTCCCCAATTCCCTTGGTTTAAATTAGTTATAGATATAATTTTATTTATATTTATATGACTAGGCACAGGAGTATACCATTCAGTAATGTTAGCTGTAGGATTATGTCCTAACAAATTGGTCATTTGAATTACTTCAACTTTGATTAAATTTTCCAATCTATCCAAAAAGACTATTATTGTCAAGTGGGACAAAGTTTGCAACATTTGCAGATACATCTGAATTTTGATTTAAACACTTATACATTTTTTTCTAGTATTTCTATCAAAATAAACATAATTTACATTTTTGGCTCCTGGATCTTGTATATCCCCACCATAGCCCACACATCCAAACATTCTAGCTAACATCATGCCTTCAAGAGCTTTTTCCTTCAGTAGTTCCATATTGTACTATCCCTGCTTTCTCTCTTGTTGCTCCGTTTTTAATTTCTGTAACAGCATTATTTAATTTCTCTGTTTCCTTATCAATCAACTCTGAGTTTTGATTAAAAATCATCTATGTTATAATAATCATTTCCCCCTGGTTTTATTAATCTTAGATATTTAGTATATTCTGCCATTCTTATCTCCTTTCATCATAAATACTTCTGTTTTTTTATAGTCTTTAAAGATACATGTTTCATAGAACTTAACTCAATATGTTTGTGATACTTTCCAATAACATCAGCATCATTATAAAGTCTAGTATCATAAATCTGTTTTGTGAGTTTTGCTTTTCAAAAATATTATGAACTAAATAAGCCACTTGATTGTGTGTGTTGTATCTAAATTCAATACTAAAAATTCAGATGAGCAGGTTTATTAATATAAATGAAATTCTTAAAAATTATCTAAGTTTTGAGGTATTCCAACTACAGATGTAAATTTTATCGTAAATGAATAATTTCCGTAATCCTCAATTACTTCGATTTCTCCATTTGTGAATATCTTAGCTTGTTCCTTCAAAACATGAGGTGTAAAGATATTTTTTTGATAGTAAAGTATAGATAATTCTATCTTTTCTATCTTGTAAACTCCAACCATTTTTTTATAATCTAACTCCATAAATCTCTCATAGTTAGCCAATTGTTGCTCATTAAAAAAAGCTATGAATAATAGCTCCTTGTATTTCTGTATATCATTCTTAGCATATTCACAGATTAAATCTAGTGTTCTGATTAAATCTTCTTGTAAACTATTTCTAGCTATTTTTTTGAAACTTTCTTAATTAATCTATTGCTCATTTATAATCACTGTCCCAACTATTAATATTTCATCTTCTACGATTTCTATATTAGAATTAGAATTATTTACTTTTTACAAAGTTATCATTTACCCCATCTATTTCTAAAATAGCTTTCTCTAAACGATTTATAGATAGTATTGTTTTTATTAACTTTCTCAAATGTAGCATTCCCAGTTTTTATAACAGCTTTTTAAAAAGAGATTCAATCTTTTTCTTTTACATCTGATAGAGCATATCCAGATTTTAATATAGTATTAACTTCTATGTTTATAGTCTTAGCTCTAAAAGCTTTCTATAGTTACATCAGCTCCGACAGGTCTACCGTCATCGCTTTGTATTCTTTCTCTAACTTTTTGAATTAGAGATGAATCTGCAACATCATTATTATAGTTAGCAATCAGAACTTTAACAGTTCCATTTCCATTCCAAAGAGGTTTTACTAATACTTTCCCAACTCCATCAACTTGCTTTAGCCCATTGCTCATAATCATATATATTTCCACTGTGAGCAGGTCTTGTAGCTTTTTCTTTAGCTCTAGCTACAAGTACAGAATTAGGGTTCTTTATCATATCCATTGATAATTTCTTTTTCATTCGTAACAGAATAAATGTTACTATTTTGAATTTCAAATGTTGTAATTTCTCCTATTGCGACATTACCTATTTTTTTCCTTCTGAAAGGCATTCTATTTCTATTTCTGCAACTCCTGATGTACTTAAATATTCTCTTCTTAAAGATTTATACTTTATACCATCTCTATTAAGAAATATTGTATTTTTCTTCTATGAGAGAGTTTGCTTTTCCTGTTACTTTTAGAGTTCCTTTAGCCTTAGTTCCTACCCTTCTTTTTTTACTCCAAACATTAGAGCATGTTTATCAATGTATTCATCTTCTGTTGCTGTATCTATAAAAAGTTTGTTTTTCCCAGAACTCTAATTCTTTGTAAACTTCTTCTGCAGTAATTCCAAAAGTTCTTTTGCAATATCAAAGTTATAAGTACCTTCCGTCTTTGAGAGTGGGTTTTTAAGTTATCTAAGAAATTATTTCTTAATTCAATTTTTATCTTTCATTTACACCTCCATTTCTAGCTCTCCATACACAGTTTTTAACATTAAAGGTTATTTGTGGAACATATTCTTCTTCATTAGAAATTTCAAAATTATAACATTCTAAAATGTATGGGTTTACTAATAAAGTATCTCTAATTTGGTTAATCATTAGAGCATCTTTAACTGTTTTATGATAGATAGTACCAATGTTACTTTCTAGCTCACTTCCATAGTCATCACTGTGTACATCAGCATATCTAAATCTTTCAGTCTTTAATGCTTTGAATATCCATACTTTTAAAGCTTCATTTTTCTCTAAAACTTTAATATCATTATCATCTTTTATATATTCTCCAGTTTTAAAATCTATAGCATATTCTTTAAAAGTTGGCATTTCTTCAACTTCTGTATCCGTTTTTTTCAAGAAAAAAATATTAAAAATCTTTTTCCACATTACACCCCTCTATTGCTTTACTTGGCATTTTTACTATTTTTTTGTTACAACCACATAATGCACTCCCATGACAAGCACTAGCACTTCATCGCCTTTTTGAAGTGTATCTTCAAACCAGATATCCTTGTGAGATCTGTATGTTCCATTGCCTTGATATTTTCCTTTTCCTGTCAATTTTGGAATTTTATGTCCCATAGTATCTGAAGTATCGTTATCATAGTCATAGTTAGATATGTCTATTTTTATATTATCTATAACTCCATCTATCATATAATCTCTATGATAGTGAGGTAATAAGTAATTCTTTGCAATAAATTTGCTCAGATGGTATAACTTGCCCATTAAATTTAATTGTTAGATTTGGTGGTGGGGTTTCAACAGATGCTTTTATGATAGATGTTCCTTTTGTAGCTTGTCCTATCATTTCACTTATCATAATTCCTAAATCACTCATTTTTTTATCCCACCCTTCTGGAAACAATTGATCTAATTTATCTACTTTTTTTATTTTTTTCTTTTTAGCTTTTTTTGCCTTTTTTTAGTTTTTATCACTTTTTTTAACTTTTTCTTTATTTTCAAATTCTGCTTTATCCATTACATTTTCAAATGCGAGTTCAACATTACAATAATGAGTTTCTCCTTCAAATACATGAGTATCTGATTTAACTAAGAAATCTCCAACAAAGCCCGCTATGTGGTTCTTGTATTCCTATGTTATATCCTGCTTGAATTAATACATTCCCTAAACATTGCAATTTTGCACTCTTTTTCTACACTCTTTAGCATGTCTTTAGCATTTGCTATGTTATCTACATCTTTTTCATATTGCATAACTTGTTGAAATAATCCAAATTTCTTTTTATCTTCTGCATTCTCTACTTTATTAAGTATTTGTTGCTTTTCGTTTTCTACTTTATAGATAACTATTTGATTTATCATATTCTCTATGCTTTCTTCATAAGAGGATGTAGAAATGTTATCAGCACTTGTTAAAAGAACATCAGCATGTGTTCCTTGCTCAACTATATCTATTGCTTTATCATTACTTACAATAGAATAAATCTTTTTATTTTTTTCTATGTTGTATTGTGTAAGCATTTAATATAATTTCGTATCCACTTCTATCAATAGCTGGATATGTACATGTAACTTCATCCTTTGGGATTTTACCTATTTTTAAATTAAGTTCTCCACAGATTTCTTTTAATATTTCACTTGGCTTTTTCCTAAAGAAGTTTTTTTAACAAAGTTATTTTTTTATTTAAGTAAATAGAATTGTCATAAGCATAGAATGTTTTTAACATCAGTATCTCCTTTTCTTGAATGAAAAAAATACTTTTCCAACAAATAACTTTTCATCATCATAAGAAAATTCAATTTCATCTCCTATTTCAGTTATAATATCTCCCAGATACTCAACTTCTAACTTTCTAGCTGTTCCATGAATTGCTCCACTCCATATAACCTGAATAAAAAAATATTTTTATATTCTTTTCCATTAACATATTTTTTTACTTTTTCCATAAAATCACCTTTGCAATAAGCCTCTTGCTACATCTAGCAGTGTTTTATTTTTTTACTAATTTCAATTAAACTTATTTCAACATCTATATCTCCAGTTCTTTCAACTATAGAAAAAAATTTAGAGTTTGGATATAGCATTTAAAAAAATATGTTGAATTCAGGAACAATTAAGGTTAAAGGTTCTTTATCATTTTTTTAATTTAGTCAATATTTCAACACAATTTGCAGGAGTTGTAGATAAAAAGAAAACTAAAAAGGAGATTTAATATTTGGAAAAAAAGGTAGAAAAACTAATTCTTTTCTGCTTTTTCTATTTCCAACTAAAGTCTTTTCTCCTAAGTCAATAATTTTAAATGTCTGTATATCTTGCTCACTCTCAATCTTTAAATCCAAAGGTGGGACCACAAAGAAAAAAAGGAGTACTTGTAGAATTTTTTTAATAAAAATAAATGTTGGTTTCATACTTATCCTCCTTTAATTTGTTATTTGTACATAATTTTTTTTAATTCTGCCATTATTTTTTTGTTTAGACATTTCTGCAGTTTTTTTCTAAATCTGCTTCATTTTTATTACAACTCCACCCATATTAACATTTACTTGAGGAGAAAAAAATTAGTAGTTGATGCTATAGGTGCTTTAACACCTAGATCTTCAAAAGCTTTTTCATATTCAGATTTTGGCTTTTTAGGTAGAGGAGAATTCAATGAATTTATACTTCTATTTTTTTCAATAATATTTCTTGTTGTTTTAAATCTTCAGAACTTAATCCAAGAGCACTCAAACCTATAGTATTATTTTTTTAAGTTTGTTCAATTGAGACTCGTCTAAAGATAGTATTATTTGATTTTTTTCGGTTTCAATTTGTCTTTGATAATCTTCAGATTTCCATCCTCTCATTTTACTTTCTCTTTCAACATCTAATCTAGCTTGTTTTATCTGCATCTTCTCTAGAATATCCTTGCTTCATATACTTATTAGTATATTCTGAAACTCTCATACCTTCTGCAGAGCCTTGTACCTATTTGTGTTTTATTTGCAACATATTTTTCCAGCTTTTATATCTTTGCATAACCACCTATTACGTATTTTTCCAGCACCAGGAAAAATGTTCTCTGCCATAGTACTACTTTTTAATGCAGACAAATCCTTTAATAGCCTCAGTTATAAGAGAGAATATTCTATTAAAATAAGATTCAACATTCTGAGTATCAAAAGTTCCTTTAGAATTTAATTCAGCCATTTTGGATGTGAACTTATTTATAAAAATCTGTCGCAGTTGGTGCTAAACCTTCTCCAATAGATATCTTTAAATCGTCAACAGCACTTCTAAATTGAGCTATTTTATTTTTAGTTGTATTTTTCCATTTCACTAGCCATTTTTATCAGTTGCACCTGTTGCATTTTAATATTGCTTTCTCAGCTTTTTCTATCCCTTCTTTTTGAAGTTCCTAACAGACTATTCATTACTTTCAATCCTTCAGAACCAGCTATTGTAGTCAAAAAAATAAATTTCTTTGTTCATCATTCATTTGTGCAAGCTTAGGCTTTAATTCTTCTAAAATTTTTCTTAATCCTTTAAACTTACCATTGTTATCATAAAGAGTTACTCCTGCTTTTTTTCAAAGCTTTATCCATATCAGGAGTTGTTTTTGAAAGTCTTGCATAAATTGATGCTAAGTTTCTTCCTGCTATAGAACCTTTGAGCCCACTATCCGCTAATAATCCTAGAATAATATTTGTTTCCTCTAAACTTTCAAAAATTTCTCGAAGTTGATGCGACATATTTATATGCTTCTCCTAGCTGTCCGATACTTGTATTAGTATTATTAGCAGTAGCTGCCATGACATCCATAAATCTATCAGCATCTTGCAATTTTAACTCAAAAGCACTTATATTATCAGTAAGAAGGTCTGATGTACTAGCCAAATCTTCTCCTGATGCAATTGATAACTTTAAAAGTTTAGGTGTCATTTCCAATACTTCATTTGTTTTTCATACCAGCCATAGCTTGATACATTTGGGCTTGTGCAACTTCTTGGGCTGTAAATTTTGTACTTCTCCCAAGTTCTCTTGTTTGAGTCATTAGCATATTTTTCTTCAGCGACTGTTGCTCCCATAATAGCTTTATTTCTTCTAACTTGGTCTTCTAAATCTGCAAATGCAGTTAAAGAACTTCCAGCTATAGCACCTAATCCTGCTAAACCTCCTATAGCAACAGCACCAAATTTATTAACACCGTTATTAACCTTTTCCCAATTCATAGATTTAGCTTTCTGATAAAGCCCAGCAAGTCCTTTTTTTCAGCTTTATTTACAACTGCTGTAAATTTATCTTTAAGTTCCAATCTAGCACTTAGTACATGTTCCAACTTTTCACCTCCAAATAAAAAAAGAGCAGTTTTAAACTGCTCTTAATTTAATTTTATTTTTAATTTTTTTAGTTCTTATTCTATTTCTTTTTATTGTAACTCCTTCTAATACGTATCTTATAATAGCCACAAGAGAGTAAACTATACCAAAGATATAAGATAGTATAGGAACTATACCAAACAAAAAAATATACTATCAGTCATAAGTGCTCCTTCAAGAAATCCTATTAAAAAAGAAATAATAACATTGAATATTATTGAAGCTAACAAACATTGACCAGCTAATAACAAACAATCAAAAAAACTTGTAATCAAACTCAAACTTATACTTTTTCATAAATCTCTCCTCCTAAAAATGAATTTAATATACTGTATTATATCATTGTTCTTTTTAAAAAGGTACATATAAAATAAATCTTTTTCTGAGAGTTTTTCTAAGTTGTTCAAAAGTATGTCCCTATTTAAGTAATGAGCGATTGTACTTAATTTCCAATCGCTCTCTATTAGTTTTTGTTTCTTCAACTATACTAACTAAATCTTTTTCTCCATACCCAGAAGCTACTAAGATTAAATCTGCTAGTCTGTAAATAGTTGGGTCTTTTAAGACTTTTCCAACAACTTGTGTTGGATTAGATTTACAACCTAGCTTTTTCTATTAGCTTATCTTCTCTAAAAAAATAGAACAAGAGTTATAAATTACTTCTAAATCCTTATCCTTTTCTTTAGATAAGATTAAATCTAAGTAATCTTCTTTGTTTAAAAAGCTCACACTCCAAATCTCCATCTAATTCTTTTACATAGATTTTTTTACTTTTTCTCTTTTATCACTATTTATTTTTTTACTATTTTCAAGTAGCATATCTGCTGTAATTAGCATTTTACCCTCCTATTTTTATATCATTTTCATAAGCTAAATCTTCTGGTGTAAATCCGAATGGATATTCTTCCTCAACAATTTCTCCTCTAGCAATATTGATTAAATCAATTGAATTGAACCAAACATTGTCTAAAGATATTCTTTTCTTCTTGCTTTCCAGGAGTGTCAGGATCTGCTAAGTTAGTAACTATTCTAACTCTTGGATCATGTCCTTTTATTAATTTATTAGCTATTTTTTTACCTCTTGAATATACTTTTTCAAGAGTAATACTTCCTTCTCCCTTTAAAGCTACGATTTTACTATCCACAGATAGCCCTAACTGTACATCTTTTTCTATCTGGAGTAACTTTTAGCATTAACTTTAGAAAATTCAGCTATTTTCTCATTATCTATCCAAAAGAGTACCGTGAGCACCAGCAATAGTGTGATATCCTCTTATATTTGTATCTGCCATTTTTTTACCTCCTATCACATCTTTATGACCAAAGAAAGATTTGCCATTGTATCTGCAAATCTGACATCTCCAGTTAAAAAAATACATCATCACCAGATGGGTATTTTTAAGATTTCCATTTCTGTCATTTCTTCTGGGTCTTTTTCCATCTAAAAACAATTAATCTCTTTTTGTGCTTCTAAGTCTATTTCAATTTTATTGTCATAGTCTCCACTTAATACATTTGGAGCCATTTCTTTAAAATAAACCTTAGTAACATTAGAGCAGAAATTCATTTTGTTATTGTAGTCATTTATGTAAATCCCTAACCAATAATTTTTTTAAATGTATCTCTTATATCATCAGTTATAAAGCACATTCCTTCAACTATTTTGATTTTTTTCTTGTATCTTTTTTTCCAAGTGCTATCAAAAGTAGTTTTTTGAGTTTACTCCATAATTAACTCTTACTTTTTCATCATCATTATATGAGAGAATTTACCAAGTTTAGGCTCAAAGTAATCTACTTCTTTTTAAGTCTGACATAACAAAGTTATCGGCTGATCTATTTATTGGCATTCCTGCTATAAGTCCTGCTATTGCAGGTGTGTATTCTTGAGCTGTAAAATCTCCATAAATAGACTTATAAGTTCCTGTATTTCCAAGCTCTACTATTGCAACATGATCTGTATTATTAGCAAAACTAGATACATATTTGACAGTCTTTCCTATTGCTCCATCATTTCCAAATACTTGTTTTTGTCCAAGTTACAAGCTTTTTGGTCATCTGTTTCTTCTGCTCCTGGATAAGCCAACCAATGCATTTTTCTTTCTTTAAATTCACCTAGAACATCATCTAAATTTTCTCCTGTTTTGCAATACTCTAATTAATATTTTCTTAGCCCCATAATGCATTGCTAATTTAATATATTTAACATTTTTTTAGCTTCCCATTCATCATCTTTTAAATCTGCTATTGTTTTTAGAGTATTCCATTTTTGTAGTTTTCTTAGTATCTTTTTAATATTAAGCAAACTATGCCTCTTTCACTTCTTTGTATAGCAGTTGTTGCAAGAGTTCTAAACTCTATATTAATGTTTGGACTTGCTTTTTATTTGTCCCTACTTCATTTCCCATTAATTGCTACCTCCTTCTATAAATCTTAATTCCAAATCTTTCATAAGCTCATAATCATAAGGTTTTTCCATATAAGTCATATAAACTTAATGTAAAGACATAATGACCAACTCTATCTACAATTTTTATATCTGTGTTTCTTAGAGTTAAAAATCTATCTAGTACATGTAAAACCTTTTTACCTTCTATTTCCAAAGCATCATCTAAGTTTTCTAAATTTTCTAATATTTCAGAATTAGTAAGTTTTCCATTAGTTTTTTTGGAAAAATAGATAACATCAATATCTATTGTTTTTAGCTCTCTATACTCAGAATTAAATTCTTTTTATAACTAACTAAGTCAATATAAAAAAACAAGGTTTTTTTGACATTATCTATATCCTCACTGTATGGGTTTTATTTTTAATTTTTTTCAGAAATAATATTATTTAATGCATTTCTTATATCTATCCATTTCATTTTTTTATCAATCCTCCATAAAAAAATTTTTTTAAATCTTTATAGAATTTAATTTGCCTCATAGATACAGCTGTTCTAAGCATAAATCTACCTTTAACAAATTTTGTTTTGCTTCTTCCAACTCTATGACCATACTCAACATGATGAGCGTAATTAGTCATATTAAATACAATTTGAGAGAATGTATTTCCAGTTAATCTTTTCCATTTTCTCTTTGCCAAGCATTTTTTTAAAGTTCCAGTGTCGACGGGTGTTAGATTCTTAACATCTTTTTAAATCTTCAGCTTGTAACATTAAAAATTTTTCAGTAGCTTGTGGAGCTTTTTCTTTTATTTCTATAAGAATTTTTATCGAACTCTTTAAATCCTTTAAGCTCCATAATCTACCTCATTTTCAGATACTTCTGTCAAGGCTATTTCCTTATGTTTTATGATGTTGTAAGCCAAAGGTTTAGACGCTTTAAAAATATAAAGTTCTCCATCTGCTTTCCTTACAACTTTTAACAAGTCATTTTGTTTTATATCGACATCTAAACCTACAAAGAGTTTATATTCTTGACCACTACTATTAATCATTCCTGGACTCACACTTTTCAACCATTTTTTTGTGAAAGTCTGCAAGGAATATTGCTTAATATTTCTCTTTGTTCTTCATATGCTCCACCGTACTCATCTACTATTACAACAGATCTAATAACTGTAACTTTATCAGTATGCAACTTATCTAATATACTCATACTGTACCAACCTTTCTAAATCTAAATAATTGACTCTTTAAAGATAAGAACATTTCATCAGTTGTATTATTAGATGTGTTGTATTCTATAGTTGTATCTCCTTCAGTTACTTTAGAAATATTCCCTTTTATTTCACTTTCTTCAATAGTTTTTTTAATGCCAAATGCTCAGCAACAGGATCTATTAATTCTTCTGGAAAAATCATCTCTATTCATAAAGTTTAAAAGCTTTTCTAACTAAAAATTGTTACTCGAATTTTCAAAAATAGCTTCGTTGCTAATATCGGTTAATTCTTTCACTTTTTCAATTATTTTGTTGTAAATTTCATCCATTTTAACCTCCTAATATGATAAAAAGCAGGAGTTTTATTCTCCTGCCTCAGTCACAAGGTTATTATTTCTTAAAAGTTCTATTTCATTTTCATCAGATGTTGAGTAAACTCCATCTTTGAATTGAATAGAAGTTCCAGCTATAATCAAATTTTTTTATAACTAGATTCAAAAGTTATTTCTTTTGTTTCTTCAACATTAAGTATTTCGTCTTGTTTTTTTAGCCATTACAACCTCCTATGATATTTTTACATTTTTTTAACATGCACTTGGAATGGTAATTTAGTTATTTGATGTGCATATTCACCATGTAAGAAATAGTTATCTGCTAAATTAGTTTTAGCTCCTACTTCTTCTTTTTATTGGATATAATTGCTTTAAGCTAACTTCATTTAAATTAATTAATAAGAATTCGTTAGTCGCTAAAGATGGAGCAGGGAACACAGATACAACTCCTGCATTTGTAACTATTTCTGTAATTACAGTTCCTGTTACTTTTTCTTTTACATCTGCTCTAACTATATCTTTATTCAATTTATTAATTTGAATAGCTATATCCCAAAGGTACACATATAAAGTATTTACCAGCTTTTTAAATCTGTCGCTCCTGGATTTCCTTTTATTAACTATTGCTTTTGTCGCTGTTGTCAATAAATCAACTGAGAAAGGTTGATTTCCAGCATCTAAAACTATTCCATGTTCTTTAATTAAAGATTTAATACCACCAGAAATTCTTAATTTACCATTTACATACTTAACTCCATTTAAAAGTTTATTTTCCATAATTCCTAGCATCTCATCTTTTTTCTTTTGAGATTCTAATTCTCTTACGAAAGCCCACTTTGTCCATGTGGGTTTAAATGTTTAGCAGTTTCTGTTACTTCATATTCTTCATATATAATTCCTGTGTTATTTGTGATATGCACTGGCAATCTAACAGAAGACTTTTTAAGTTCTCCACCTTCTTCCATTTCTATTCCTAAGCTTTGAACTATTGTATTTTGCATACTATATTTCCAGCAGTAGAAGTTGTTCCTGCATAACCTCTTATAACATCTGCTTTGTTATCTGTTTTTACTTTTGTTATTTTTTTACAATTTCATCTCCAATTGATAACAGAGCATCTTGAACTAAAATATCCTCATCTACTACTTGAATTTCAGTTGTTCCAGCATTTAAAGCAACTTTTTAAACTAGATGTTGTTTTTTTCTTTCATAGTGATCTATCCATTCTATTGTTGTAGATGTTGTTTCACTTACTCTTCCACCTCTTAAAACATGAGATATGATAGGAGAATTATTAGGATTTACTAATTGTAATTCTTCTAAAAATATCATTTGATATTGCTTGATTTGTTGAGTTTAATTGTTTGTCTATTTTTTTCCTGCCATTATTCATTACCTCCTGCATTTTCTGCTTCAAATTCATTTTTTAGCTTTTTACATAATTAGCTCTGTCTATATCAGAACCACTTTCAAAAAGCTTTCTTTCTTAAATCTTCTAATTGAGCTTTTTTTAGCGGCTCCGCCATTACTTCCACCATTCATCGCTCCAGGTACTCCACTAGCACCAAGAGATTTTACATATTCTCCCATTGTTTCTGCAAAACCTTTAACAGATGCTTCTATTTCTTCTTCATTAGCTCCAGAAATTCTATCTAAAAAAATTTATCTGGCATTTTTATACTTTGCTAATGTAGTTCTTTTGATTTCATCTGTTTTTTTATTTTTTTGTAAGTTCAGCATTCTTTGCATCTAAGTCTTTTTTTGAATCTTTTCAAGTTCTTTTTATGCTTTTTCTTCTGCAGTAAGATTAGCATTTTTGATTCTTTTCTTCATAATCTTCAATAGATTCATTATGCTTTCTTTCAAGTTCTCTTTTTCAAAGTCTGCTTTCATTCTTGCAAATCTTTTTGTCAATCATCTTATCCACTTCTTCTTGTGTATAAGTTTTTGTTTCTTCTGGTTCTGCAAATTGTTGAATATTAATTTTAAATTTTTTTCATTTTATCCTCCTGTTTAAAGTCCTGTGTGACTATTTCCCCAGATGTTTAATGTCCCTCAGTACGACAATATTTATGTTTATACCTCCTTTCTTTGCAATAAAAAGCACCTAGTTTTTTTAGCTAAGTGCTTTTTGGTATTTATTATAATTATTAAAAAAATATCCTTCACTTTCCATAGTTTCTTTAAAAATCTTTAAAAAAATTTATCTAATTCATCCAAAACCCATTGAGGTGGAGTATCTACTATTACTTCAAGTCTGCTATTAATATAACCTTTTTTTCTTTTGCTTCAATTATTTTTTTAGGTAAATCTATAAACATGCCTACTCACTTCCTTTTTTTATAAATACTATATTCTCTTTCTATTAGTTTTTCCCTACTTTTTGAGATAATTCTCTTGGATTACTATTATTTAAGTATTCACTCCATCCTTCTGCTATAGTTTCTTTTATATTGATTTTCATCTAGTTTATTAAAAATAGAATATTCAGATAAAAAAATTTTCCATTTTCTTTTTGTTTTCTTCTAATATTTCAATCATTTCTTTTTTTATTTCTTATTCCTAAAAAAACTATCCAACTGATGCCCAAACTCATGATCAAAAACAGCTTTCACAGTGTCACAACCAACAGGATGCCATTTTCCATTAACCTGTACTTTAAGAGATTCTGCTACTTCTTCATAATTTTTAAAAGTGTAAACTATTCATGGTTATTCCTTGATATTTTTGCCCTTATCATATTTATAGGATCTTTATTATCTTTATCTATGAATAATGAAACTGCCATTGCATTTTTGTTTATAATAATCTTATACTCTTTTTTTACATATTCTAAAGAATCTATAATAGCCTCTTTTGAAAATCCTGCTTTTCTTAAATCATTTTCAATTTCTTTAAGAATTAATTTATTTCTAATTTGAGTAGAACCTACAAATTTTTATATTTTCAACTACTTCAGGGAATTTTTTTCTTTCATATCATACAAACCTTTATTCCATTCATTAGCACATCTTATATCTATCCCTGTATAATCAGCTCTTAGTCCTAGCTTTTCAGCAAATTCATTAGCTTCTTTTTATTGAACTTGCTTCTTTAAATTCATTTATACTCTTATTTTTATCATTTGTCAATGGTCCATTATTAGAATCATCTAAAAATATAATTATTCTTTTTCAAATTCTTCTCTACCTTGTTTAACTAAACTTTCATAATCAATTATTGGGATAGTTGTACTTCTGCACCTTGGGTGCATTGGTGGATAATTCAAACCAACAGCTATATTTTTTTATTTCAAATATATTACCATGCAACTCAGAACAAATTTGACTAGTTCTATTGTCTAATGTAGCACTGAATTCATATTTTTCTATCCCAGCTTCTTTATATCCATCAAGTGTAGCTTGATTTAAAACATAATTAACTTCAGTTCTTAGAAGTCTTTCAATATCATTCTTTTTAGCTGTTTCAAATCTTTCAGAAACTCTTTTTAGTCATAGTTTTCAGATTAATACCTTGTATCATGCCATTAACTATTTCTTGCTTTACTGTTTCTGCTAGTTTATCTGTATTGCTCCAAAGTCTCTGAGAAAAATTAGCACCACTCCAAGGCTTATCCAGGACTGTTTTTATTTTGTCTCTACTGACAACAGGATTAATACCTAAGTCCTTTGTTACTTCTATGAAAGTATCTCTATAAACTGATGTTAAAGTATTCTTAGCATTATCCTCAACTCCAAATATCAACTTAGTAAGCTCCATATCAATTTGAGTTTTAAGACTATCTAATCTACTTATACGACTTTTTAGCAGATAATGTTTCAATTTCTAAATATAATTTTTGTGCATCTAAAGGTGAATTTTTTTTAAAAGTTTGTTATATTCTTTCATATAATCATGTAAATCTTTTTTTCCAAACTTTGTAATCATCACCTTTTAAAAAGTTTCAAAGTTTCATTATAATTTAGAATATTATCATTCATATAAGTTGTTGTTATTCTAGAAATCTCTTTATTTATATCCTGCTTGGCTTTTTCAAGTGCAATCTTATACTCTTTTTTTCAATATCCTGTATTGAAGTAAATGCCTTAGCTTCTCTTTTTAACTTGTCTTTCTTCCCAATATGCCCTATTCTTTTTGAGTCATTTACATCAACTCTAATCGGAGTATTCATATCTTTCATTACATTAATATCTTCTTCGGCTTTTTATTTTTTTCTAATTCACCTTTTGCATCTTCTATAAAAAGGCAAAGTAGATAAAAATAGTTTCATGCGATACTATTCCTTGTAGCTTTTGAGCAGTGTCTGCTCGCTTCTACTAGATTCTTTGGAACATTTCTAGTAAAGACTTTTTGAATATCAGTAGATTTTTATTTTTTTAAGTTATGAAAATCTATCATAAGTTGCAATCTTTGATTAATTGCCTTTTTAAAAATACATTTCCTTTTGTGTCGCTAATTGTTCTAATGCTAATAATTTATATCCCTAAAGCAACTCCCGAGCTATTTCCACTAAACTCTTTTGTCTTGCATGTCAGGTATCATAGAAAACTTATGTATATCCTGATTTAATCTATTTTTTTGTTATTTTGAGCATAAGCATCATTAACTTGTTTAACAAGCTCATTTGGCATCTCCTTGGTCATTAATAAGCATAACTTTATTTTTTTATTCATTTCTTCTAGTGTTTTTCATCAGTTCCACCCATGTTAATTAAAACTAAGTATGCATCTGTAAAAATCTTTCATGTCATCAATAGCAGTAGAAGTTGCTTCATTATAGCCATCTATCAAAGAAATTACATTTTTAAAATCTCCATTAGCTCTTTTTTATTGTTTAAAAACTCAATAATTGGAACTTGATTAAATCCATGTAGTTTAGTTTCTCCTGTTGCAGTTGGAACTTCTTTTTATCTGTGTCAGATAAAAAAATTCATAAGTAGTAATACTTGTACTATCATAAACTTCTAATGTATAAACCCATTTATCCTCTTTATTTTTTTAGTTTTTATCCCATCTAACAGCTACAATTATTTCTTTTTACTGTATTATCTCTTAATATAAAGCAATCTCTTGGGTCCACAACTACATTTCCAATAGTATTATCCAAATTCTTATACCAAAGTTCATACGATTTCCAAAAGATACTACAGTTTTGAGAATGCTCAAAAATTTTCTTGTTGTTCTTCTTCAGTAGCCAAATATTCTGATAATTTTTCAAAAATCTTTTTAATTTATCGTCTTGTAAAGCATAAGCAATAGGCTTTCCTAAAAAATATGCTGTTGCGATAGTTGTAATATATTCAGGATAATTATTAATTAACTTAGTATCTTTTTTTCTTATCACTTCTATCTTTCTTATTTAAAAATATTATGTTTTCCACTATAATAATCTTCCATTTTTTTGTAATTCTGGCAATTCATTTTTTTATAAATGCCTCCAGTGCTTCTTTTTAAATCTTCTACAGTCATTAATCCTCCTCTCTTATCTTATTCCTAAAAACATTTCTATCTATTGTTCCTCATTTCGTTTCTATTTATTGTCTTTTCAGCAACACCAGTTAAAGCATCTGGTCCATCATCGTGTTTATTTTTTTCCTTCTTTCTGATAAGAAATAATATCTTTTGCAAATTCTGGCCATTTATTTTTCCAGTCAACAGGCATATAAATATTTGCATTTACCCAAGCACTATTTGATAATATTCTTGCTATTTTATTTCCAGATTGATGGAACCATTTAACAACTGTCTTATAGTTTCCTTTATCTCTTGTAATTCTTTTCAATGTTTCTTGCAAATGCTCTACCACCATTATTGCTTTCTATATCTGCAACATTTACATTAAACTTTTTTTATATGCTTCTGCAACCATAGGTTCTGTTATTTCCATAGCTTCTTTGGTATAGATAACATCTAATATATAGGCACTATCTTTGCAATCTGCATAAATAATATTACATAGAAAAAATCATCTCCAGTGTCAGCTGTATCACAATAGAGCAGATATTTTTAACAATCTTTTTCTTTTGGTAAATCAATATAAGTTTTAAATTCATTGTATAATCTCCCTTTATATCTATTGGCTCTTGTTGATAGTTGGCATATACAATTTCTTTTGCCATATTCTTAGTTTTAAACTCAAAATCCTCTAATGATAATGTACCTTCATCTAAAGGTGTTCCATCATCATTGATAGCTTTATAGTTTATATGAACCACATCATCATAATTAGATAAAATAAAAACCAGCTAGGTCATTACTTTGCCCATCTGGTCATTATGATTATTAATTTAAAAACCTTTTTTTCTGTTCTTGATAACATAGTATTAGTAAACCAATCAATATGCTTTTTCAAGGACATTAGAGTTATATGCTTCCTCTGAGTTTTTTTATTAAGTCATCTATAACTATTAAATCTGCTCCAAATCCTGTTGCAGTTCCTGTTGGAGATGTTGCTAAATAGTTTGCGACTTGGCTCCTTCCAAAGCCCACTTATTCATTGAGGCTTCTCCATACTTAATCTTAGTATCAGGAAATATATCTCTATAAACTGTTACCCCTTGAGTCTGTTCTGTTGCTATCATATCTCTTACTTGCTTAGCAAATGTAGAAGAAAGAGTTTCATTATATGATCCAGTCATAATTTTTTTAATTTGTTATTTCTTCCTAATAACCATTGAACAAATAAGGTTGCTGTATAAGATTTTTCCAAATCTTGGAGGCATATTAATAACTAATATCTTTTTATTAGAATCAATAAAAACTTTGTAACTGATTACATAAATCTTTTTAAATATTCTTTTTATCATTGTAAAAATCTTTTTTTCCTAGTAATTTACAATAATACCAAAAAAATCTCTCCTAGCTAATTCTTTTTTTAGCTTCTAATTTTATTAATTCTTTATCATAAGTCATTATATATTCTCCTTATTTTTTTACTAAAAAAATCACATATTTTTACTACCAAATATGATGTTATGATACTAATTAAAATTATTCTTAACATTTTTCATTCTCCTTTGATACAATGTATATTATTTAAAAAAATTTTTGAGGTGATAATATGTTAGATCAACAAACAATTACAACTATACTTATCTCAGGTGCAACAACATTAACTGTAAAAAGCGACTTTCGGTTGGTATTGTTAATAGTTTAGTTGACTTATGGAATGGTGCAATTGGTCATTGTATCCATTCATGGTCTGAGAAAAAGGAGATTGATTATGGAAGAAAAAAATTTATTCCTTCAGTAGCTGAAAAAAATTTCTAAAAATTCCTGACAAAAAATCTCCAAGAACCTAAAAAATGAGTATATTAGGCCCAACCTTAGAAGCTTCTAAATTTTATATTGAAGAAGAGGAAATAAGAGAAATGTTCTCTAATCTTATAGTCGCTTCAATGGATAGTGATTATAACACCAGTATCCAAAAATAGCTTTGTTGAAATCATAAAACAACTTACTCCTTATGATGCTAAACTTTTCAAAACTTTTTTTCATCATGGAGGAAATCCTGCTATGTCCGTCATTAAAAAGAAATCAAAATGAAAGTCTTGAAATTTTAATAGAATTATTTTATAAGAATTATTATTTCCAAGATTATATTTTTAAATGAGATTTCAATTAATAATTTAGAGAGATTAGGATTGATCCAAATAAAAATATAATGAATATATTAGTTTTGATATTTTTTTATGAAGAATTTAAAAAAATTCAGAAATAGTTTCTAAATTAAAACAATCATACAATATTGAAACTAGAAATTTTTGTTTTTAAATTAACTCCTTTTTGGATTAGCTTTTAGAAAAGTTTGTATAAAAAGACTCATGGAACTAAAGAATTTTTTTCATACTTAATCTTTTATAATTTTCTTTAACTCCTCTGTTAGTAAGGTTAGAAAATGGATTGGAGTTTATATTTCCATTTACCTCAACCTTTTGAGTATACTCTCCATCCATTTTATTTAGAATGTCTAATGCTTTTTAATCTATCAGTATCTTTAACTGCTCCATCTTTTTATCATTGATGTTAAGAATTCTCTTCTCTCTATTGCTGTCATAATCCTATTGCCTTTTTGCTTTTTCTTGCAATTCTTCAATATATTTCTTTATGTTGGCTTTTGTTAAGTTTTCACTTCCAATAAACCTAGCATTCTTTTTCTTTTATATCCAGCTTTTATGGCAAAGCATCAGTAGCATTTCCACTAGCTACATAATATTCACAAAAAGCCTTTTTGCCTTGCATTTAACTTCAATGCTACTTCACCTCCAATTTATAATAAAAAAAGAGAACCTTTTTAAGTTCTCTTGGTTATATTTGAAATATTAAATCTTTTTATTAATTACTAATTCTATAAAAAAATTTATATTTTCTATATGTTCAAATAAATTGTTAAAAGTCTCATTTAATTGAGCTTCTGTTATTAAGTTTTTTTGGGTATCTATGTTCTTTACTTTGCAGTAAAATATACTTTATTTTCTTTCAAAGTATATTTTAATTCAGGATATTTTTTTCCATAGGTTTTATATCATATAATAATAGCTCATAACTTCCTTCTAATTCACACACTAAAGTCCAGTCATCTTGTGCATATTTATTTGTAACATTTATTTTTTTAGTTTATTTTCCTCTAATAATTTTTTTAGAAAGTTCTATTAGTTGAAACTCTGAAAAAAATTAATAGATTTTTATCTTTTTTTCCATATTATCCCTCTTTTCATTTTTATTTTTCTTATATTATATGTCTTATTAAAAAATAAAAATATATAATGTAAATTTAAAAGATAAAAAGATTATATAAATAAAAAACTCTCGTAGAGGACGTATCCTATTCATTTAAGAATCACGAGAGTATTGATATCTGGTATACTGTGCATATTGGATTCTCACCAATGAAAGACTCTGGCAGTCTAACCAACGTATTAGGTTGATGCACCATAATTGGCAGAGGCTTTTTTTAGAGTAGAGCCTCAACAACTACTACCACAATTTTTTTAAAGAGGAATCTCTAAACTTTGCTACATGATATCATATTAACACATTTTTTTCTAACCTTTCCATCCCCACTTTTTTTACCAGTTTTTACCAGTTTTTTTACTTGTATCAAATTCTGAGTCTTAAAATGAAACTCTAAATGTGGGAAAAATTCTATTTCTTTTTTTGATAAACTGTCTTTACTGATATGTCAAGTTTTTTTCAGCTATTTTCTCATAATCAACTTTATCTTTTTTTAAAATGATTATCTAAAAAAATCCTACTTGGATTAAATCATAGTCTTCATGTTCTTTTACCATATCTAAAGCACTATCTATCCGAAATATCATTGCCTCATATAACCCAATGTCCTTAGATATTATAGATTTCAAGTCTTCCATTCTCTCTATATCAGATTTTTACTTCTACAAAAACCACTCCCAGAAATTTTTTTCTAAGCTATAACTTTTTAATAAAACTGGATTATTGAAATATTCCAAATCTTTTTATTCTGTTTTTGTATTTATTATAACTGATTAACACTGTTTCTATTGCTTTAAAAAAACAATCTTTTTGCTCCTGTATTGCCATTATCTCACCTCTTTAACTATTTTTAGGGACTAACTCAAATTCTTGAATTCCCCATTCCAAAAACTTCTAAATCTATCCCTTTTTCTTTTGTATAAAGCCTTAGTATTTCTTATGAATTCCAACTGTGCTTCTTCTAGTTCAGCATCTCTTAGTTCCTTTTTTTCTAAAAATAGATTTTTAATTATTTTTTTCTGTATTTTCTTCTTTAACTCTCAAATCTATTTGATATCTGTGCAAAGATATTTAATCCCACTCCTTCCCAATTCTCTGCATATTCTTTTTGCCACTTTTCCCAGTAACAGTTAAGAATATCATCTTTTGTATAGCCGTATCTATAAGTTAAATACAATAATTTTTTTCTAACATATTAGATAGTGGACAAAAAAATTAAAGTGTTCTGCAATCACATCTAAAATTGATACTAAATTTGTAAAAACTTTAAATCCTTCTTGTTTCTCAATATTCATAAAAAAACATCGTTAAGTTCTTTAAATTGTTCTTGTTCTAAAGTAGGAGCATAAAAATTAATATATTGTGCATAGAAAAAAATAAATATCCGTTAATTCTTCCAACTCCTTAGCTTTATCATAAGGCTTAGTTTTTCCAAGTTTTATGGCTATCAGGAGTTTCTTCATCAAATTCTATACATTCAGCTATCATAGATTTTTTTATATCTCCAAGCGTTCTTTTTCTAACATTGTTCAAGTTTTTCATCTAAATGTTTTTGAAGATTTAATATATCCTCAAAATTTTCAGGTCTTTTTAAATTCCATTATCTCACTTCCTTATATAATTCTAAGTTTTGATAAATATTCCCAACTATCTCCATTCCATTATTATTTTCGTAAATAAAGTTTAAAAAAATTCTTTATACTCTTTATTTTTTTAGTATAAAACTAGCTTTTTCATTGCACCAAATTACTTCAAAAATGCCATTAAGAAATTTTTACAATATCTCCCTCATAAATTTCTTTTTCCGTTTTTATCTTTTAATCCTGTGTATTGCATAAATTCAATATCATTAAATTTGTCATGTCTGATATTTAACAAATGTCCAATTCTTTTCAAGTATATAAGTTACCTTTTTAGTTACATAATCAATTAAAAATAACTTCAAATATTGCTTTTTCTTTTTACCCAAATTCTAAATTTAATCTCTCTCATCTTCTTCCTCCTACTTCTCTATTTCTTCTTTTTAATTCAATTAAACATTTATCGCATATACTGATTATCGTACCTCCATTGGAGTTATCTGCTCTAATTTCTAATACATTTACATTATTAGTTCCATTGCAACAATTACATCTAACTCCATAAAATCTATATCTTGTTGTTTTATTTATTTCGCTATTTTTTTATTATTTTTAATCATTTTCAATTTCTCCATTTCTCACTTTTTCCCAAAACTCTTGCCACTCTTTTACTATCTATAACTTTTTGTGCTTCTTCTTTGGTTTTAAAACAGTTACCTAAATTATATCTACATTTATCTTCTGTATGCATAAAATTTAACTTAGAAATTGTATATCCATCCGAAGTTATAAAGTGGTATTGTTCACATTTTTTTCTGGTTTAAATCTCTTAGGTATTTCATATTTTTCATTAATTGCATTTTACGAGATCCTCAGAAGTCCAATAATTTCATTCCTCATTAAAAAAAGGAATATGAGGATAAATACGATTTATAAAAAAATTTTTTTAACTGTGATAGCACTCCAATCATTATTAATCTTAGTTATTTCTATCTCTAAAACCTTTTTCTTTTTCCATTAATCCTCCATTATTTTTATTGATTCAATAAAAATCTATTACATCATCAAAAATTAAAAATCTTCCATAGCTTCATCATAAAACTCCCAATCAACCATTCCACCGTTGATTAAAACATTTAATTTAAAGTCTGATTCTAGTAACTCTTCTAAACATTCTCTTGTTATTTCATAATTTCCATTTTTTTAATTTTTTTAATTTCCATCTTATCCTCCTATTTTTGCTATTTTTTTGTAATTGAAGAAGCTAATATTTTTGTAACAATCTTTGCATACTAAATAAACTCTATCCCCATTCAAAAAATTAAAAGTTAATTTTTTTCTCTTATCCACTTAGTATTTTTGTGACTACAATTTATTTGTTTTTATTTTTTTATTTTTATTTCCCACAATCCTTTTTTTCAAACAATTCTTTGTCATCAACATGCACCAGCTTCCTCCAGTCTCACAACACTATCATCAATTTCTCTCAACCACATAGTTTTAAAATCCTCAAATGTATTAACTACATCGGTTATCATAGATTTTAGAACTACACCAATCATGTTTCTTTTTATGTGAATTGATAGTTCCAAGCATCATAATTACAAAAAAATATAGTCCTAAGAAGTTCTAAATTATCTCCTGTTTCTTTTGTGCTCACATTCAGTAAATACTTCATCTAAGATTTTTGATAACATCTTTTTCAACACGATAATTAATCTGGCTTTTTAAATTTATCAATAATTTTATCAGAAACTTTTATAGTTCTTGTCAAAAATAGCTTTATAATATCTATTAAGAACCATATTTTCCTGATCCCAAAGTTCTCTATTAATTTTCAAGTATTTATTAATTAAGTACATCAATGTAATACCTTGCATATCTCCATCTTTATGAGTAACTCTTATTTTTCATAAAAAAATCATTCCTTTAACAAATAACCCAAATATTCATAAGCTTTTCTTATAATCTTCAATTCCATTTTTCTTTCTAGCTCTCATTACATATTTGAGAATATTTCCAACACAAACAGCTTCTTTTTCCTTTCATATCTTTTTGTAACTTCAAAAATAACATCTTTTTACTTCAATCCCTAAATCACCAAGCATATAATGTTTTGGTGATTTAACATTATCTACTTCAGAAGTTTCAACAGTTTCTTGAGTCCCGTTTTCAATAATCTTTAATATTCTATTTTTTTAAGTCTTTCACTAGCTTCAACTTTTCCACATTCTAAATGTGATAAATAAGGTTGTGTGACATCAATTTTTTTCAGCAAATTCCTTTTGATCTATATTATTATTTACTCTATATTCTTTTTACTCTTTTTCCTAAACTCATTTTTTTATCCTCCTAGACAAGCTTTTCAACATCATATAAGCATCTGCAACATCATTACTATCTGCTATCTTTCCTGTAAACTCACTAAATTTATTCATCATAAATTCTTTTTGCTCTTTTCTCTCAAGTGGTAAATTATCAAATTTATTTTTTTCCAAAACACTGCTGGGACTAATAATAAACCTATATTTAATTTTTTTAGATTATATGTAAGCATTCCTCTTATCTCAGATAAAATAGATATTATACTAGAATTCAATCCTAAATATGTGTCTTCAACAATAACTAAATCTATTGTCTGCACCTTTTTATCTTTTTTTGAAGTTTCTAATACATTTACTATTTCATTAACAATCAAATATCCTCTTTCTCTAAAAATCTTCTAGATCAGCTTTTATAGTTTTTCCATCTTACAATTTTCCCTTTTACAAGAATAAGCAATACCAACTGATCTAGTAGCTAAATCTATACTTAGTACATTTATTTGATTTATATTAGAAGGAATATGAACTTGATTTTTAGGTTGCTTCACTAATCTATTTCTTTCTTTTTAACCTTAACTCTTCTTGAATTCTTTTTCATTTTCTTTCTTTGAACTATATCTATACAGGTTCCTTTTTCTAATTTGATTGAGAGTAGCCATCTGAATATTCTTAGTTTCAATAAACTCAATATCATAGCAGTAATTAGTTTTTCTTTTAAACAAATATTTAATAACATAAAAATTCTTCATCGTTTTTATTTTTAAATCTTTTTATCTACTATTTCATTGACATCTATTTTTTTCCCATATTTTTACTCCATTTTTTTATTTATATAAAGCTTCTTCATTTTTTCTATAAATCTTATATAAATTCCTTTAAATACTCCTGTGCTTGTGGTTTTAAGTGTTCAAAAATGCCATTTATGTTTTTACTAAATTTAGTAATTCTTGAGAAGAATTTGCAGATAAACACATATACCAAAAACTCTATTATTTGCATAATTTTCCTTTCTATACCAATATTTTATTTAATGTATACTATATTAGTATAATTTCTTTATATATATGATTTAGGTTACCGTTCTAATTAAGATAAATTCAATTGTTGAGTTAGTTTTTTTGATAAAGTTACTCTTAGGTTACTGTTTTTGGTTACCGTTCAACATCGCATTTTATGGGAAAGGTTACCGAGTTACCGTATTTTTTTCATTTTTCTATATTATTTTAGGTATATAGTTAAATTTAATATATATACCTAAATATTTATCTGTCCTATGTTGATTTTTACGGTAACTCGGTAACACTCTCCATTTTATCGTATGTCTAGCAGTAACCTTTACAGTAACCAACAGTAACCTTTTTTTGTTTTACATTGGTATTATTAAATAAAAACAGTAACCTTAATCACTTTTATTATTTTAAATTTAGCTATTTTATATGTTTTTTTGCTTCTCCTGTAAAACCATCTTTAATCTTCTTAACTTCACTATTTGAAACTATAAATTCTTCCTCTATAAGTTGCTTTCTTAAAGTTTTCATATCTAACAATTCAAGAGTAGAATTAGTTTTTTTCTTTTTTTGCTCATCAATAGCTGTATAAAGAAGTTGAAATCTAGCCCAATGTTCATTAGGGAGTTGATACATAAAAAGCTTTCTAAATTTTCTATCCCAGCATCTTCCACTAATTTTTAAAAAGTTCAATAAAATTGTCTGTTGTTGTATATTCTTTTGAGAAATCTGTATTTAAGAAACTTACAAAATTAGTTATGATTTTCATATCTATTTTTAAAACTCTTGTAAGTGCTTTTTAAACCCTTTAGCAAACAATTTAGGTTATATAGTTGCCTTTCATCTTTTACTTTTATCTAAAATTGTACTATCAGTAACTATAACTCCATTTTCAAGTCTATCCATTAAAGCAGTTTTACCAAGTTTTTCTAAAATATCAGTATTTTTTTGAGTTTCTTATAAATTTCAAAATCACCTTTGTTCTTTTTGGTAAGACTTGTACTTATCATTCTGTTTTGAATACTCACATCACTTAATTTTTGTTTCTCCTGAGATAATAAGTGGAGTACACAGATGGAACTCAGCTAATTTATTAGTTGTATTTCCCTGGTTAATAATTTTGTTATCATAAACAGATCTAATAGTTGAATATAAATCATTCATTTTCTCAAGTTGAAATTTTACCAGTTATTTTAACCTCATCTATAGCCCAAGGTGTTATATTTGAGCAACTGCTAAAAACTTCTTATTTGGTGATTAGATAGAGTAGATAAACTTTTTATATTTTCTCTTCCACCAAACAATAACCTTGAAATAAATTCAACATATTCTGTTTTTTTCCAATACTTGTTGTCCCAGAAACTTCTAAAAATAGGATAGGTCCCTTGAGTATGAAATCTACCTAACGCCCAACAAATTCCTAACAAAGATTGATTTACATCACTTCTCATATAAACTAAATTCTTTTTCTAACCATTCTTTATCTTCAATTGTTAGTGCTTCTATTTCAGAAATTTTTGTAATTTTTTTAAATCTCTTTTTATCACATACAACATCTGAATCTTCATCATAGTATTTATTATTTCTTATTCCGTAATACTCTATTTCCTCAATGTACTTTTCCTGGTTCTCTTCTTTTTAGCCAATCGATAAATTTAGGAATTGTTGATGGACTAGCTAAATATACTCCCATAGCTTCTGCAATTCCTTTTTATAGATAAAAAGATCAGATATTCTAGCTTTGAATTTTCTCTCTCTTCCATTATTTATAGCTTTACCTATTAAAAAAATTTTTCAGAAAAAGCTTCTACCTCAACTAAAAATTACTAACTCTAACAGTTTCTTCTCCGCCATAATAGATATATCCTCCATCATCAATTTTAAAAACTCTTAAATCCAGTTTTTTTATTTGAGATAGTTTATTTAATAAATACTCATAAACTTTATCTTTTCCATTTTTTTCATTAAAACTTCATTAACATCCTTCTTTTTGTGAAAATGAGTCTTATAAAGTGGAATTAATAAATCTTTTTAATTCATTTACTATTCTTTTTCTTGCTTCTACTCCAGCTTCATCATCATCAGTAGCTATTATTATTTTTTTGAAACTTACTTAACCATATTTTTTTGTGTTTTAATACATTTGATATTTGTAGCTCCAGAAGGCAATGAAACAGTATTTTCTACTCCTGCTTCTAAAGCACTAAGTAAATCTATTTCACCTTCCACAATTACTAAATATTCAAAAATCTGTTATATTTTTGCCAATTTAAAAGATAGTCTAAGCAACTACCTTTCTCACTCCATAACTTTTTATCTAAACTTCTGTATTTTTACACCAACAACTGTCTCTCCATTAGTAACAGGTATCATCATACTTTCATGAGTACTCATTCTATAAAGTCTATTGATATTATTTTTCGTTTTCTATACCTCTACTTTTTAGATAGTCAAGCTCATTTCTTGTTTAATTTTTTTGAATTATATTAATGAAGAGAAATCTAAAAATAGGTTTCTCTTCTGTTTTTTTCTTCTATTCCACTAATATTTAACTCTTTTTGTATCTCTGGAAATTCACTTATATGTCCACTTTTTTTCTTGTTGAATGGCACATATATTTCCCAGTATTTACATTTACAGAAAAAAACAAGGATTCTTTTTTTTGTTTTTTTGGCAGACTGGACAATAATCCAGTCTAGCCTCATCTCCATAATGTTTTTATTTTTCATAATTTCCTCCATTAGAACGGAAATTCTTCAGGTAAATCCTCGTTCTTTTCTTCTGTTTTTTTCTTCAGTATGATTATTGCTTGGTTTCTCAATAGGAGCTGACTTTCAAATTTCTTTCTAAATCTTTCATAAATTTCAGGATTCTTTTTATTTTGAATTTCATCAGCTGTTTTCTTACTCTGAATATCATAATATCCAATGATGTTATATCTTAAAAAAATCTCCATTTAAACTAACTTCTACTATTACACCAATTTTTTATCTGCAAGTGCTGGAATAAAAAAACTTTGTTTGGACTTTCTATTGGGACTAAGTCTTTGTTCTTTAATTTACATAAGTAAGTTAATTTATTTAATTTTTTTCTAGCATATTCATTTTCAGTTCCATCAGCTTTTCTAAAAAATTCAACTGGATAAAAAAATATTGCTCTTCATCAGTTTTTAAAACTAACTTAAGTCCTTGAGATTGAGATCCATTTTTTTCCACTTATTATTAAAGCTTTCCTCAATAGTGCAGTTATAAACTCCACTCTTATTTACTGTTTTACTACCTTCTTTAGTTTCTTCTCTTAAATCTTCTTCGTTTTCTGTCCATAAATTCATCATATTTATTTCCTCCTATTATTAATTAAAAATATTCATTTGATTTTTGTATTACATAGTTTAAGTCATTAGGAATCCTTAATTCATCAAACATTCCTTTTGGACTTTTACAAGTATCATTGCCATTATTTTGAGTTCTAAAATAATAAACTCCATCTTCAATTTCTGTTGCTAAAACTATAGTGAATCTACCTTCCAATCCAACCTTATCATCAATTAATTTTCCTATAGTCTTTGCTTTTTTTCTTCCATCATCTGTAACTTCTATATGTTGTAAAAAGATTATATTTATGTCTTCTCTCATAGAATTAGCTTTTATCAACTAAGTTATAGAAGTTTTGTCCTATCTCGGTAAATTTTTTTCATAACCTTTTTTTCTTTAGCTCTTCTCATAAATTCATTTGCCATGATATATTGAGAATCATCTATGATAATATTTTTAATTTCTTTTTCTTTATCTAAAGTACTTAAGATTTTCATAATTATTTCAGGGCTATCACTTATAAATCTATTCCTTTTTGATTTTCTTTTGCTTCTTAAAGAATATCTTTTTAAATCCTTTGAAAGGTAAAAGGTTTATCGACAGCTTGAATAATAAAAAGTTTCTTTTTTTCATTTAAGTTTTCAATACTTGTAGATTTTACCTGTTCCACTTTCTCCAAGAACCATTATCATATTTTGCCATACTTATCACTTCCTAATTAATGAAATTAATTTTCCTATAAGTTTTTTTAGTTGCTTCTATGTCTTCTAAGCTGTCATGAGCTTTCAACTCAATTCCAAAAATGTTTACACCAAGTTTCAAGTTTATTATTTTCTAGAACTGGTAATACTTCAGCTATTTGTAATAATCTAATTGAGTACAAGGGATCTAACATAGAAGAATCTAAATAGCTAAATAAGAAATTATTTCCATGTCTTTGAAAAAAATGCTTTCAATATGTCAACATCAAACCTTACGTTGTATCCAACAACAATAAATTTGTCTGTTCTATCATATTTATCTATATATTTATCAAGAAGCTTTTATAAATTGTTTATAAACTTCTTTTTCTTCAACATATTTATCTGTTTTTAGTTCCTCTAATGTTCTTCCTTGAACTTCTAAAAGCTTTTTCATTTACTTCTGAATTTTCAAAAGGTTTTATGTAAAAAATTAAATTTTTCTACATCTTTTTTTATCAATTCTTATTATTCCTGAAAGTTGTATTAGTGCGACTTTTTCTGGATTAACTCCACCTGTTTCTGTATCTATAAAAAAATTATCTTATTCATTTATCCTCCTTACTTTATATTCAAACTATTCTTTTCTACTATATTTGCACCTTTGAACATTTTCTCCAGCTTCAATAGCTTTTTTTAATTTCAGTTTTTGAGATTTTTTTCTTTTTGTTTCTATCTCAATAAACTTCTTATCTATTAAGCTTTCATCATAGATATTTACTGATTTTGATTTTCTTAAACTTAGGTTTCCAAGTTCAGTTTCTATTTTAGTAATTCCCATCATTTCCATATTTCTAACTATGTATTCTTTTCTACTATTTATTTGATTAGAAATAGATTTTTTTTAAAGCTTGAAGTCTTTTTTTATTTCTTCATCAACCCCATTTAACATTGCTTCAGAGTTTTTAAAAAGATTTGATTATTCCTGCTCCTTTTTGTTTGCAATTGTAATTTTAATTCTTGTTCTAAAATATCAATCACACCATCATCTTTTTACTCTCCAGTTTCTTCATCTATACAACTTAAAAAACAATTCATCTAAAGCTCTCATTTCACTTGTTATTTCATATAATTTCATTATTCTTCCTCCCATTCTAAATCATTGTAAGCATATCTAACTGCTCTATCTATAATTTCTTGTCTTGATAAACCACTTTCTTCAACCATTTCATCAACATATTCAAGAGTAGAATTTCTAACTCTTATAACTTCTGTAGTTCTTCCACTTACTTTTTATTTCTTTTTCTTTGGTAAATTAAACATAAATTCCTCCTTGATATTTTTTTGTTATTTGTAGTAGAATCAAGGATAGATAGAGTATATCTATCCCTATTTTGTTTTAAACATCTGATTTGGTTTTGGTCGCCTGGTTCAGATGTTTTTTTCTTTTTATAACTTTTCCCATTTAGAAAAATTTAACCAGTGAGCTTTTTATAATTAAGTAAGCTCCTCTTTCATTTTCTTCATTTTTCTTTTTGTAGATACAGCCAGGAACCCTCATTAGCTCTAATTAAACTATAAACATCATCTTTGTTTAATTCTCCACCAGATAAAGCAACAGCCTCTTCTACTGATATTTTTTGTAATTTGCCATAAATCCTCCTTTTAATTATTAAGTTTTATTAGTTGTTCTATTATGTTCAGACACTCATTTTCAACGAATGTTAGATTATTAGCAGGTTCACTATCAAAATGAGCAGTGTCAAAACCTATATAATAAATACCATCTTCAAATCTATATCCACTATAAGTTAGTCCACCATGACACTCAATATCGTTGATATCATCATAGTGTTGCTCGAAGTAGATATGATTTTTAGGTACTTCCACATATCCACAGTACCAGCATATAAGATATCATCCGTGCGAGTTATTACATACTTACAACCTTTAAAAATTTCCTTCTTTCATAATCTCAAAATATGCCATTTTACACCTCCTTTTTAAAATAAATCTCCAAAGTCATATAACTCATATATTTACAGTAGAATCTGTAAACAATATTAATCTAACCATTTGATTTTTGTATTTAACTACATCTTTAAAAGATGGACTTGCAAAAGTTTCATCTTCATTGATTTTCATTATTAGCCTCCATTTTTTTGATATGCTTCCATTACTGCTACTACATCTTTTAGTTTTGCAGTAGCAGGAAATGGTATTATTTTTATTAATCTTAAAAAAATTCATTTCTATGTATTCCCATTTATTCACCCCTTTATAGATACATTCTTAATTTATCTAGTATAATTTCCTTAAATCTTTCAACAGTTATAAGTTCACCATTCTCTGTTTCTGCATTTTTTTATACATCATAAAAGTTTCTGAAAAATTCAGTACACCATCCACTACCTACTTCATTTAAAAACATCTTGGTATAATTCAGATTTACAAACTTCTTCATACACTTCTCTTTATCTGTTAAATTTTTCCAGTATTTCATTTTTTTCTATATCCTCCACCTCCTTATTTTGTGCTATAATCATCTAAAAACTGTAAAAATTATGCTTAAGAAATATCATCAAGAGCTTTTTAGAAGATTAGTACCTATTGTTTTAGATATTTCTTGTTCCAACTCTTTAATTTGAGTTTGAGATTCCTTTTTATTTGTTTTCTTATGTATCTTTTATATTTTCTTGATTTTTGTTTCATAAGCCTCCTAATTTATAATTTTTGTTATCAAATAAAAATGTTATTAATGAAGTAATACAAGGTATAACTATACTTTTTATTAAAAATTTTATTTTTCTATATCCTTCACCTCCTTGATTAATTGTTATGTTTTTAATTTTCTTCCATACTCCTCCTTTTATTCCTATATATTTTTATTTCTACTTATTTTTTTCATATATCAACCCCTTTTTATTTTCTTGTAATTTTTTTCTTCTGCTATCTTATAATTTAATTACTGTACTATATAAGAAAGAGAGGTTATTATTATGTTGAATAAAAATCTTTATCCTTTATTAAAACTAATTCAAGAACATAAATACTTAAGTTCAGAAGATATTAAGGTTATATTCAAAAAAATAAATATTCTGTTTTTACATTTTCTAAAGAATTAAAAATATTTCATTGATAATGGACTTTTAGCCCCTATGGATTATAATGTTACTTTAGAAAATGGTATTCCATAAATTGCAAATTAACTCTCACCATTGCTGGAAAAATGCTATTACAGAATATGAAGAAAAAAATAAAAGATAATAAATTTAATAAAAAGAGTATCAATTTCTGCTATTGTAATTTCCGTAATTGTTTCTAATAGTTTCCATTATTTCATTATTTAAATAAAGAAATAATAGAAATAATAATAGATGAAATTCCTACTACAATTGCGGTAATTGATATTATTCTGTAAAAAAATTTTTATCGTTCATAAATCACTCTCCTTTTTTATTTTTCTAAACTTTATGTAGTTAATTTTTAAAAATTTCTTCTACAGATTTTTATAATACTTTGCTATTTTCCTTTTTAGTTTCATCTCTTGGTATTCTATAGTCATTTTTCATAATTAGATAGAGCTGAAATAGTTATTCCAATAGCTCTTGCAAACTATCTTTCGATTTTTCCACCCCTTAATTTTTAATTTCTCTCCCATACTCATTAATTTCACCTCCAAATACAACTTTAAGTGTAGTTAATTCTTAATAAACTATTTTTTTCTACACATCAAGTGTATCATAACTCAAAAATTTTTGTCAACACCTTTTTGTGTAAAAAAATATTCTTTGACTTTTTACACGTATTGTATATAATAATATTAAGAGGTGATTTATATGGCTGAAATCAAAGATAGAATTGTAAGTTTAAGAAATGAAAAAAATATAACGCAAAAGTCAATTAGCAGAAGAATTAAACATATCTCCCTAGTGCGATAGGGATGTATGAACAAGGTAGAAGAAAACCAAGTTATGAATTATTAGAAGAAATATGTGATTATTTCTAATGTTGATATGGACTACTTAATGGGAAGAAGTGATATTAAAAAAATAGATACCAAGCTGGTTTAAAAATATGACTGGGAAAAATAAAAAAAGAAGAAAAATCAAATTTGAATATAGATACTATAAATACTGACTATATAATGATACCTTTATATGAAAGCATTTCAGCAGGATATGGAGCTAGTAATTCTGAGTTTATAGAAATGATTCCAGTTTTTGTTTAAAGAAAAAAATGGGACAACATATTTTTGCTGTAAAAGTTGAAGGTGACAGTATGGAGCCTAAAAATTCCAAAATGGCTCTACTATCATAATAAAAAAAGGATATACAAATTGAAAGTGGAGAAATTGGAGCCTTTAACTTAAATGATGAAAAATTTTGTTAAACAAAAAGTAGTAAAAAGATAGATTAATTCTACATTCATTTAATTTAGCTTATGAAGATAAGGTTGTAAATGAATTTGATGATTTTATAGAGTATGGTAAAGTTGTTAAAGTTATGATTGACTTATAAAATATAAATTTAGGAGGGGAATATGTTATATTAAGGTATTTATTTTTAATTATGACTATTATTTTTGGGAATCTTAACTGTTGTAGCTTTTTACTGATTCTGTTATTTTTGGAATTATTATGTTAGTTATTACTTTATTTTCTTTTTCTTTTCATTATTTAGTGCAAAAACATTAATAATATATCTAAAAATAATGAAAAACATTAAACAAAAATAAAACTCTAAAGTTCCAAGTGGTAGGAACTTTTTAGGAGGCAGACAAGCTAACATTAGTAAATTCTTTTTAAAAAAATAGAAAAAGAAATTATTAGTTATGAGGGATTAACTGATTCAGAAATCAAAACAAAAGAAAATATTGATATAGAAATTTATGAAATTCCACAAGACTACGAAATAAAAATCTAATTATTCAGATGGTTTAATAAAAATTTGAAAAAGAACCAGAAAATGAATATGATAAAAATGCCATAAGAGTCATGATAAAAAGGTATGGGAACTGTTGGATATGTTCCTAAGAACATCAATATCTCTTTTGCTAAAAATTTTTAGAAAAATAATGATATAAAAAAGAAATTACTGCTACAATCTGTGGTGGTGAATATAAATTATGGAATGGTAAAAAGTTAAAAATGATAGAGATGATTATTCAGTAACAATAACTATTAATTATTAATTCTCTAATTAGTGATAATTAAGAGATAAAAAAATATAAAAAGGGAGAGATTTTTTTATGAAAAAAACTTATTGCTATTTTTATTTTTGATTTTTATCAGTTGGAGTTTTAGCAGAAATAGTCTATATTACACCAACAGGTAAAAAGTATCATCCTAGCAAAAATTGTCCTAGTTTAGCTAGAGCTAAAAAGATAATTCCTATTGAAAGAGCAGAGGCAGAAGCTAGGGGATATACACCTTGTAAAAAGGATATAAATAAACAAAAAGCCTCTTAGTTGTTGGTAGCAACTAAAAAGGCTTTAAGAGTGTGATACCCTTCTGTTAAAAAGCTATTTAGATTATATCACACTCATTTTTATTATGCAAATAAAGGAGTGTGATTTTTTTATGAGAGCAAAGAAATGGAATGGGAACTGTTTTTAAAACTATCTCGAAAACAGAAGAAAACCTTGGGCTTTATTAGGTCCTAAATATTATAGTATAGAAGAAAAGAGATATAAGAGAGATTTTATAGCTTGTTTTAAAAACTCAAAAAGAAGCTGAGACTTATAAACTAGCTTTTGTTTTACAAATAACCTTTGAAATGTTAGAAAAATACAGGAGTTAAAATTTCTAAGAAGAAAGAAAAAGGAATAACTTTTTGAAGAATTATATAATCTATGGATTAAGTCCAAAGAAGATGTTAAACCAGGAACAAAATCAAACTATGAAACTAATTTTTTAAAAAGAAGTAAAAAGTTATATGGTTTAGAGATAGCTAAAATCAATGGTATTATGTTACAAAAACATTTTTATAGTTTGATCTAACTAATAGTACATTAAGATTATTAAGAAGTTTCTGGTCTAATATTTGGGATTTTGCAATTCTAAAACGATATGGCAACTAAGAACTATGCTAAGTTTTTAAAATTACCAGTTCAAGAAAAAAAGGTAACAAAACTGGAGATAGAGAAAGACCAATTAGTAAAGAAGAATTACAAATATTATGGAATAACTTATATAATTATGATGTAGACAAGTATAGAATTATAGATATGGTATTGATTCTGTGTTATACAGGTTTAAGAATAAGTGAGCTGTTAAAAGTAACCAGAAAAAAATATTTATCTAAAAGATTATTACTTTGAAATAGAAGCGTCTAAGAGTAAAGCTGGAATAAGAAAAGAGTGAACTACCTTTGTAAATGTCCCATTAATATCCTCGTTTCAAAAGAATGTTGAAATTAAATATCAAAGTCGTTTTTCTCATTATTATCATTTTTCAGGTGGATTGATTCCTTTGGGAGTTTTGTATGCAGGTTATCTGATCATCATATATTGGTAGCAGATATCACTTATATAATTAATAATATAGCTATTATTCTTATAGTCTTTATAGTTTTTTTAGAAAAAAATAAAAATATCTATAAAATATAAAAATTTGATAACAAAAATTTTATTATAGTAATAATATTTGAAATGATGAAGAAAAAATTATTTTATAATTTTTAAAAGATATTTTTTTCAATAAAACTATATATATCAATATAATTTTATGAAAATAATAATATTAAAAATTACTTTATAAAAAATTTTATTAAAAAAATCAAAAAAAGTTGTTGACAAAATAATTAAATAATGTTATATTTATCTTGTATCGTTTCCTTAATTATAGTTTGATTTTCTACAAAAAGCCCGAACTTGCAAAGTTGAGGGCTTTTTGTTGCTAGGAACTTTTTGTTTGCACCTTTTGTTTGCACCAAATTAATTCTAATCTAGATTAATTCATATATAACATATGTTAGATAACACTTTTTAAAAATTATTATTAATAAAAAGAGGGTGGGATTTTTCCCACCCATTACTTTATAATTTTTATCTCCTCCATATCTTTTTAATTCTGATTGATCCTTTTTGCATTGCTTCCAACTGATTCTACTATCTTCTGCATAGTAGTTCTATAAATTTCAAATGTCTTACTATCTTTCCATAGAAAATACAGTAAAACTAGTCCCTACTACACCATATTCTAGTAAAGTTTTTCCATAATATCACCTAATCCCTAATACTTTATACCAATGCTTATAATATTCCTTAGCCTCTTTAGTCCTATCTATAATAGCTTTATCTTTATAGCCTTCATTTTAACAGTTTAGGTTTCCATGAAGTTTCTCCAAAAACATCTGACAGTCGCAAAAATCTCCTACAAGTTCTTTTTGTCTACTCCTGTTTCTTCCATAATATGTCTAAATATTTTATCAGCTAAGGTACGATTAATACCTGTATTGTTATAGCAACTGTATAAATAATCGTGGATAACTGTCTGCTTGATATATTTTCCGAATGGATTATACAGCCATTGTAAAGAATGAGGCACTGATGCCCCATCCGTTACAAATCTTTGAAAAACTTTTATATCATACCCATTAATGCTATAAATATAATCTTGCATTAAACTGCCTTTCCATTTGAAATTGGATCCAGGATTAATTTAGTTTTCTCCATCTTCCTCATTTCCTTTTTATATCCACTTTTCTTCCTGTTCCAAATACATTAGAAAAACTTTTGTAATGTTGTTTCTATAATATCTATCATTCTTTTCTGCTTAAAAATCTTCTAATTACTACTCCTAGCTATAAATGGTAGGCTATTTGTTCTTTCTATTATAAATGTTACAGCTCCATCTAGCTTTTAAGATTATCTCCATAATTAAAAAGATGTTTCTGCATACACCACTGCATTATCAAATATTTGTACATACTTCTTTCTGTTATAAACCATATAAGCTAACTATTCCAGCAGCTAATGCCATCCAACACCATTGTTCCCAAGTAAAACTTATAAAAATTGCATACACTTTTAAAAAAACATACCATAAATAAAATTTTTCATAATTAAAACCTCCTATTCTACATCAAATTTTTATTTTCCCATTTTTATAAGCATCCAAATATAATTCTTTCTTATCCCCATTATAGGTTAATTCATAATACATTCCATCACTTACATTTTGTAGATAATAATGCTTTTGCATTTTGTAGAGATTTTACAATACCAAACAACAAACACATCATCTTTTGTTATCTTTGTATTATCTGTTTTTCTACTCTCTCATTAAAATACTCAACCACTTTTTTTCTCACATAAATCTTGAAAATTACTAAAATCCATAATTACTACCTCCTAAAAATTTTTATAATAATTTTTGTCTGGCCAGACTGTTTATTATTTAAAAGCTACCTTATCTGCTCCTTTTGATTTTGCCAATGTGGAGCATCCTTACAATGATTTCCAACAATTTCCACCCCACTCAATACCATATTTTTCTAAAAAGTCCCTTCTCTTTGTCAACATTATAAATATCTTGATAGTAGTGAAAATCTTTCCAACTTCCTTTGTAAACTGTCAACTTCTTTTTCTATTTCTTTTTCCATTTTTCCTTAACTTTTTACCTTAACTTTTTCTTTTTATAAGAACTCCAATATTCTACGGCATATCCAAAACCATCAAACTTGATCTGATGATTAGATTTTTGTTTATACCATCTACTTTTTGTTACTTTTTATTCCAGGTAATGTTCTACCTTTTTGATATTCTACATTTTGCTCTGTGCGAGTTCTAACCCCTGCCGTAATCTTAAAAATCCCAGGGACTTATATTTATAAGTTCTGTCATAAAAATTTACCAGGTTTGGATGCACCCTTTTCAGCATATTTAAACTTGTTTCTGATAACGTATACATTTAAAAATCACCTCCTAAAAATGACCTTCTGATACCCTTTTTAACATTTTTTAAAAAGGGTAGCTATATAATAGATACCCTTTAATAAAAATTAACCATTTACTAGCTTATTATGAATTTCCTTTCTTTTAGTCTCAAATTCGGCTTTTTGATAACTCTTTTGGGTTTTACTTTTAGTCTTAAAGTGATGTTCTGTGTCATAAACACTTTTGAACAAATGTAGTTCCATATAACATCAAGATCCCTAGTTCATTTAATCCTGCAGGCATCCCGTAGTTATCTTCAAAATACCAAGTTGTTTTATTTTTCCCTAGCTTTGTAGCAATATCTAATGCTGTTACATTGGCTACCATAAAAACAATATCTTTGTCTCTGCATCTTTGCCTGTGTTCTTTTCCATCAACTTTATAATCGAACCCATATTCTAAAAGATTTAGCTTTTAGATCATCTATTAGAGCACAATAATCATCATACTCCTTTTTGATTATCTAATATCCATAGCGATTTTTCTTTTGTCCCAATACATATACTTTTTGATTTCCAGATGGTTTGGGTACTGTTATTAGTTTCTTATCTTTTATAAACTCTCCATCATCTAGCTGTACATCTATATTTTGCTCTTACTTTTTCTTCTTTTAGACATTTCTCTCAATACATCATCTTTAAAAATGGATATTGATATGTTATATCAGTTATTATCATATCATTTGTATATCCTTGAAAATATGATAGAAGGCGATTTTTAAGACATCTTCTAAAGCTTTCTGCATAAACAGAAAAATATCAATTTTTCTTTTTGTAAAAATTAATCGTTTTCATTTTACTCCTTTCGTTTGTGAATAGATTTTTCAAATTTATAAAGATATTTATAGATTTAAAATGCTAGCTTTTGAGTAATTTTTATATATATTTCTTAAATATATATATTTTAAGAAATATATATAAAAGTATGCTCAAAAGCTAGCAAAATTTTAAATCTATAAAAATCTTTATAAATTTGAAAAATCTCCATAAATATTAAACTAAAAATACCTAATTTTTTCCTAGCATTTATAATGCTATTTCTTACTTCAGTTGGATTAGCTTTTAGCTATATAGTGTTTGCTCGTAACCCGCTACTAGAGTGGTTTGCATAACTCACTAGCTAATCCTAATCCAGCAAGATTATTAATAAGATTTATTGCTGTTTTTCTTAATGAATGAGGGTAGCAGATCCTCTATCCCTAATATCATACCTAACTTTTTAATCCTATTTCTAATAGCTCCTTGAGTCATTTGCTCTATACTCTTTTGTATTTTGTAATAAAGAACCATTCACTTTTTATTTCCTTTTCTTCTCTATATTTAATCCATTCTTTTTATAAGTTCCTTACATTTTTGGAAAAAGAATGCATTAACTATATAACCTTCCTTTTCCTTAACATCTGTAAAGTACCCATTTTTCTAAGTCCAGTTGTTCCATCTTTAAATTTTGAATAGCAGATATCCGACAAGCACTATCTAAGAACAATTCCATAATATCCTATCTTGCAAATCATATTTCTTAGATTCAACTTGTATATATAAGCGAACTGTCAATATTTGTTCTGTTGTTAAAAATAACTGTCTTTCCTAACCTTTGTCTTTTTTCTGTAAACCTCTAACTTATCCAATTTACTCATCAAAGGATGATATTTTATTTTATTTCTACGAACACACCAAGCGTAAAAAGTAGATATTGCTGTAGTTTTATTCATCAAAGTCCTTTTTGAATTCCTAAACTTCTACAATGATTCCTATATGATTCTATGATACTCGGCATTTCCATCAGTGTAGTCCTTACTAAGAAGTAATCTATACTAAGCTTTTTGAAACTATACTATGAACAACTTAAAAGATTATTATCAATATGTTTTATAAGTTGTTTCATGTCTCCAGTTGCTACTTTTGCAACTATTAAGGTATTCTAAGCACCTCTACATTTTCCTCAAATTTTTCCAATCACTGTTAACTGTATAACTAAACCTCCTAATTTTTGATAGGTTAATCATCATATTTCAAAATATAATCAAACACTATAAAACGCAGATATTGCTTCTGAACATGTTCAACATCTTGAGTTTTTAACCGCACAAACATTTAATGCTACAAAATAAAAAGATAAAAATAGTTTATCTTACAGTAAAAAGCAATGATATGCACATTCCTTGCCTTTTATCTAAATACTTTAAATAGAGCTATGCTCAGTACATGAGTCAATCGGCTAGAACTGCTATTATAACAATTGAAGATGACGGATTTATATTGTATGGAGTATAACTGGGATTACAGGACTATTTCTTTGCAGAGTATAGTTTATTATTAATTTTTAACTTAAATAAGCAACAATTACCTTCAATTGATTTAATGGATAATTTGCTCGTTTCCTAACGCTCCAACTCTTAGCATTTTAGCTGGAATGTCTAGATTACAAATATTCTCCCCAATTCCTTGGTTTAAATTAGTTATAGATATAATTTTGTTATATTTATATGACTAGGCACAGGAGGTATACCATTCAGTAATGTAGCTGAGGATTATGTCCTAACAAATTGGTCATTTGAATTACTTCAACTTTGATTAAATTTTCCAATCTATCCAAAAAGACTATTATTGTCCGTGGGAGCAAAGTTTGCAAACATCTTTGCGTAGATACATCGAATTTTGATTTAAACACTTATACATCTCTATATCAAACAGAAATGGACATTTTGGCTCCTGGATCTTGTATATCCCATACCCACATCCAAACATTCTAGCTAACATCATGCCTTCAAGAGCTTTTTCCTTCAGTAGTTCCATATTGTACTATCCCTGCTTTCTCTCTTGTTGCTCTGTTTTTAATTTCTGTAACAGCATTATTTAATTTCTCGTTTCCTTTATCAATCAACTCTGAGTTTTTGATTAAAATCATCCATGTTATAATAATCATTTCCCTGGTTTTATTAATCTTAGATATTTAGTATATTCTTGCCATTCTTATCTCCTTTCATCATAAATACTTCTGTTTTTATAGTCTTTAAAGATACATGTTTCATAGAACTCACTGGACATGTTTGTGATACTTTCCAAAACAACATCAGCATCATTATAAAGTCTCAGTACTGCATAAATCCGTTTGTGAGAGTTTGCTTTGCAAAATATTATGAACTAAAATAAGCCACTTGATTGCGTCTGTTGTATCTAGCAATGGGCTAAACCTCAGATGAGCAGGGTTCATATAATAAACGAAGTTTTAAAATTATCGAGTCTGAGGTATTCCAACTACAGGATGCAAGTCTCTTATCGAAATGAATAATCGCACCTTCAATTACTCACTCTCCATACTGTGAAGACTAGCTTTGTCCTTCAAAAGTCACGAGCGGGTGTAAAGATATTTTCTTTGAGAGGTAAAGCTAGTAGATAGTCTAGCCTTTTCTATCTTGTAACTCCAAACTGCATCCCTGCAATCCAACTCCATAAACCTCCTCGGCATAGCCAGCCAATTGTCTGCTCACAAAAGCCATGAAGAAGGGCCTCCTGTAGTCTGCACACAGGCTAGACACTCACAGATTAAATCTAGTGTTCAGACTACTTCAGGTAAACCAGCCTCTAGCTAGTTTTTGAAACTTTCTTGAATCATCTATCGCTCATTTAAAATCACCAGACCCAACCATTACATATTTCATCTTCTACGGATTCTTCCCGATATTAGAATTATTAGAATTACTACTTTTACAAAGTTATCACTAGACCAGACATCTATTTCTAAAATAGCTTTCTCTTAAACGAGATTTATAGATAGTGTTGTTCTTATTAACTTCTCTCAGCTGTAGCATTCCCAGTTTTAGTATAACAGCTTTTCAGAGATTCAATTCTACATCTGATAGAGCATTAATCCAGATTTTAGCATAGCATTAACTTTCATGTTTATAGTCTTAGCTCTAAAGCTTTAGAGATAGGCCTCAGCTCCGACGGTCTACCTGTCATCGCTTTGTATTCCTTTTCTCTAACTTTCTGACTTCACCAGAGAATTCGCACATCATTACAGTAAGTCAGCAATCAACTTTAACAGTTCCATTTCCATCCCAAAGAGGCCCAACACTTAATACTTTCCTAACTCCATCAACAATCAGCTTGTTTAGCCCGTATTGCTCATAATCATATATATTTCCATCAGAGTAGGTCTTGTAGCTTTTTCTTTAGCTCTGCTAGCAAGTACAGAATTAGGTTCATCGATCGGTCCACTGGATAATTTCTCATTCGTAACAGAATAAATAAGTGTTACTATTTTGAATTTGCAAATGTTGTAATTTCTCCTATTGGCAAAAGATTACCTATTTTCTCTCCTCTGAAAGGCATTCTATTTCTATTTCTGCAACTCCTGATGTACTTAAACACTCTCTTCTTAGATTTGACATTTCTATGCCCATCTCTAGCTAAGAAACATTGTAGCCTTTCTATCATGAGAGTTTGCTTTTCCTGTTACTTTTAGAGTTCCTTTAGCCTCTAGTTCCCACTCCTTCTCTTTTACTCCAAAACATTAGGAGCATGTTTATCATCATGCATTCATCTTCGTTGCTGTATCTATAAAAGTTTGTTTTTCCCAGAACTCTAATTCTTTGTAAACTTCTTCCTTGCAGCACCAAAAGCTGTCGCACATCAAAGCTAGTAAGCACTGTCTTGAGAGCGGGTGGTGTTATCTCACGAAATTATTTCTAACTAATCTATCTTCACTACACCTCCATCTAGCTCCATCCACATGTTTTGATATTGCACAGGTATCAGGAACAGATATTCTTCCTTCATTAGGAAATTTCATTATATGAGTCTAAAACGTATGGGTTTACTAATAAAGTATCTCTAATCTGCTAATCATTAGAGCATCTTGAACTGCTTTTAAGGATAGATAGTACCAATGTTACTTTCTTAGCCCACTTCCATAGTCAGCCCACCGCGCACATGCAGCATATCTCAAATCCTTTTCAGTCTCGCACGCTTGAATGGTCGGCGCACTTTAGAAAGCTTCACTTTTCTCTAAAACTCTAATATCATTAATCACCTTTTATATATACCTCCAGTTTTAAAATCTATAGCATATTCTTTAAAAGCTGGCATTTCTTCTCAACTTCAGAATCCGTCAAGAAAATATATTAAAAATCTTTTCCACACTAGCACCCCCATTAGCTCTACGACGGCATTTTTACTATTTTTGTTACAATCCACATAATGCACCTCCCAGGACAAGCACTGGCATCACCGCCTTTTGAAGCGTATCTTCAAACCAGATATTCCTTGTGAGATCTGTATGTTCCATTGCTCTTGATATTTTCCTTCGTCGCGCTCAATGGAATTTTAAGTCCCATAGTGGTCTGAAGTATCGTTATCATAGTCATAGTTAGATACGTCTCATTTTTATATGCCAGTCAGAATCACTCCATCTATCATATACTTCTGGTGCGATAGTGAGGTACTAAGTAATTGCCGTAATCAAATTTGCTCAGATGGTATAATCTCGTGCCCATTAAACCTACTCGTTAGATCAGGTGTGGGTTTCAACAGACGCTTTTATGATAGATGTTCCTTTCTGTAGCTTTGTCCTATCATTTCACCTCTATCATAATTCCTAAACCACTCATATCCCAACTCTTCGAAACACCGATCTGATCTAGACCACGATCCATTTTTGGGCTATAGCTGACTGGTCATAGCACATTTTTCACTCTTTATTTTCAAATTCCTCTGCTTTATCCATTACATTTTCAAATGACGAGTTCAACATAACAATGAGTTTCTCCTTCAAATACATGAGTATCTGGATTTAACTAAGAAATCTCCAACAAGCCCGCTATGTGGTTCCTGTATTCCTATGTTACATCCTGCTTTGAACTAATACATTCCCTCAAAACACTGCACTTTGCACTCTTTCTGGGCTTACACCTTTAGCATGTCTTGTACATTCAGCTATGTTATCTACATCTTCATACTGCATAACTTGTCGAAATAATCCAAATTTCTTTATCTCCGGCATTCTCTACTTTATTAAGCATTTGTTGCTTTTGCCTTCTCACTTTATAGATACACTCATTTGATTTAATCACATTCCCATGCTTTCTTCATAAGAGGATAGAAAGCAAAAGTTATCAGCACTTTGTTGAAAAGAAGATCAAGATGTGTTCGTGCTCAACTATATCTATTGCTTTATCACTACTTAAGCAACAGTAGTTTCAAATCTTTTTATCTATGTTGTATTGTGTAAGCATTTAATATAATTTCGTATCCACTCACCATCAATAGCTGGATATGTACATGTAACTCATCCTTTGGGATTTTACCTATTTTAAATTACGTTCTACACAGATTTCTTTAATATTTCACTCGTCCTAAAGACAGTTTTTAACAGTTATTTTTATTTAAGCTAAATAGAATTGCTCACAAGCATAGAATGTTTTAACATCAGTATCTCTCTTTTCTTGAATGAGGACTGTCCAACGAAGACTTTTCATCATCATAAGAAAATCCAATTTCATCTCCCTATTTCCAGCCAGCATGTCCTCCCAGATAGCTCAACTTCTGTACTCCAGCTGTTCCACGAACTGCTCCACTCCATATAACCCGAATAAAATATATATTCTTTCATTACCATATATTTTTACTCCATAAAATCACTCTTTGCATGCCTCCTTGCTACATCTAGCAGTGTTTTATTTATTTTACTACTCGATCAAATCCGTATTTCAACATCTATATTCCAGTTCTTCAACTATAGTGAAAATTTAGAGTTTGACATAGCATTTATATGTTGAATTCCAGGAACAATTACGTTAAAGGTTCTTTACTCATAATTTAGTCAATATTTCAACACACCTATCGTGAGCGAGTAGCACAAAAGAAAACTAGGAGGACGTAATATTTGGTGCTAGAAAACTACCCTTTCTGCTTTTCTATTTCCAAATCGTAAAGTCTTTTCTCCCAGTCAATAATTTTAAATGCTGTATATCCTAGCTCATCCACCCTTGAAATCTTTTCACGTGCAGGACCACAAAGAGGAGTACTTATAGAATTTTAATAAAAATAAAATGTTGGTTTCATACTTATCTCCTTTAATTTGATAGGTTGTACACATCTTTTAATTCTGCCATTATGTTTAGACATTTCTGGCAGCTCTAAATCTGTCATATTTATTACAACCTCCACCCATATTAACATTTACTTGAGGAGAAAATTAGTGTTGATGCTATAGGTGCTTTTAACACCCAGATCTTCAAAAGCTATTTTCATAGTCAGATTTTGGCTTTTAGGTAGGAGGAGACTCAATGAATTTGGCATATCGTCTTTTCTAAGAATATTTTGTTGTTTTCAAATCTTTCAGAACTTAATCCAAGAGCACTCAAACCTATAGTATTATAAAGTTTGTTCAATTTTGAGACTCGTCTAAAGCATAGTATTATTTGATCGGTTTCAATTTGTCTTTGATAATCTTCAGATTTCCATCCTCTACATTTTACTTCTCTCTTTCCACATCTAATCTAGCTTTGTTACTATTCTGCATCTTCTCGAGAATATCCTTGCTTTCATATACCTTATTAGTATATTCTGAAATCTCTCATACCTTTCCATGTGAGCCTTTGTACCCATTACTTCAGGTGTTTTATTTGCAACATATTTCTCCAGCTTTCAGAGTATGCCGTATAACCACCCACTACATGTATTTTCCAGCACCAGATGCCTCTGCCATAGCCGCTACTACTGCAAAGAACTTTAATAGTGCCTCATGAAGAGTAAGAGAGAATATCTCTATTAAAATAAGATTCAACATGCTGATCGGTATCAAAAAGTTCCTTTAGAATTTAATTCAGCCATTTTGATGTGAACTTAATGGTATGTAAATCCGTCTGCAGTTGGTGCTAAACCTTCTCCAATAGAGATCTTTAAATCGTCAACAGCACTTAAATTGAGCTATTTTATTTTAGTTGTATTTCTTTCCATTCTCACTAGCCATTTTCCATCAGCAGCACCTGTTGCGATTTAATAGTTGCTTTTCTCAGCTTTTTCATCCCTTCTTTCTGAAGTTCCCAACAGATCATCCTATTACTTTCAACTCCTTCAGAACCAGCTATTGTAGCTTCAAAAATAAATTTCTTTGTTCGCTATCATTCATTTGTAGCAAGCTTTAGGCTTTTAATTCTTCTAAAGTCTAATCCTTTAAACTTACCATTGTTATCATAAAGAGTTACCCAGTTTCTCAAAGCTTTTATCCATATCAGGAGTTGTGCAGTCTGCAGCGTTAAATTGATGCCAAGTTTCTTCCCTGCCAGAGAACCCTGAGCCCACCACATCCGCTAATAATCCTAGACATATTTGTTTCTCCAAACTTCAAAATCTCGAAGGATGCGACATATTTATATGTCTTTCTCCGAAGCTGTCCGATACTAGGCTGATTAGTATTATTAGCAGTAGCTGCTATGACATCCATAAATCTATCAGCATCTTGCAATTTTAACCCAGCACTTATATTATCAGTAAGAAGGTCTGATGTACTAGCCAAATCTTTCTCCTGATGCAGCCTGATAACTTTAAAAGTTTACGCGTTATCATTACCATTTGCTCATACGCCATAGCTTTGATACAAGAGACGGCTTGTGCAACTTGGGCTGTAAATTTTGTAATTTCTCCCAAGTTCTCTTTGTTTGAGCTGTTAGCATATTTCTCTTCCAGTGCACTGTTGCTCCCATGAATAGCTTTATTTTCTTCTAACTTGGTCTTCTAAATCTGCAATGCAGTTAAAGAACTTCCAGCTATAGCACTCAATCCTGCTAAACCTCCTATAGTAACAGCACCAAATTTATACAACACTGTTATTAACCTTTTCCCAATTCATAGATTTAGCTTGATAAAGCCCAGCAAGTCCTTTTTCAGCTTTATTTACAACTGCTGTAAATTTATCTTAAGTTCCAATCTAGCACTTAGTACATGTTCCAACTTTCACCTCCAATAAAAAAGAGTAGTTTTAAACTGCTCTCATTCTAATTTTGATACTTTTAGTTCTTATTCTATTTGCTAGTTGTAACTCCTTCCATACGGTAGTCGTCTTATAATAGCCACAAGAGAGTAACCATACCAAAGATATAAGATAGTATAGGAACTATACCAAACAAAAATATACTATCAGTCATAAGTGCTCCTTTCAAGAAATCCTATTATAGAAATAAGAAGAGCTCTGAATATTATTGAAGCTAACAAACATTGACCAGCTAATAACAAACAATCAAAAACTTGTAATCAAACTTCAAACTGACACTCATTTTCATAAATCTTCTCCTAAAATGAATCTCCATATACTGCATTATATCATTGTTCTTCTGGGTAAAAGCTGCACATATAAAATAAATCTTTTCTGAGAGTTTTCTGCTGTTCGCGCAGCATGTCCCCTGATTTACAGTAATGAGCGATTGTACTTAATTTCCAATCGCTCTCTGGTAGCTTCTTTTGTGTTCTTTCAACCATACTAACTAAATCTTTTTCTCCAGCACAGAAGCTACTAAGATTAAATCTGCTAGTCTGTAAATAGTTGGGTCTTTTAAGACTTTTTCCAACATGTGTTGGATTAGATTTACAACCTAGCTTTTCTAGCTTATCTTCTCATAGAACAAGAGTTATAAATTACTTCTAAATCCTTATCCTTTTCTTTTTAGATAAGATTAAATCTAAGTAATCTTTGTTTAAAGCTCACACTCCAAATCTCCATCTAATTCTTTTACAGATTTTACTTTTCTCTTTATCACTATTTATTTTTACTATTTTCAAGTAGCATATCTGCTGTAATTAGCATTTTACCTCCTATTTTTATATATCATTTTCATAAGCTAAATCTTCTGTGTAAACTCTCGGATGATATTCCTCAACAATTTCTCCTCTAGCAATATTGATTAAATCAATTGATTGACCAAAACATTGTCTAAAGATATCTTTTCTTCTTGCTTTCCAGGAGTGTCAGGATCTGCTAAGTTAGTAACTCACTCTAACTCTTGGATCATGTCCCTATTAATTTATTAGGCTATACCTCTTGAACATACATTTTCTCAAGAGTAATGCTTTCTCCCTTTAAAGCTACGATTTTACTATCCACAGATAGCCCTAACTGTACATCTTTCTTTCTATCTGGAGCAACTGTAGCATTAACTCAGAAAATTCAGACTATTTTCTCATTCTCTATCCAAAGAGTACCGTGAGCACCAGCACAGTGAGTATCCTTTATATTTTGTATCTGCCACTTTTACCTCCTATCACATCTTTATGACCAAAGAAGATTTTGCCATTGTATCTGCAAATCTGACATCTCCAGTTAAAATACATCATCACCAGATGGGTATTTTATTTTCCATTTCTGTCATTTCTCTGGGGTCTTTTTCCATCTAAAACAATTAATCTCTTTTGTGCTTCTAAGTCTATTTCAATTTTATTGTCATAGTCTCCACTTAATGCAATTTGGAGCCACTTTTAAAATAAACCTTTAGTAACATTAGAGCAGAAATTCATTTTGTTTATTAGTAGTCATTTATGTAAATCTAACCAATAATCAAAATGATCTCTTATATCATCAGTTATAAAGAGCACATCTTCAACCACTATTTTGATCTTGTATCTTTTCCGCGCTATAAAAGAAGTTTTGAGTTTACTCCATAATTAACTCTTACTTTTCATCATCATTATATGAGAGAATTTGCGTTTAGGCCTCAAAGCACTGTATTCTAAGTCTTGATATAGTCAAATAGCGGCTGATCTATGTTATTGGCATTCCATATAGTCCTGCTATTGCAGGTGTGTATTCTTGAGCTGTAAAATCTCCACTTGGAACATGAGACTTTCTATAAGTCCTGTATCAAGCTCTACTATTGCAACATGATCTGTATTAATAGCAAAACTAGATACATATTTGACAGTCTTTCCTATTGTCCATCATTTCCAAATACTTGTTTTGTCCAAAGTTACAAGCTTTTGGTCATCTGTTTCTTCTGCTCCCGGATAAGCCTAACCAACGCATTTTTCTTTCTAAATTCACCTAGAGCATCATCTAAATTTCTTTCTCCTGTTTGTAATACTCTAATTGTATTTTCTTAGCCCCATAATGCATTGCTAATTTAATATATTTAACATTTTAGCTTCCCATTCATCATCTTTAAACTCTGCTATTGTAGAGTATTCCATTTTGTAGTTTTCTAGTATCTTTTAATATTAAAGCAAACTATGCTCTTTTCACTTCTTTTGTATAGCAGTTGTTGCAAGAGTTCTAAACTCTATATTAATGTTTGACTTGCTTTTATTTGTCCTCTTCATTTCCCAGTAATTGCTACCTCCTTCTATAAATCTAATTCCAAATCTTTCATAAGCTCTATAATCATAAGGTTTTCCATATAAGTCATATAAACTTAATGTAAAGACATAATGACAACTCTATCTACAATTTTATATCAGTGTTTTAGAGTTAAAGAAATCTATCTAGTACATGTAAAACCTTTTACCTTCATTTCCAAAAGCATCATCTAAGTTTTCTAAATTTTCTAATATTCTCAGAATTAGTAAGTTTTTCCATTAGTTTTGGAAAATAGATAACATCTAATATCATATTGTAGCTCTCTATAATTAGAATTGATTCTTTATAATCTATCTAATTCAATATAAAAACAAGGTTTTTGACATTATTCTATATCCTCACTGTATGGGTTTATTTTTAATTTTCAGAAAATAATATTATTTAATGCATTTTCTAGTATCTATCCATCATATCAATCCTCCATAAAATTTTAAATCTTTTTATAGAATTTAATTTTGCCTCATAGATACAGCTGTTCTAAAGCATAAATCACCTTTTAACAAATTTTATTTGTTTCTTTCCAACTCTATATGACCATACTCAACATGATGGCGTAATTAGTCATATTAAATACAATTTGAGAGAATGTCTTCCAGTTAATCTTTTTCCATTTTCTTTTGCCAAGCATTTTTAAAGTTCCAGTGTCGACGGGAGTTAGATTCTGCATCGTAATCTTCCAGCTTACAGCATATCTAAAAATCAGTAACATGGGCTTTTCTTTTATAGTCGATCAGAATGATCAGACTCTTTAAATCTTTCAAAGCTCCATATCCATTCATTTTCAGATACTCTCTCAAAGCTATTTCCTTTATGTTTTATGATAGTTTGTAAGCCAAAGGTTTAAGACCTCTTAAAATATAAAAGTCTCTCCATTCGTTTCTTCTCGTTACAACTGACAGTTGTCATATTTGTTTTTAGGTCGACATCTCAAAACCTGAAGTCTATATTCTTGGACCACTACTATTAATCATTCCTGGACTCACACTTTTCAACCATTTTTGTGAGAGTCTGCAAAGATAGTGTCATATGGCTCTCTTTGTTCTTCCCTTATGCTCCACCGTACTCCTCTATCACTATATAGCAGATCTATTAACTGCTAGCTCTATCAGTACTGCAACTTATCTATATATACTCATACTGTACCAACCTTTCTAAATCTAAATAATTGACTCTTTTAAAGATAAGAACATTTCATCAGTGTATTATGGAGATGTGTTGTATCTCTAGTGTATCTCCTTCAGTTACTTTAGAAATATTCCTTTTCATTTCACTCTTCAATAGTTTTTAATGCCAAATGCTCAGCAACCAGGATCTGTTAATTCTTCTGGAAAATCATCTCTATTCATAAAGTTTAAAGCTTTTCAGAACTAAAATTGTAACCTCGAATTTTCAAAATAGTCTTTCGTTGCTAGTCATCGACTAATTTCTGCACTATAATCATATTACTGTCGTGGTAAATTCCATCCATTTTAACCTCCTAATACTGAGCAAAAGTAGTGAGTTTTATTCTCCTGCTCTCAGTCGCGTTGTGTTTCTTAAAAGTTCTATTTCCTTTTCATGCAGATGTTGAGTAAACTCCATACTTTAGAATTGAATAGAAGTTCAGCCATTAATCAAATTTTTATAACTAGATTCAAAGTTATTTCGCATTTCTGTCGCATGGGTCATACTTTCGTCTTTGTGTAGCCGCCACGAACCACGAGTGCTATCTTTACATTTTTAACATGCACTTGGAATGGCCATTAGCTATTTGATGTGCATATTCACCATGTAAGAAGATAGCCATCTCGCTAAGCAAGCTAGCTCCTACTTCTTCTATTGACATGGATATGCTTGCGTTTAAACTAACTTCGATCTAGAATCTAATTAATAAGAACGTTATGTCGCCAAGGACGAGCAGTGAACTGGATACAACTCCTGCATTTGTAACGATTCCTGCAATTACGTCCCTGTCACTCTTTTCTTTTATCATCCGTCCGAACTACATCCTATCCACTTTATTAATTTGAATAGCTACATCCCAGGTACACATGTAAAGTATTTGACCAACTGATCTCGCTCCTGGGATCCTTTATTGTCTACTATTTGCTGGTCATTTGCGTTGCCAATAAATCAACCCAGAAGCTGATTTGCACCATCAAAAACTGTTCCAGTGGTCTTTGATTAGTTATACCACAAGGGAGTTATGAGTGACCACTTTACGCATAACCCATGTAAGTTTATTTTCCACCATTCTAGCATGCCTCTCACGTTTTGCCTGGCCTACACTCAGCAAACGCCATCTTTTTGTCATGTCGATCATGTCGCCAGTGTCTGTTACATATATTCTTCACATATACTCCTGTGTTATTTATGACATTGTTGCCTGATGGTGGGCGTATACACTGGCAAATTCTAACAGAAGACTTCTAAGTTCCACCTTCCTCCCGCTTTCGTATTCCTAAGCTTTGAACTATTGTAGTTTGCGGCCTTATATTTTCAGAAGCAGTAGAAGTTGTTCCTGCATGAAACTCCTTATAACATCTGCTTTGTATCTGTTTTTACTTTTGTTATTTTACACTTTCATCTCCAGTGATAACAGAGCATCTTGAACTAAAACCTCCCTCATCTGGCTGCTTGAGTTTCTATAGTTGTTCAACATTTTAAACAGCAACTAAAACTAGATGTTGTTTTTCTTTCATAGTGATCTATCCATCTCTATTTGTTGTAGATGTTGTTTCACTTTACTCTTCCAATTCCTCTTAAAACTATGAGATACGATAGGACGGGTGTTAGGATTTACTAATTGTCAATTCTTCTAAATATCATTTGATGTACTTGATTTAGTTGGCTGTAATTGTTTGTCTATTTTTCCTTGCCAGTATTCATTACCTCCTGCATTTTCCTGCTTTCAGATTTCATTTTTAGCTTTGTACATTTTAGCTCTGTCTATATCAGAACCACTTTCCAAAAGCTGCCAAATCTTAACTTCTAATTGAGCTTTTAGCGACTCCGCCGGTACACCACCTGTTCATCTGCTCCGTGTACCTACTAGCACCAAGAGATTTTGTACATATTCTCATTTGACTTCTGCAAAACCTTTTAACAGTCTTCTATTTCTTCTGCATTAGCTCCAGAAATTCTATCTAAAAGCTATCTGGCATTTTATACTTTTGCTAATGCTCGTTCTTGCAGTTTCATTCCGTTTTACTTTTGTAAGTTTTCAGACATTCTCGTTGCACTAAGCCCCTGAATCCTGCTTTCGAGTTCTTTTGTGCTCTGCTGCAGTAAGATTATACCATGATTCTTTTCTTCATAATCTTTCAATAGATTCAGTATACTGTCTTTCAAAGTTCTCTTTTCAAAGTCTGGCTTTCATTCTTGCAAATCCTCACAGTCAATCTTATCCACTTCTCTTCTTGTGTACATAAGTAGACATCTCTCTCTGGTTCTGCAAATTGTTGAATATTAATTTTAAATCATTTTATCACTCCTGTTTAAAGTCCTGTGTGCCTATTTCTCCGCAGATGTTTACTAGTCCCTCAGTACGAGCAATGTTTATGTTTACACCTCCTTTCTTTTGCACATTAGCTAATAGATTTTGAAGCTAAGTGCTTTTGGTATTTCAATATAATGATTAAAAAGCCTCCTTCACTTCTTCCATGGTTCTTTGAAAATCACACACAAAAGTGATCTAATTCATCCCAAACCCATTGAGGTGGAGAGTATCTACTATTACTTCAAGTCTGCACTATTAGAGATGAAAACCCTTTTCTTTTTGCTTCAATTATTTTTAGTGTCCTATGCACGATGCCTACTCTAAACTTTCCTTGTAAAATACCATATTCTCTTTCTATTAGTTTTCCTACTTTTCGAGACATTCTCTCTCGATCACTATTATTTAAGCCATTCACTCCATCCTTCTGCTAGTAAGTTCTCTCTTTGTATTGATTTCCATCATGGTTTGACTAAAATAGAATGTCCAGATAAAAATTTTCCATTTTCTTTTTGCTCTTCTACGCTTTCAATCATATCTTTTCTTTATTTTTCTTATTCACAAAAACTATCCAGCTGCGATGCCCAAACTCATGATCAAAAACAGCTTTCACAGTGCCACAACCAGCAGGATGCCGTTTTCCAGTAACCTGCACTTTAAGAGATTCTGCTACTTCTTCATAATTTTTAGCAGCGTCCACTCAGTCGTTAGGTCCTCGATATTTATGCCTTATCATATTTATAGGATCTCTATTATCTTTATCTTATGAGACAATGAAACTGCCATAGACAGAGTTTGTTTATAATAATCTTATACTCTCTTTTACATATCTCTAAAGAGCTACATAGCCTCTTTTGAAGAATCCGCTTTTCTTAAATCATCCATTTCTTTAGCACTACTAGTCGGCACCTGAGTAGAACCTACAAATTTTATATATTTCAACTGCTCGAATTTTCTTTCTATCATACAAACCTTTATTCCATCTCATTAGCACATCTTATATCTTATCCTCGTATAATCCGGCTCTTTTAGTCCCTAGCTTTTCAGCAAAATTCATTGTAGTCTTTTATTGAGACTTGCTTCACTTTAAATTCATTGTACTTATACTCTCATTTGCTGACTTGTCAATGGTCCATTATTAGGAATCATCTAAAATATAATGTTATTCTTTTCAGACTTCATCTCCTGTTGCTAAACTTTCATACTCACTGGAGAGTTGTACTTCTGTGGTGCATTTGGTGGATAATTCAGTTAGCTATATGTTTCAAACACATCTATACGCTCATGAACAAATTTGACTATGCTCTATTTGTCTAATGCTAGTACTGAATCTATTTTTCTATCCCAGCTTCTTTATAATCCACCGTAGCGGTGTAAGCAGTGGACAGAATGACTGTGCGTTCATGAAGTCTACAATATCATTCTTTTAGCTGTTTCAGATCTTCTCAGAAACTCTTTTAGTCATAGTTTCTCAGATTAACACCTAGTATCATGCCATTAACTCATTTCAGAGCTTTTACTGTACTAGCTAGCAGTCGTTGCTCCAGTCTCTGAGAAAAATGAGCACCAGAAGAAGCAGCATCAGGACGTGCTTTTGTTTGTCTCTGCATACCATGGATTAATCTCAAGTCCTTTCGTTACTTCTGCTAAGTATCTCTATAAACTGATGGTAAAAGTATTCTTAGCATCATCTCAACTCCAAATATCAACTTAGTAAGCTCCATATCAATTTGAGTTTAAGACTACTAATCTACTTTAGTACGACTTTTAGCAGATAATGTTTTCCAATTTCATCGTCATATTCAGTGCATCTAAGGTCGAATTTCTTTAAGCAGTTCTGTTATATCCGGTCAACATAATCATGTAAATCTTTTCCAAACTTTGTGATATCATCTTTGCTTTTAAAAAGTTTCAAAGTTTCGACAGATCTAGAATATTATCATGTCATATAAGTTGTTGTTATCTCATAGAAGGCACTCTTTGAGTTTATATCCGCTGTGGCTTTTCTCAGTGCTAATCTTTGATAGCTCTTTTTCAATAACTCCCGTGCTGGAAGTTAAATGCCTTAGCTTCTCTTTTAGCATCTATGTCTTCCAATATGCCCTATTCTTTTGAGTCATTTACATCAACTCTAGTCGTGTTCAGTATCTTTCATTCTACATTAATATCTTCTGACTTTATGTTTGCTGACTCACCTGCATCTTCGTGAGCCAAAAGGTAGAGAAGGTAGTTTCATGCGATACTATTTCCTTAACGTTTTGAGCAGTGTCTACACTTCGTTCTGGAACTTGTTTCTAGTAAAAGACTTTTGAAGAGCCAGTAGATTTTATAAGTTATGAAAATCTATCATAAGTTGCACAATCTTTGATTAATTGCCCATTAACAACTCAAGCCACAGGTTCTTTCAGTCTATGCTAATTGTTCTGATGCTCATATAATTGTGTATACTGAGCAGTCGGATAACTTTCCACGAAACTCTGTATCTTGCATGTCTGGGTATCACAGAAAACTTCCTGTATATCCTGATTTAATCTATTTTTGTTATTTTGAGCATAAGTCATTATTAACTTGTTTAACAAGCCATTTGGCATCTCCTTGGTCACTAATAAGCCATAATTTATATTTTATTCATTTCTTCTAGTGTCATCAGTCTCCACCCATGTTAATTAAAACTAAGTATGCATCTGTAGATCTTTCATGTCATCAATAGCAGTAGAAGTTGCTTCATTACAGCCATCTAATCAAAGAATTACATTTTAGCACTCTCCATTAGCCTCTTTTATTGTCTAAAACGCAATACTAAGAAACCAGTCAAATCCATGTAGTTTAGTTTCTCCTGTTGCAGTTGGAACTTCTTTATGCTCTGCTCAGATAAAAATTCAGAGCAGTACTGACATACGATCACGACTTCTTAGAATGTAGGTAAAACACAGTTTATCCTCTTTTATTTTAGCTTTTGATCATCGTAGTTTCCCAATTATTTCTATCTGTATTATCTCCTAGAGCTAGAAGCAATCTCTGGGTCCACAGCTACATTTCCAATAGATTATCCAGATTCTATACCAAGTTCATACATGATTTCCCAAAGATACTACAAGGGTTTTGAGAATGCCCGTAATCGTTAGTCTTCTACAGAGTCTTCTTGTTGGCAGATTCTGATAGGCCTTCAAAACCACTGTACTATCGTCGTATGAAAATGCATAAGCCAATAGGCTTTCCTATATACATGTTCCGACAGTTAGTAATATATTCAAGCATAATGATGATTAACGAAGCTAGCGTTTCTTATCTACTTCGATCTTTCTTACTAAAATACTACGCTCTACTATAATCTTTTCCATTTTGCACTCCGGCAATTCTGTTTATACCCTGCCTCAGTGCTCTTTTAGCTTCTGCAAGTCATTAATCCTCTCGCATCTGGTTCCTAAACATTTCAAATCTGTTAGTTCTCACGTTTTCGCTTTCGATATCGTCTTTCAGCAACACCAGCTAAAGCATCTGGTCCATCATCAGTGTTTATTTCTCTTCTGACGGTAGAGCCATATCCTTTTGTCAAATTCTGGCAGTTTATTTTTCCAGTCAACAGGCACATAAATAGTTTGCACTACCCAAGTAATTATTTTGCTAATACTCTTACTATATGTTCACAGATTGATTGGAACCATTTAACAACTGTCTTATAGTTTCCTTTATCTCTTTGTAATTCTTTCAGTGTTTCCTTTGCACGTGCTCACCACCATTAGTGCTTTCATATCTGCAACATTTACATTACACTTTTTATATGCTTCTGCAGCCATAGGTTCTGTTATTTCCATAGCTTCTGGTAGTATAGATAACATCTAATAGATAGGCACCATCTCGTGCAATCTGCATAAATACACACTACATAGAAAATCATCCTCCACAGTGTCAGCGTATCACAATAGGCAGATATATTTAGCAATCTGCTTTCTTTGGTACTCAAATATAAGTTTTAAATTCACGTTAGTAATCTCACTACATCTATTGGCTCTTGTTGATAGTTGGCATATACAATTTCCTTTTGCCATATTCTTAGTTTTAAACTCAATCCTCTAATGATAATGTACCTTCATCTAAAGGTGTTCCATCATCATTGATAGCTTTATAGTTTTATATGTACCACATCATCGCAATTAGATAAAATGAAAACCCAGGCCAGGCTGGGCTACTTCTTGCCCTTGTCTGGGTCATTGCGGTTATTAATTTAAAACCTTTTTCTGTTCTTTGATAACATAGTATTAGCAAACCAATCAATATGCTTTTTCAAGGACATTAGAGTTATATGCTTCCTCTGAGACTTTTATTAAGCTCATCTATAACTAGTAAATCCGGCTCCAAATCCTGCTGCAGTTCCCTGTTGCAGAATGTTGCTAAATAGTGTCTATGCGACTTGGCTCCCTTCCAAAAGCTCCACCTTTGACTATCTTACTGAGGCTTCTCATACTTCAGAATCCTGTTATCAGAAATATATCTCTAAGAAACTGTTACCCCTTGGAAGTCTGTTCTGTTGCTATCCTGGTCTCTGCTTGCTTTAGCAAATGTAGAAGAAAGAGGTTTCATTATAGTCAGTCGTACACTAATCGCAGTTTATTTCTTCCTAATAACCAGCTGAAATCAAATAAGTTGTTGCTGCATAAGATTTTGCAAATCTTGGAGCGTACATGATAACTAATATCTTTTATTAGAATCAATAGCTTTTGTAACTGATTGCCACAAATCTTTTCAAATATTCTTTATCATTGTAGGCATCTTTAGTGTTTCCTAGTAATTTACGATAATACCACACGTCTCTCTAGCTAATTCTCTAGCTTTCTAATTTATATAATTCTTTATCATAAGTCATTATATATCTCATACGCTTATTTTGCTACTATCACAGTATATTTACTACCAAAGTTTATGAAAGTTTATGATACTACTATAAACAAGATTCTTATACATTTTCATTCTCCTGATGATAACAAAAGTATCAGCATTTTGCTGATAATAGGTTAGATCAACAAACAATTACAGCTATACGTATCTCAGGTGCAGCATACAGTAACTGTAAGCAATTTTCGGTTTACTGGTTGGTATTTTGTTAATAGTTTAGTTGACTGGTGGAATGGTGCAATTGGTCAAGGTATCCATTCATGGTCTGAGAAAAGGAGATTGACGACGAAAGAAAAATTTTATTCCTTCAGCAGCTGAAAAATTTCTAAAAATTCCCTGGACAAGTAAAAATCTCCAAGAACCTAAAATGAGTATATTAGGCCCAACCTGAGGCTTCTAAATCTTGAGCATTGAAGAAGAGGAAATAAGAGAAATGTTCTCTTAATCTATAAGCTTTGCTGTCAATGGATAGTGAGTTATAACATCAGTATCCAAAATAGCTTTTGTTGGAAATCATAAAACAACTTTACTCCTCAGAGATGCTAAACTTTTCAAAACTGTCAGCATGGAGGAAATCCTGCCATGTCCGTCATTAAAGAAATCAAAATAGAAAGTCACCCAGAATTTTTAATATAGAATTATTTTATAAGAATTATTATTTCCAAGATTATATTTTGATGAGAGCTCTCGATCAATAATTTAGAGAGATTAGGGATTGAGTCCAAACAGGGCATACGAATGAATATATTGAGTTTTGATATAGAGAAGAATTTAAAAATTCAGAAATAGTTTCTAAATTAAAACAATCAGTACAATATTGAAAACTAGAAATTTTTGTTTTCAGTGACTCCTACTGGATTAAGCTTTAGAGCAAGTTTGTACTAAAAAGACTCATGGAAATCTGTGAGTATATCCTTTCATATCTTTAATCTTTTAGTAATTTTCTTTCAACTCCTCTGTTGTAAGGTTAGAAAATGGATTGCGTGCTATCACCATCTACCTCGAAAACCTTTTGAGTATACTCTCATCATTTATTTAGAGTCGAAGTGCTTTTCAATCTATCGACTATCTTTAACTGCCTAATCTTTATCATTGATGCTAAGAATTCTCTTCTCTCTATTGCTGTCATAATCCTGTGCCTTTTTGCTTTTCTTGCGATTCTTCAATATTTCTTTTATGGTGGCTATTTGTCGTTAAGTTTTCACCTCCACAAACTGAGCAGTCTTTTCTATATCCAGCACTATGGCACGAGTAGACAGTATTCCTAGTAGGCCATAATATCTCACAAAAAGCCTTGCCTTGCATTTCTTCAATGCTATACGCCAATCTATAATGAGAAAAGAGAACCTTTTAAGTCTCTCTTTGAGGTTATATTGAAATATTAAATCTTTTTATTAATTACTTAATTCTATATTTATCATATGTTCTAGCCTCAAATCGATTGTAAAAGTCCCATTTAATTGAGCTTCGATTTATTAAGTTTTTGGGTATCTATGTCCATGACGTGCAGTTAACTACTTTGTATTTTCCTCTTTCGAAGTCTTTTAATTCAGGATATGTCCATGGGTTTTATATCATAGATCAATAGCTCATAACTTTCCTTCAGAATTCCACACTACAAAGTCCCGTCATCATCTGTGCATATTTATTTTGTAACATGTATGTAGTTTATTTATCCTCTTAATAATAGAAAGTTCTATTAGTTGAAACTCTGATTAATAGATTCTTAATCTTTTCCATATTATCCCTCTTTTCATGATTTTCTTATATTATGTCTCATTATAAAATATATATAATGTAAATTTAAAAAGATAAAAGATTATAGAAGTAAAAACTCTCGTAGAGTAGACGTGGTCCTATTCATTTAAAGAATCAGCCGAGTATTGATATCTGCATGCACATGCACTGTGGATTTCCTCACCAATGAAAGACTCTGTGCAGTCCAACCAACGTATTAGTGTTGATGCACTATAATCATGGCAGAGCTAAGTAGAGCCTCAACAACCACTACCTAATTTTTAAAGAGGAATCTCTAAACTTTGCTACATGAGATATCATATGTACACACATGTCGTAACCTTTCCATCCCCACTACCAGCTTCGCTTTTACCAGTACTGATCAAATTCTGAGTCTTAAATGAAACTCTAAATGTGGAAAATCTATTTCTTTTGATAAACTGTCTTTCACTGATATGTCAAGTTTTCAGCCAGTTTTCTCATAATCAACTTTATCTTTTTAAAATGATGATCTAAAAATCCCACTTGGATTAAATCATAGTCTCTCATGTCTATACTTTTACTCATATCTAAAGCACTATCTATCCGCTGAAATATCATTGCCTCATATAACCCAATGTCCTTAGATCGTATTATAGATTTCAGTCTTCCATTTCTCCGGTATATCAGTTTTGCTTCTACAAAACCAACTCGTGAAATTTTTCTAAGCTTTCTAAGCTATATTAATAAACTGGATTGTGAAATATTCAGATCTGATTCTGTTTTAGCCTATTGTATAACTGATTAACACTGTTTCTATTGCTTTAAAGCAATCTTTTGCTCCTGTAGTGCCATTATCTCACCTCTTTAACTATGGGACTAACTCCAAATTCTGAGATTCCCCATTCCAACTTAAATCTAATCACTTCTTTGTATAAAGCCTTAGTATTTCTTATGAATTCCAGCTGGCGCTACTTCTAGGTTCAGCATCTCTTGGTTCTACACTACAAATAGATTTTTAATTAGTCTGTATTTTCTTCTTTAACTCTCTGCACTATTTGAGACATCTGTGCAGCAGTATTTAATCCCACCTTCCTTCAATTCTCTGCGTATATTCTCATGGCCACTTTTCCACAGTAACAGTTACGAATCATCATCTTGTGTAGCCGTCAAAATCTATAAGTTAAATACACAATTTTTCTAACATTAGATGGTGGACAGTAGAAATTAAAGGTGTGTCTGCAATCACATCTAAATGATATATTACAATTAGTAAAAACTAGAAATCCTTCTTGTTTTTCTACAATATTCTTACAAAACATCGATTAAGTTCTTTAAATTGTTCTTGTCTTCTAGCAGGTAGAGCATAAAAATCATAATATATGTGCATGACAAAACAGCTATCCAGCATCATTCCAACTCCTTAGCTTTATCATGAGCACACAGAATGTGTCAAATGGTGGCTGCTATCAGGGTTTCTTCATCAAATTCTATACATATCTAGTCTCATCAGATTTTTATGATCTCCAAGCGTTCTTCTTTCAGGCGATTGTTCAAGTTTTTCATCTAAATGTGAAGATTTAATATATCACACAAAATTTTCAGTCGTGATTCCTCAGTCTCACTGTCCTACCCATATAATCTCTAAGTTTTGGATAAATATTCCCAACTATCTCCATTCCATTATTATTTTCATCAAAATAAAGTTTAAAATTCTTTATACTCTGCACTTTTTAGTAGAAATAGCTATTTTCATTGCACCAGATCCACTTCGAAAATGCCATTAAGAATCATACAATAGTCTCTCAGGTACCTTTCTCTGTCATACCTCTTTTAATCCTGTGTATTGTATAACTCATACCATTAAATCGCAGTATCTGATATTTAACAAATGTGGGCTCAATTTCTTTTCAGTAAGTATAAGTTACCTGGTTACGTACAATCATCAAAGTAACTTCAAAGTATTGCTCTTTTACCCAATCTAAATTTAATCTCTCTCATCTACTCCTCCTACTCTATTTTCTTCTTTAATTCAAGTTAAACATTTATCGCATATACTGATTATCGTGCCTCCATTGGGTTAATCGCTCTAATTTCTAATAATACATTTCCAGTATTAGTTCCATTGCACATAATTACATCTCACTCCATAAAATCCATATCTAAATGTCAATGTTTTATTTGATTATCCTATCTTTTATTATTTTAATCATTTTCAATTTCTCCGGCTTCTCACTTTTCCCAAAACTCTTTGCCACTCTTTTCTACTATCTATAACTTTTGTAGCTTCTGCTGTTTGCAAAACAGTTTACCTAAATTATATCTATACATTTATACCTGTCTAGCAGCAAAATTTAACTCAGAAATTGTATATATCCATCCGAGGTTGTGGAAGCGTATTGTTCCACATTTTTCTGGATTTAAAATCTCTTAGACTCATATCACTAATTGCATTTAGCAGGATCCCTCAGAGGTCCGCTAATAATTTCGATCCTCATTAAAAAGGCACAGGAGAGATACGATTTATAAAATGACTGTGATAGCACTCAACTCATTATTAATCTTAGTTATTTCTCATCTCTCGAAACGCTTTCTCTTTCCATTAATCCTCCATTATTTTAGTGATTCATAAAACCAATAGCATCATCAAAATTAAAATCTTCCATAGCTTCATCATAAAAACTCGATCAAACGTCCATTCCACCGTTGATTGAAAACATTTAACTTTAAAGTCTGGGATTCGCAGTAACTCTCTCTAAACATTCTCTTGTTGTTTCATAATTTCCATTTTTGGACTTTGTTTATCATCCATCCATCCTCTATTTTGCTATGCCAGAAGGAAAGTCTAAAGAATCTTTGTAACATCGTTTTCAAATAGCTCTCCATTCCTATCAAAAATTCAAAAGAGAATTAATTCTGCATCTATCGACGTAATATTTTGTGATCATACTCATTTAGTCTGTTTTCATAGTTTTATTTCCCACAATCCTGCCTTTCAAACACTCTTTGTCATCCAACATGCACCAGCTTCCTCCAGCTCCACAACATCTATCATCACTCTCTCAACCCGCGTTTACGAAATAGTCCTCAAATGTATCCAACAGGTCGGTCTATTATCATAGATTTTAGAACACACCACATGTTTCTTTTATGTGGATTTAGATGGTTCAAAGCATCATGAACGACGCAGATATAGTCCTCCTAAGAAGTTCTAAATTATCTCCTGTTTCTTTGTGCTCACGTTTCAGATAAATACTTCATCTAAGGTTGTATAACATGCTTATCTTTTCAACACGAGGCCCAATTGGCTCTGACTTTATCAATAACGTTTTATCAGAGCTTTAGTGAGTTTCTTGTCAAAATAGCTTTATAATATCATGTAAGAACCATATTTCTCCTGATCCCAAAGTTCTCTATTACACTTTTCAAGCATTTATTACACTAAGTACATCAATGTAATACCCTTTGCATATCTCCATCTTTATGAGTAACTCTTATCACAAAATCATTCTTCAACACAACCCAAAGATTCATAAGCTTTCTTATAATCTTCAATTTCCATCTTTCAGCTCTCATTACATAGTTTGAGAATATTTCCAACACAAATCAGCTTCTCCTTTCCCATATCTTTTGTAACTTCAAAAATAACATCTTTTACTTTCAATCTGAAATCAGCAAGCTATTATAATGTTTGGTGATTGGTGACATTATCTCCACTGGAGTTTCAACAGTTTCTTGAGTCCGCAGTCGACCGACCTTTAATATTCTATGAGTCTTTCACTAGCTTCAACGTCCATTTACTGCACTATTCTCAATGTGGATACGTAGGTTGTGTGACATCAATCAGCAAATTTCCTCAATTTGATCTAGTATTATTATTTACTCTACTATATTCTTTTACTCTTTTCCTAAACTCATTTTTATCCTCCTAGACAAGCTTTTCTTTAAACATCATCATATAGCATCACTGCAACATCGTACTGTCATGCATCTTTCCTGTAAACTCACTGCAAATTTATTCATCACATAAATTCTGCTCTTTTTCTCTCAAAGTGGTGGAATTATCAAACTTTATTTTCCAAAACACCGCTGGGACTAATAATAAACCTATATTTAATAAGATTATATGTAAGCATTCCTCTTATCTCAGAGAAACAGATATTATACTAGAATTCAATCCTAAATATGTCTTCAACACACACTCAAATCTATTACTTGCACCTATCTCTTTTGAAGTTTCTAATCACACTACTATTTCATTAACAATCAAATATCCTCTTTCTCAAAATCTTCTAGATCAGCTTTTATAGTTTTCCATCTGTACAATTTCCCTTTACAAGAATAAGCAATACCAACTGATCTAGTAGCTAAATCTATGTACGTACAGTATACTATTTGATTTTATATTAAGAGGATATAAGAACTTCTGATTTTTAGGTTGCTCACTAATCTATTTCCTTTCTTTTAACCTTAACTCTTCTTGAATTCTTTTTCATTTCTTTCTTTGAGACTATATCTATACAGGTTCCTTTTCTAAATTTGATTAGAGTAGCCATCTGAATATTCTTTCAGTTCTCAATAAACTCAATACTCCATAAAGCAGAGTAATTAGTCTCTTAAAACAGATTTGAATAACATAAAATTCTTCATCGTTTTATTTTAAATCTTTTATCTACTATTTCATTGACATCTATCCCATATTTTACTCCATAGTTTATATAAAGCTTCTTCACGTTTCTATAAATCTTATATAAATTCCTTTAAATACTCCTAGAGCCTTGTGGTTTTAAGTGTTCAAAATGCCATTTATGTACGAGTTAGAAAATTCTTGAGACGACTTTGCAGACACACACATACCAAAACTCCCATTATTTGCTCAGAATTTTCCTTCACACTAATATTTCATTTAATGCATGCTATATTAGGTATAATTTCTTTATATATATGATTTAGAAGTTACCGTTCATGAGCATAAACTCAACTGTTTGAGTTAGCTGATAAAGTTACTCTTAGGTTACTGTTTCGTTACCGTTCACGCATTTTGTAGGAAAGGTTGCAGTTACCGTATCATTTCTATATTATTTTAGGTACATAGACTCATTAATAGCATATCCTAAATATTTATCTGTCCCATGATGATTACGCACTCAGCACCTCTCATTTTATCGATGTGTCTAATGACAACCTATGTGACAGTAACCAACAGTAACAGCACACATGTGTTTAGTATCATATTATTAACAGCAGTAACCTTAATCACTTACAACCTGCTGGCCATTTAGCTATTTTATGTTTTTGCTTCTCCGCGAGTCACCTGAATCTTCAGCTCAACACTATATTTGAAACGTCCATAAATTCTTCCTCTATAGTTGCTTTCTTAAGTTTTCCATATCTAACAATCTTTCGCAGGTAGAAATTAGTCTCTTTTGCTCATCAATGGCTGTGCTCAAAGAAGTTGAAATCTAGCCAATAGTTTCACGTGAGTGAGTTGATACATAAAGCTCTCTAATTTTCTTAGCATCTTCCACTAATTTTCAAAAGTTCAATAAAATTGTCTGTTGTTGTATATTCATTTTGAAAACGTATCTAAAACTGACAAAACAGCGACGAAGTATCATATCTACTAAAACTCTTGTGAGGCTATTGTAAACTCTAGCAAACAATTTGAGGTTATGTAGTTGCCCTTTTCATCTTTACTTCATCTCAAAGTGTACTATCAGTAACTCATAACTCCATTTTCAAGTCTATCCATTAAGAAGCGAGAGACGTTTGCAAGTTTTTCTAAAAGTACATCAACAAAGTATTTTTGAGTTTCTTATAAATTTCCAAAATCAATACCTTTGATCTCTGGTAAGCACTCAGCACTTATCCATTCTGTTTTGAATACTCATCGCTTTTAATTTCTGCTTTCTCCCTGGGACACAGTGGAGTACACAGATGGAACTCAGCCTAGCAATTTATTAGTTGTATTTCTAGTTGTCACTCTGCTATCATAAACAGATCTCAGTAGTTGAACATAAATCATTCATTTTCTCAAGTTGAAATTTACCAGTTATTTTAACTTCATCTATAGCTCCAAAGTATTATATTTGGCGGTCACTAAAACTTCTTACTGGTGATTAGATAGGAGTAGACAAACCCGTATATCTCTTCCATGCCAAACAATAACCGCTGAAATAAATTCAACATTCTATTTGAGCTCCACGCATGTTGTCCCAGAAAACTTCTAAAATGGGATAGGGTCCCTTGAGTATAGAAACTCTACTAAAATTCGCTGCATCACAAATTCTAACAAAGGGTGCAGTTTACATCGCTTCTCATATAAACACTCTTTTCTGAATCATTCTGTATCTTCAACTTGTTAGTGCTTCTAGTCAGAAATTTTGTACTTTTCAAACTCTCTTTTATCACATACAACATCTGAATCTTCATCATCAGTAGTTATTTGCATGGCTCAGTCCGTAATACTCTGCAGTTTCCTCAATGTACTTTTTCCTGGTTCTCTTCTTTGCTAGCCAATCGACAATTTAGGAATTGTTGATGGACTAGCTAAATGTACTCCCATAGCTTCCATGGTAATCCTTTTAGCAGATAAAAAGATCGTAGATATATTCTAGTTTTGAATTTTCTCTCTACCCATTATTTATAGCTTTACCTATTAAAAATTTTGCAGAAAAAGCTTCTACCTCAACCTAAAAATTACTAACTCTATACATGCTCTCTTCTCCGCCATAATAGATATCTATCCTCCATCATCAATTTTAAAACATCTTGAAATCCAGTTTTATTTGAGATAGTTTATTTAATAACACTCATAAACTTTATCTTTTCCATTTTCATTAAAACTTCATAGTAACATCCTTTTCTGCAGCGAAATAGGTCTTATAAAGTGGAGTGTTAAATCTTTTAATTCATTTACTATTCTTTTCATTTCAGACTCAGCTTCATCATCGTCATTGTAGCTATTATTATTTTCGTGAAACTTACTTAACCACTGGCTGTGTTTTCCATTACACATTTGGATATATGTAGCTCAGAAGGCAATGAAACAGTATTTTCTACTCACTGCTTCTAAAAGCACCAAGTAAAGTCTATTTCCACCTTCCACAGTACTAAATATTCACAAAATCTGTTATATTTTGCCAATTTGAGATAGTCTAAGCAACAGCCTTTTTCTGCCACTCCACCTCTCTTTGTCCACTTTCTGTATTTTTACACCAACAACTGTCTCTCCATTAGTAAAGTAGTGTGTCATCATACTTTCACGAGCATAACATTTCTATAAAGTCTAATAGATCGATTTTTCGTTTTCCACATACCTCTACTTTTGATGAGTCAAGCCTACTTACTTATGAATTAGTGAATTAAGTGATGAGAAATCGCTAAAATAGGCTCTTCATGTTTCTGCTCTTCTCATTCCACCTGATATTTAACTCTCTTTTGTATCTCTGGAAGTCGCTTATATGTCCACTTCCTTTTCTTTTGTTGAATGGCACATATATTATCCCAGTAAGTTTACATTTACAGAAAAGCAGGATTCTTTGTTTTGGCAGACTGGACAGCCATCCTAGTCTAGCCTTCATCACGATAATGTTTTATTTTCAGTAATTTCACCATCCCACTAGAACGCAAATTCTTCAGGTAAATCCTCCGTTCTTTCTTCTGTCTTCAGTATGATTATTGCTTGGTTTCTCAATAGGAGGCAGTAGCTTTCAAATTTCTTTCTAAATCTTTCGCCAAATTTCAGTGATTCTTTTATTTTGAATTTCATCAAGCTGTTTTCTACCTGAATATCACACATTATCCAATGATGTTATATCTTATCTCCATTTAAACTAACTTCTACTATTACAATTAATATCTGCAAGTGCTGGAATACTTTGTTTCGACTTTTCTATTGGGACTCAGTCTTTGTTCTTTACATACAGAAGTAAGTTGATCTATTTAATCTGTTATCATTCATTTTCGGTTCCATCAGCTTTTCTAGTCAGCTGGATAAAATATTGCTCTTCATCAGTTTTTCAAAACACCAAGTCCTTGAGATTTGAGATCCATCCACTTATTAATAAAGCTCCTCAATGGTGCGGTACTCGCTCCTCCTCATTTGACTGTTTACTACCTTCTTTAGTTTTCTTCCTCTTTAAATCTTCTTCGTTTTCTGGTCCACAACTAGATCATATTTATTTCCTCCTAGTATTAAATTAAAAATATTCATTTTGATTTTGTGTATACATAGTTTAAGTCATTAGGAATCCTTAATTCTGTCAAACATTTCACTTTACGGACTTTTACAAGTATCATTGCCATTATTATGAGTTCTAAAATACACTCCATCTTCTAGTTTCCGTTGCTAAAACTATAGCGTGTGAATCTACCTTCCAATCCAACCTTATCACTCGAATTGAATTTTCCTATAGTCTTTGCTTTTTCTTCCATCATCTGTAACTTCTATATGCAAAGATGCATTATGTCTGTCTTCTCATAGAATTAGCTTTATCAACCAACTAAGTTAGAAGTTTTAGTCCTATCTCGGTAACTCATAGCCTTTTTCTTTAGCTCTTCTCATAAATTCATTTGCCTGCTGATATATTGAGAGAATCATCCATGATAATATCTTTTAATTTCTCTTTATCTAAAGTAATACTTTAAGATTTTATCATTAGTGGCTGGGCTATCACTTATAAATCTATTCCTTGCAGTTTTCTTTGCTTTCTTAAAGAATATCTAAATCCTTTTGAAAGGTAAAGGTTTACTCAGAGCAGCTTTGACACATAAAGTTTCTTTTTCATTTAAAGTTTTCAATACTCACGTGCACCTGTTCCGCTCTTTCTCCAAGAACCATTATCATATTTGGCATATACTTATCACTTCCTAATTAATGAAATTAATTTTCCTATAAGTTTTTAGTTGCTTCTATGTCTTCTAAGCTGTCATGAGCTTTCAACTCAATTCCAAAATGTTTACAGTACCCGTCGTTATTATTTCTAGAACAGGTCATACTTCAGCTACTTTGTAGAACTAATTGAGCACAAGGATCTAACATAGAAGAATCTTAAATAGCTGAATAAGAATTATTTCCATGTCTTTGAAAAATGCTCCAAATATGTCAACATCAAACCTTTACGTTGTAACCAACAACAATAAATTTGTCTGACTCTATCATATTTATTCTGAGAGATGTATCAAGAAGCTTTTACTAAATTGTTTATAAACTTCTTTTCTTCACATATTTATGATTATCTGTTTTGAGTTTCCTCTAATGTTCTTCTCCTTGAACTTCTAAAGCTTTTTCATTTAACTTCTGAATTTTCTAAAGGTTTTATGTAAAATTAGATTTTTCTACATCTTTTTATGCAATTTCTAGTATTCCTGAGAAGTTGTATTAGGTGCGACTCTGGATTTCTAGAATCTCACGCTGTTTCTCGGTATCTATATGATCTTGTTGCTCAGTCCCTCCTTACTTTATATCTCGAAACTCATTCTTTCTCACTATATTTGCACCTTTGAACATTTTCTCCAGCTTCACACGCTTTTAATTTCAGTGAGATCTCTTTGTTTCTCATCTCAATAAACTTCTTATCTAGTAAGCTTTCATCATAGATATTTACTGATTTCTGATTTTCTCAAACTTAGGCTTTCCAAGTTCAGTTTCTATTTTCTTAGTAATTCCCACTTCATTTCCATATTTCGACTATAGGCTCTTTCTACTATTTGATTAGCAAATAGCCAGATAAAAGCTGAAGTCTTTTGTTTCTTCTTCAGCAACCCATTCTGACGTCAGTTTAGTGTTTTGTAAAAGAGTTTGATTATGTCCTGCTCCTTTTGTTTGGTGACTGTAATTTTAAATTCTTGTCTCTAAAACATCAATCACACCACTCATCTTTTACTCTCTCAGTTTCTTCATCTGCACAGCTTCAAAACCATTCCATCTAAAACGCTCATTTCACTTGTTTATTTCATGAGCACCTCTCATTATTCTTCCTCCGCATTCTAAATGTCATTGCTAAGTGTATCTCTCCTAACTGCTCTATCTATAATTTCTTGTCTTGATAAAAACCACTACATCACTACCATATTCATCATCAAAGTCAGGTAGAATTTCTAACTCTTATAACTTCTGTGGTTCTTCCACTTACTTTTCTATTTCTTTTGCTGAGAATGTAAACATGAAATTCCTCCTTGATATGTTGTTGTAGGTAGAATCAAGGATAGATAGAGTATATCTATCCTATTTTGTTTTGACATCTGATTTGGTTTGTTTGCCTGTCGCCTGGTTCATAGATGTTTTTCTTTTCTAAACTCTTCCATTTAGAAAATTTAACCAGTGAGCTTTTTATAATTAAAGTGGCTCCTCTTCATTTTCTTCATTTTCTTTTTGTAGATACAGCCGCAGGAACCCTCATTAGCTCTAATTAAACTATAAACATCATCTTTGTTTAATTCTCCACCAGATAAAGCAACAGCCTCTTCTACTGATATTTTGTAATTTGCCTCAAATCCTCCTTTTAATTATTAAGTTTTATTAGTTGTTCTATTATGTTCAGACACTCATTTTCAACGAATGTTGGATTATTAGCAGGTTCACTATCAAAATGAGCAGTGTCGAAAACCTAGTCATAATACACATCACCATCTTCAAATCCTATCCACTATAGTTAGTCCACCATGACACTCAATATCGTTGATATCATCATAGTGTTGCTCGAAGTAGATATGATTTAGGTACTTCCACATATCCACAGTACCAGCTATAAGATATCATCCGTGCAGTTATTACATACTCACAAACCTTTGAAAATTTCCTCTTTCATAATCTCAAAATAGCTATTTTACACCTCCTTTTTAAAAATAAATCTCCAAAGTCATATAACTCTATATATTTTACAGTAGAATCTGTAAACATCATAATATCATTTTGATTTTGTATTTAACTACATCTTTAAAAGATGGACTTGCAAAAAGTTTCATCTTCATTGATTTTCATTATTAGCCTCCATTTTTGATATGCTTCCATTACTGCTACTACATCTTTTAGTTTTTCGTAGTAGCAGGAAATGGTATTATTTTTATTAATCTTAAAAATTCATTTCATATATTCCCATCTATTCACCCTCCCTTTTATAGATACATATTCTTAATTTATCTAGTATAATTTCTCAAATCTTTCAACAGTTATAGTTCACTCATTCTCTGTTTCTGCATTTTTATACATCATAAGTTTCTGAAAATTCAGTACACCATCCATACCGATACTTCATTTAAAAATATCTTGGTATAATTCAGATTTACAAACTTCTTCATACACTCTTTATCTGTTAAATTTTTCCAGTATTTCATTTTCTATATCTCCACCTCCTTATTTTGTGCTATAATCATCTAAAATCAGAGAAAATTATGCTTAGAAATATCATCAAGAGCTTTTTAGAAGATTAGTACTCTATTGTTTTAGATATTTCACCCAACCTTTTAATTTAGTTTGAGATTCCTTTTTATTTGTTTTTCTTATGCTTATCTTTTATATTTTCTTGATTTTGCTCAAGCCTCCTAATTTATAATTTTGTTATCAACAAAATGTGTAATGAAGTAATACAAAGGTACAACTATACTTTGTTTAGTAAAATTTTATTTTTCATATCCTTCCTCCTTGATTAATTGTTATGTTTTTAATTTTCTTCCATACTCCTCCTTTTATTCCTATATATATATTTCATTTATTTTCATATATCAACCCCTTTTATTTTCGTAATTTTTCTTCTGCTATCTTATAATTTAATTACTGTACTATATAGAAAAGAGAGGTTATTATTATGTTGAATAAAAAGTCTTTATCCTTTATTAAAAACTAATTCAAGAACATAAATACTTAAGTTCAGAAGATATTAAGGTTATATTCAAAAATAAATATTCTGTTTTTACATTTTCTAAAGAATTAAAATATTTCATTGATAATGGACTTTTTAGCCCCTATGGATTATAATGTTACTTTAGAAAAATGGTATTCTATAAATTGCAAATTAACTCTCACCATTGCTGGAAAACATGCTATTACAGAATATGAAGAAATAAAAAGATAATAAATTAATAAAAGAGTATCAATTTCTGCCATTGTAATTTCCGTAATTGTTTTAATAGTTCCATTATTTATTGATTTAAATGAAAGAAATAATAGAAATAATGATAGATGAAATTCCTACTACAATTGCAGTAATTGATATTATTCTGTAAAAATTTTTATCGTTCATAAATCACTCTCCTTTTTATTTTTCTAAACTTATCTAGTTAATTTTAAAAAATTTCTTCTACAGATTTTTATAATACTTTGCTATTTTTCCTTTTAGTTTCATCTCTTGGTATTCTATAGTCATTTTCATAATTAGATAGAGCTGAAATAGTTATTCCAATAGCTCTTGCAACATCTTTCGATCCACCCCTTAATTTTTAATTTCTCCTATACTCATTAATTTCACCTCCAAATACAACTTTAAGTGTAGTTAATTCTTAAAAATAAACTATTTTTCTACACATCAAGTGTATCATAACTCAAAAATTTTGTCAACATCCTTTTTGTGTAAAAATATTCTTGACTTTTACACGTATGTATATAATAATATTAAGAGGTGATTTATATGGCTAGAATCAAAGATAGAATTGTAAGTTTAAGAAATGAAAAAATATAACGCAAAGTCAATTAGTAGAAGAATTAAACATATCTCCTAGTGCGATAGGGATATATGAACAAGGTGAGAAGAAAACCAAGTTATGAATTATTAGAAGAAATATGTGATTATTTCAATGTTGATATGGACTACTTAATGGAAGAAGTGATATTAAAAATAGATACTAAGCTGGTTTAAAAATATGACTGGGAAAATAAAAAGAAGAAAAATCAAATTTGAATATAGATACTATAAATACTGACTATATAATGATACCTTTATATGAAAGCATTTCAGCAGGATATGGAGCTAGTAATTCTGAGTTTATAGAAATGATTCCAGTTTTTGGTTTAAAGAAAAATGGGACAACATATTTTGCTGTAAAGTTGAAGGTGACAGTATGGAGCCTAAAATTCCAAATGGCTCTACTATCATAATAAAAAGGATATACAAATTGAGGGAGAAATTGGAGCCTTTCAACTTAAATGATGAAAAATTTTTGTTAAACAGTAGTAAAAGATAGATTAATTCTACATTCATTTAATTTAGCTTATGAAGATAAGGTTGTAAATGAATTTGATGATTTTATAGAGTATGGGTAAAGTTGTTAAAGTTATGATTGACTTATAAAAATATAAATTTAGGAGGGGAAATATGTTATACTAAGGTATTTATTTTTAATTATGACTATTATTTTTGGAATCTTAACTGTTGTAGCTTTTACTGATTCTGTTATTTTTGGAATTATTATGTTATTATTACTTATTTTCTTTTTCTTTTTCATTATTTAGTGCAAAAAACATTAATATATCTAAAAATAATGAAAAACATTAAACAAAATAAAAACTCAAAAGTTCAAGTGGTAGGAACTTTTTAGGAGGCAGACAAGCTAACATTAGTAAATTCTTTTTAAAAAATAGAAAAAGAAATTATTAGTTATGAGGGATTAACTGATTCAGAAATCAAAACAAAAAGAAAAATATTGATATAGAAATTTATGAAATTCCACAAGACTACGAAATAAAATCTAATTATTCAGATGGTTTTAATAAAATTTGAAAAAGAACCAGAAAAATGAATATGATAAAAATGCCATAAGAGTCATGATAAAAGGTATGGGAACTGTTGGATATGTTCCTAAGAACATCAATATCTCTTTTGCTAAAATTTTAGAAAATAATGATATAAAAGAAATTACTGCTACAATCTGTGGTGGTGAATATAAATTATGGAATGGTAAAAAGTTAAAAATGATAGAGATGATTATTCAGTAACAATAACTATTAATTATTAATTTCTACTAGTGATAATTAAGAGATATATATAAAAAGGGAGAGATTTTTATGAAAAACTTATTGCTATTTTTATTTTTGATTTTTATCAGTTGGAGTTTTAGCAGAAATAGTCTATATTACACCAACAGGTGTAAAGTATCATCCTAGCAAAAATTGTCCTAGTTTAGCTAGAGCTAAAAAGATAATTCCTATTGAAGAGAGCAGAGGCAGAAGCTAGGGGATATACACCTTGTAAAAAGGATATAAATAAACAAAAAGCCTCTTAGTTGTTGGTAGCAACTAAAAGGCTTTTAAGAGTGTGATACCCTTCTGTTAAAAGCTATTTAGATTATATCACACCTCATTTTTATTATGCAAATAAAGGAGTGTGATTTTTATGAGAGCAAAGAAATGGAATGGGAACTGTTTTTAAACTATCTGAAACAGAAGAAAACCTTGGGCTTTATTAGGTCCCTAAATATTATAGTGTATAGAAGAAAAGAGATATAGAGAGATTTTTATAGCTTGTTTTAAAACTCAAAAAGAAGCTGAGACTTATAAACTAGCTTTGTTTACAACAACCTTGAAATGTTAGAAAAATACAGGAGTTAAAATTTCTAAGAAGAAAGAAAAAGGAATAACTTTTTGAAGAATTATATAATCTATGGATTAAGTCCAAAGAAGATGTTAAACCAGGAACAAAAATCAAACTATGAAACTAATTTTAAAAAGAAGTAAAAAGTTATATGGTTTAGAGATAGCTAAAAATCAATGGTATTATGTTACAAAACATTTTTATAGTTTGGATCTAACTAATAGTACATTAAGATTATTAAGAAGTTTCTGGTCTAATATTTGGGATTTTGCAATTCTAAACGATATGGCAACTAAGAACTATGCTAAGTTTTTAAAATTACCAGTTCAAGAAAAAGGTAACAAAACTGGAGATAGAGAAAGACCAATTAGTAAAGAAGAATTACAAATATTATGGAATAACTTATATAATTATGATGTAGACAAGTATAGAATTATAGATATGGTATTGATTCTGTGTTATACAGGTTTAAGAATAAGTGAGCTGTTAAAAGTAACCAGAAAAATATTTATCTAAAAGATTATTACTTTGAAATAGAAGCGTCTAAGAGTAAAAGCTGGAATAAGAAAAGTCCCTATTGCAGATAAAATACTAGAGCTTTTTAAGAATAGATATTTCAGCAAAGATAAACATTTATGGCAGAGACTTGATGGCTTAGAGTATGATTATGATTCTTTTGATAATCATTTCAGAATATTGTTTAGAGATATGGGCTTATCATATCATAGCTTACACGATACTAGACATACATTCCGCAAGTCTATTATCAGATACTGTAGCAGATAAAGATGCAATTATAAAGATGATAGGACATTCTAGCTATAAAACTACATCTGAGGTTTATGTACATAAGAACCTCAAGAAGTTAAAAGAAGCTGTTGATGAAATATAAAAATTACAGTATATAAAATATATAGTTATTATTAAAGTGTTTGCACTTTGTTAACATCTAATTCAAGTTAAGTCAATTTATTCTACACTTAAATTTTTGAATTAATGGTATTTAGCATACTTTAGAAATCATATTTTAAAAATAGTTTATTTCTACAAAAAGCCCGAACTTGTAAAAAGTTGAGGGCTTTTTGTTGGGGAAGGGTATTTTTGTTGATAATTTGTTGATGGTAAATTTTTGTACTGCACCCAGTAATCCTGGACACAAGATTGAGGTGCAATATTGAAAAATCACTTAAATCATAGTTGACAAAATGTTCAGGAGGTGGGTATAATGTATCAAAAATTAGAAAGACTTTCATTTTTATAAAATATAGAATAAATTAAAGTTTTTAAACAAAAGATATGTAATCAAAGAAGATACTAATAGTTTATTCTCATTTTTAGAAAGTTTCAAATTATATAAAGAATATAAAGAAAAATATCCTTTATCAGAAAAAGAAATCAAATTAACTTCTAATAAAAACGGGATATAAGAAAAATAATTTATATTCTGAATAGAGGAAAAATTAGGGAGGAGTCTATGAAAAAGATTAAAAGTTTTATTCGTGATTATTTTTATTTTATTATTTGCTAGTTGGAGAAGCCTCAGAGAAGTAAATATTACAGATATGGAAATAAGAGAAGGTATAACTTATGTTAAAGAAGAAAACAAAAAGCATTTACTGGAATAATAAAAACTCATACTATGAAAATGGAAATTTAGAAAGTGAAGGTAATTTTAAAGATGGTAAATTAAATGGACTCTCAAAAAGTATACTATGAAAATGGAAAATTTAAAAAAAGGAAGGTAATTATAAAGATGATAAATTAAATGGACTCTCAAAAAGTATACTATGAAAATGGAAATTTAAAAAGGGAAGATAATTATAAAGATGATAAACGAGAAGGACTTTTAAAGGATATTATGAGAATGGAGATTTAAAATGGGAAGATAATTATAAAGATGGTAAAAAGGAAGGACTCTCAAAAGTATACTATGAGAATGGAAACATAAAGATAGAAGGTAATTTTTAAAGATGATAAATTAGAAGGACTCTCTAAAAGAATATTATGAGAATGGAAACATAAAGATAGAAGCTAATTTTTAAAGATGATGAATTAGAAGGACTCTATAAATCCTATTATGACAATGGAGGTTTAGAAAGTGAACGTCTTTATAAAGATGGTAAATTAGAAGGACTCTCAAAAACATATTATGAAAATGGTAATTTAAAATATGAAATTACATATAAAGAAGGTAAAAAGAATGGTATTTCAAAAATTCTATAATGAAAAACGGAAGTTTACAATCAAAAGTTACTTTTTAAAGATGACTATGTTATTTATTAGTTTAAATATTAAGGATGAAATGTAAAAATGAATAATTTAAAAAAATAAGAGATATGAAAGATAAATTGAAATGAATGGTCTTATCTACTGCATAGGAGAAAATGGAGGATTCAGTGGAATTTTGTAGAAAAAGAAGCTAATACAGGTAGTCAAATTATAGAAAGTTACAGCAATGGAAAGATTACAAAAATTAGAATACAAAAATTTCAACCAATAACGATAGTTATAAAATGTTTTTAGTAAAGAGTATGGTATATAGAAAAGGAGAGCTATTTCAAACAAAAGAATATAAATATGATGAATATGAAGATTCAAAAGTAAGTATCTAAGAAGAAAACACTTTTCAAGATAATAATCAAAATAAAATAGGTATCAAAAATAATGTTTGAAAATGAAGTATTAGAAATAGGAAAGATTAATGAAAAAGTATAATCCTACTGCGGTTAAAAATAGATGGAATTAAACCATTATGGACATTGTGGCTTTTCTATGATGTTATGGTTCACTCAAAATCCTGAATCATTTTTAATTACTTTTTACTGATGGGAAACAATTGAGTTAATTAATTCTAAAAACGTTGTGATAGAATCTAATTTCTCTGAAGAAAAAGGAAATATGATTTTTAGGTATTGTTTTTGTAACAATTATTTTTAATAATATATTGGCTTATTCATACTATGACATATAGAAATAGCTATTACTATTAATAAATCTTATCTAAATAAGGGGTACTTCCTTTTTAAACTGATTTTTGAGCTATTCTTTGACCAGTTAAGATAACTTTTTAAATAATTTAAATATTGTATCGTACAGATAATTTTTATAATTAATCTAAGTTAGTCAAAAGACAAGTATTGTCTATTATAAAAAGCTATCATTACATTGACTATATGAAGATTTACTATACATTAAAATGATTTATTGCTAATATCATATATATACAAGTATTTTAAGAATGTTATAAAGAATGAATAATGATATAAAAAGGTCAAATCTCTATCTTTAAAAAAGCTTTAAAATATAATAATAATTTTAATAGAAACTCTAGTTAATACTGGGTTTTTATTTTTATAATACTAAATAGTATCATATATACTTTATAGTTTATTTCTACAAAAAGCCCGAACTTGAAAAAGTTGAGGGCTTTTTGTTGTTACAGATATTTTTGTTGCTAATTTGTTGATAGTAAAAAATGAATAAAGTAAAAAATCTTAAGGAAACTTAGTGCTTTTATATATATAAAGATATAATATATACAATATAAAGACAGTAAAGGAGGTTGTAAAAATGTCAATGAAATTAGTAAATATAAGAATGGATGAAGATTTAAAAAGAGATGGAAATTATTTGTAATGATTTAGGAATTAATATAACAACCGCATTTACTATATTTGCAAAAATTAACAAGAGAAAAAGAATTCCTTTTAATGTTTCAATAGATCCATTTTACTCAAAATGAAAATATAAAAAAGCTTTTAGAAAAATTCAATTAATAGAAGTAAAAAGATGGTAAAATTATTATGAAAAACTATTGAAGAATTGAGGCTATGGAATAATGAAAATAAGAATTTTTATACTCTTTTTGTTACTATTAAATTCTTAACTTTAGTAGCTTTGACTTTATGATATTAATAACTTACAATTAATTAAATAAAATACCTTTCTCAATGTAGGGGATAACATTGAATTGATACAATCATGTTTCTCAATGTACAGCTAAACATTGAATTGAGTAATATAAAAGTCCTAAGGAAACTTGGGACTTTTATTTATTAGATTAAAGGTATTTTTCCAATTTTTATCATTTCTTCTTTTAAAAACTAGTCTCATCAATTTGATATTTTTGTATTATTTCTTCTACTTTTGCAAGAAAGTCTAGTGTTATTTGTTTTGATTTAGCACTATCATGACCATCTAATCCTTTGACTATTTTAATGCTTTCAATTTTTTTATGTTTTTCATAATATTCAATACAAGCTTCTCTAAATTCTTCTTTTTACTTTTTCTTTATCAGACATTTTTCCCTCCCATTAATCAATATATATTCTCTCAATTTATTTTTATTCACATACCTACTTATACTACTATATCATATGTATGTCAATGTTTCTTTGTAAATATTGTTATATTTTCAAAATAAAATTAACAATTTATAATGTACTATTTTGTATATCTAACAATAGTTATAGAATAATGCTATAATGTAAAAATATTAGAGAACTAAAGTGGAAAAATATATTCGTATCAGAATTTAATAGAATGGTAAAAAGTTATATAGATGACATTGATGATTTCCAAGACTTTTATATTGAAGGAGAAATTTCAAACATAACTTACTATAAAAGTGGACACTTATATTTTTCAGTAAAAGATAGTAAATCACAAATTAAATGTGTCGCTTTTTAATTATAAAAATGAAAAAGAATTCTGAAGATTTAAAAGAGGGAGATGCAATTAAATTATTTGAGATGTTGGCTTCTATGAAGTTAAAGGTGAATTCCAAGTTTTAGTTAGACATATAGAAAAACAAAATGCCTTAGGAGCTTTTATTTGCAAAACTTGAAAAAGTAAAAAGAAAAATGGCTGAAAAAGGTTATTTTGATGAAAGTCATAAAAAGGAATTACCTAGATTTCCAAAAAATATTGAGTTGTTACAGCCTTAACAGGAGTCGACTTCAAGATATTATAAAGACAACAAGAAAAAGATTTAATTCAATAAATATTTATGTATATCCAGCAAAGGTACAAGGAGCTGGAGCAGAGCAAGAAATAATTAAGGGATTGAAACTTTTAAATAAAATAGAAGAAATAGATTTGATTATTGCTGGTAGAGGTGGAGGAAGTATAGAAGATCTATGGGCTTTCAATGAAGAAGAAGTTGCTATGGCATTTTTCAATTCAGAAAAACCTATAATATCAGCTGTAGGACATGAGATAGATTTTCTTTTATCTGACTTGACAGCTGATAAAAAGAGCAGCCTACTCCTACTCAGAGCGATAGAGCTATCAGTTCCTGAAAAAGAAAGCCTTATAAAATCATTAGATGATAAAAATATACTTGGCTAAGTTATTGAAAACTTATCTTGAAGATATGAAAAGAGAGTTATCAATAAGAATGGATAATTATCATTTAAAGAATTTTCCTAGCACTATTAATAACTATAGAGAACTTATAGTTGAGAAGGAAATTTTTAACAAAATCTATAAAAGATCTTCTGAACAAAAAGACATCTTTTGAAGTTAAGATAGATAAAGTTTCAGTTTTAAATCACAAATACCCTTAAAGAGGAGATAGTGTCAGCTCAAGTTAAAAATAAAAGAATAGATGTTTTAGAAGATGTAGAGTCAATGATGAAATGACAACTGTCTTAAAGAATGGTAGATTAATAAGTATTGTTATAGAGAAAATTTATGAAAAATAATGATTAGTTTATTTATATTAGTTTCTATGCTAGAGTTTTGCTGAAGGAAAACAGAAGGATCAGACATAAGAGAAGTACCTGTTTTAGGAAATCAAGAAGCACCAGTAGAAAATGCAAGACCTGTTTTCAAGTGGTGGTGGAGAAAGCCAAACTCCTGATGATGGTGGAGAAACTCAGAAAACCTGAAACTCCAAAAGGAAGCAACAGGAGTTAGAGAATATAGACCACAAAGTTTAATTCAACTTGATGAATAAAATGAGGAACTCGTAGTTCTATAATTCAATTAAATGCTAGATATGAACAAGAGTTAAATGCTTATTTAGAATCTGTTTCTTATAACAGCTGATGTAATATTCTATTTAGCAAATGAATATATGATGCTTAATAACTATAGTAGAGCTAATAAGATTTTCTTAAAAAGACAATAAAGATTTAAGAAATGTTTTTGGAGCAATACTACATACAGATTTATGGGCCAACATAGAAATGCTATTGATGAAATATAGTCAAGCTATATCAATGAACTCAGGTTTTGCAGAATCATATTTAGGAAGAGGACTTTTCATATAGAAATTTAAATGAATATGATAATGCTGTTAGTGACTTAAAGACATATATTTCAAAACTGGAGCCTCATGATGGTTATGTAGCTTTAGCAGATGTGACTTTAAAATGGGAAAAATAAAGAGGCTTATGCAATTGCTAGCCAAGGTATAGCTAAGTATGGAAACTCAGGGATAGTAAAAGTTCTAGCTAATAATATCTTAAAAATAAAATAGACTAACAGACTAAAAGTTGGGGTGAGATTATGAATTATGATTTTATTACAATAAATGATGATATATATCCTGAATGTTTAAAGAAATTTCCTGATCCTCCTGAAAAAGTTGTATTATAAAGGGAACTTAGAATTATTAAAATCTGAAAGAATGATAGCTGTAGTAGGAACAAGAAATCCAAGTTCTTATGGGAAATTGTGTTGTGAATATATGATTAAAAATGAGTAAAGCTGATATAACAATAGTTAGTGGTTTTGCAAAAAGGAATTGATAGTATAGTATATAAAACTCTCTAATTACAGGAACTAAATAATAGCAGTTATTGCTTCAGGGCTTGACATAGTCTATCCTGCCTCAAATCTTAGTTTATATGAAAGAAATAGAAGAAAAGGACTTTATTTTAAGTGAATGAAGTTGGAACTAAGCCTTTTAAAGGAAATTTTCCACGAAGAAATAGAATAATAGCAGGCTTATCAAAAAGGGAATTATAGTAGTTGAAAGTAAAGATAGAGGTGGAAGCTTAGCCAAATAGCAGATTTAGCACTGGAATATAATAGAGATGTATATGCTGTTCAGGTGATATTTTCTGAATATTCAAAAAGGTTGTATATAGCCTTATAAAGAGATGCAAAAGCTAAATCTCTTTCTAATATTAAAGAATTATTGGAAGACTATAATTGGGAAATAAAAGAAGAAGCTAAACTGAGTTACTAAAAATCAACAGTTAATTTTAGATGGCTTATCTTCAGAAAAAGAGTCTTGATAAAAATACTTGAAGAAACAAAAATAGACCAAACAGAAATATTGTCTGAGTTAATAAATTTGAGATAATGGGACTTAGTTAAAAAGTATTGCAGGAGGAAAGATATAAAAATCTTGTAAATACTAATTAATTGTTATAATTCACTGTAAAAATAAATTTTTAAATATGAGGTGTTAGAATTGGCTAAAAAGTTGGATAAGAACAAATTAGTAATAGTTGAATCACCAGCTAAAAGCTAAAACAATAGAGAAAATTTTAGGTTCTTCATATAAAGGTAATCTCGTCTTATGGACATATAATGGGATTTACCTAAGACTAAAATTTGAATGTTGATGTAAAAGATAATTTTAAACCATCTTATCTTACTATTAAGGGTAAAAGGTGAAGTCATAAAGAAATTAAAAGTAGTCCAGCTGATGAAATATATCTTGCATCCGAAACGATAGAGAAGGAGAATCTATAGCTTGGCATATAGCTAATACTCTAAAGCTAGATCATGTAGATAGAATAGAATTTAATGAAATAACTGAAAAAGCAATAAAAGAAGCAGTAAAAATCCTAGAAAAATTAATATATCTAGAGTTAATTCACAACAGCTAGAAGAATCTTAGACAGACTAGTAGAGTTGTGAAAATAAAGTCCTTTTTATGAAACTTATTTCTCTAATACAAGTGCTGGAAGAGTTCAATCAATTGCATTAAAATTATATGTGAGTTGGAAGAATCAAAATTAAGAGCTTTGTTCCTGAAAATATTGGGATATTAGAAGGTATCTTTGATGAAAAAGTACAATCTAAACCTATATAAAATTGATGATATTGATAAATTAAAAGATGAAAAATTACTTGAAGAGTAAAAAGATTTAAAAAGAAATATGAAGTTATTTCATCTAAGGTAAGTAATAAAATTAAAACCCACCGTTACCATTACTAGTACTTTACAACAGTTAGCCTCTTCATATTTAGGTTTTTCTGCAAGTAAAACTATGACAGTGGCTCAAAAGCTATATGAAGGGTATAAGTATAAATGGAGAGACATAAAGGCTTATCACATAGATGAGAACGGACTCTACTAGAATTTCTGAAGAAGCTAAAGAAATGGCAAGAAAATATAACTAAGGAATATGGTAAAGAATATTTAGGTTCAGCAAGTCTCAAAACAAAAAGAATGATAAGAATGTTCAAGATGCCCATGAAGGAGTTAGACCAACTCGATGTTAACTTAACTCCTCAAAGTATAATGCAAGTTTTTGGATAAAGACCAATTTAAACTATATAATTTAATTTGGCAAAGATTTTTAATATCTCAACTTAGTCGCTATGAAATATGAGCAATTTGAATACATCTTAGAAAAAGATAAGATACAATATAGAGGAAGCATTAATAAAATAATTTTTGATGGTTACTATAAGGTATTTAAAGAAGAAGAAGATTTACCTGTAGGAGATTTCCTCAAATTAAAGAAGGAGACAAGTTTACTCTCTTGATAAATTAGATATCAAAGAAGCCTATACAAAACCTCCTGCAAGACTCACAGAATCTTTCTTTAGTTAAGACACTTGAATCAGAAGGAAATTGGCAGACCATCTACTTGTCAGCAAGTATCATAGATACTTTAAAAAGAGAGAATATGTTGAATTTACAAAATAAAAAGTTTTGTTCCAACAGAAATAGGTTATGAAGTTAGACACAACTTGATAAATTCTTTCTAATATAATGAATATTAACTTACAGCTAAGCTAGAAGATGAACTATGATGAAGTTGATAGTGGGGATAAGGATTGGATAGATTTATTAAAAACTTTCTATACTGAACTACAAAAATATGAAGAAAAATAAAGGCTAGTGTGGAAAAAGAATTAGAAAAATTGGTTGAATCTGATATCATTGGTAAAGATGGAAAACCCTTTAATAATGAAAAATTGGAAGATTTGGAAGATACCTTACTTCACAAGATGAAGATAGTAAAGAAAAATATTTCTTTAAAAGGTATTGAAATTTCTCTTGAAGAAATCAAAGTGGGAAGATTTATGTTAAAGATAAAATCGAAGAACTATTGAAGAAAAAGAAGGAGAAAAAGACAGATATTATATTGGAAAATGGAGCTAGATTAATCCTTAAATATGGAAGATTTGGAGCTTATTTAGAAAGTGAAAAAGTTAAAGAAGATAATGTTAGAAAGACTATTCCAAAAAGATATCAAAACTAAGATTGAAAATAATACTAAGAAAGAAAAATGGCATTTTGTGTTTAAAAGATATTTTTGAAAAATAGAAAAAGAAATATCGACCATCTTAAAGCTGAAAAGTGAAAAATATGTGGTAAACCATTTGAAATAAAAAGTGGAAGATGGGGTAAATTTTTAGCATGTACTGGCTATCCTGAATGTAAGAACACTAAAGAAGATGAGATAATAAAAAGGGTTGTTACATATAAATAAATATATAAAAATAGTTCGTTACTGCTGGTTCTTTAACGAATAAAATTAAAATTGCCCGCCAAATTCGTTAAACTCGCTTCACTCAGACACTAACGCAGAGTTTGCTCGGCTCATTCTATTTAATTTTTATCCCAAAAATCTGGAATGTAACTCATTATTTTTATTAAACTCTCGACATGATAACAACCTATTTTTTAAAATAAGATAAATGGAGGATATATGGAAAAGGAAGTTATAGTTGTAGGAGCTGGACTTGCAGGTTCAGAAGCGGCCTATCAACTAGCTAAGAGAGGAAATAAAAGTAAACTATATGAAATGAAGGCTAAACAAAGACTCCAGCTCATTCAAAAGATTATTCATGAATTAGTTTGTAGTAATTCTTTGGGAAGTGACAGCTTGGAAAATGCCTCTGGACTTATGAAAGAAGAATTAGAATTCTAGGTTCAATGTTAATTGAAGTGGCTGATAGAAACAGAGTTCCAGCAGGACAAGCACTAGCAGTTGACAGAGATGGCTTTTTCAGAAGAAATTACTAAAATCTTAAAAATATGGATATAGAAATAATAGAAGAAGAGTTTACGAAATTCCTGAGGATAAAATTGTAATTATAGCAAGTGGACCTTTAACTTCAGATAAACTTTTTGATAAGTGAAAGTACAGGTGAAGAAAGTCTATATTTCTACGATCTAGCTGCACCTATTGTAAACTTTTGAAAGTATCAATATGGACATAGCATATTTTCAATCAAGATATGGTAAAGGTGATGGAGAATATATAAACTGTCCTATGAATAAGGAAGAATACTATAATTTCTATAATGAACTTATAAAAAGCTGAAAGAGCAGAACTTAAAATTTTGAAAAAGAAAAACTATTTGATGCTTGTATGCCTGTTGATTGCAATGAGTGGAGAAAAACTATGACTTTTGGTCCTTTAAAAACCAAAGGGACTTATAAACCCAAAAACAGATAAAATGGATTATGCTGTTGTTCAATTAAGACAAGATGACAAAGAAGGAAAGTTATATAACATAGTAGGCTTCAAACTAATCTAAAATTTGGAGAACAAAAGAGTTTTCTCTATGATACCAGGTTTAGAAAATGCAGAGTTTGTAAGATATGGAGTAATGCAGAAATACTTTTTATCAATTCAACTAAACTTTTTGGATGAGACTTTAAAATTAAAAATAAAAGATAATGTTTATTTTTGCAGGACAAATAACAGGTGGAGAGGTTATGTAACTGCGATAGCTACTGGAATGTATCTTGCGCAATCAATGTTGCTAATAGATTAAATGGTGAGAAAGAATTTGTCTTAGAGGATATCTCGGAGATAGGGGCAATAGTAAACTATATAACTGAAGAAAAGAAAAATTTCAACCTATAGGAGCAAATTTTGGAATAATAAGAAGTTTAGATGAAAATATCAGAGATAAAAAGAAAAAGTATAGAAGACTTTCACAAAGAGCTATTGAATATTTAAAAATCTATAAAAGGTGTATAATAAGAATGATTGAAAAATCTATAAAGAATTTTATTTATTATTTAGAGTTCGAAGAAAATAAAAAGCATAATACAGTTATATCTATAAGAAAAGATTTGAATCAATTTTTAATTTATTTGAATGAACATGATATAATTGATTTTAATAAGTTAGATGAGCTTTTAATAAAGAATATTTCACTAAATTGAAAAACAGAAGAAATATCAGCATCTACATTTAATAGAAGGCTATCTTCATTAAAAATTCTATGAAAAGTATCTTGTTGATAAGGGACTAAAGGAAAAAGGTTCTGAGATATTGATAGAAAGTGAAAAGAATGATGAGAAAGATTGAATATCTAAGTCCCGAAGAAATTAATCTTGTAAGAGCTACAATGCAGGGGAAAATTTCAATATTCTAAGAGATAGACTTATGTTTGAACTTCTTTATTCAAGTGGTATGACTGTTGCAGAATTACTTTCATTAGGTGAAGTAAATTTCAAATTTGAGAAATCTATATTTTGATAAGCTTTCAAAAACTATGTATTTTAGTGAGCATAAGGAGTTTTATATAAAGTTTTAAACAGTAAAAAGAAAAATTTAAAGAAGACTATAATCCTAATATTATTTTCACTAATAATTCTAATGAAAGATTAACAGATCGTTCTGTTAGAAGGCTTATTAATAAATATGGCGAAATGGCTAATTTAAACAGGAAATTAGTCCATATACTTTAAGACATTCTTTTTGTATCTATATGTTAAAAATGGAATACCAAAAGAATATCTTGCAAGACTTCTAGATTTAAAAGTTGTAGGGCTCTTAGATGTGCACGAAGGGCTTTGTTAGGAAGAGATTTTATGACGATGTGTAGGTTGTGGAATAGAATTACAAAATACTGCAGTAAAGATTTAGCAGGATATACACCTAAATCTATTGACAGTGAAAAGAAGATACGTATTGCCATAAGATGTTTTCAACTAAAGCACTATGGTAAATATTCAACAAATAAAATGACAAGAGAAGACTATAAAAGGAAGTTGGAAAACTTTTAGATGATGTTAAGCTAGTGATAGCGGTTTTTGATATTATTGACTTTGAAGGTTCATTTGATGTTGAAATTTTAGATATCTTAAGAGAAAAAGATTCTTATTGTTGTAAATAAAGCTTGATTTAATACCTGATGAAAAACATCCATCAGAAGTTGCAAATTGGGTAAAAGATAGACTTGCAGAAGAAAGTATTGCTCCTTTAGACATAGCTATAGTTAGTACAAAAAATGGTTATGGTGTAAATGGAATTTTCAAGAAAATAAAACATTTCTATCCTGATGGAGTTAATGCCATGGTTATAGGGGTTACTAATGTTGGTAAATCTAGTGATTATTAACAGACTTTTTAGGAAAGAGAATAGCTACAGTATCTAAGTATCCAGGTACTACAATAAAAATACTTTAAATATGATACCATTTACAAATATAGGTCTATATGATACTCCAGGTTTAATCCCAGAAGGAAGAGCTTCAGATTTATTATGTGATAGCTGTGCTCAAAAGATTATTCCAGCTCGGAGAAATTTCAAGAAAAACATTTAAAGCTAAGTATGATAGAATAATAATGATAGATAATTTAGTAAAAATTAGAGTTTTAAATGATAGAAGTAAAACCTATATTTGCTATCTATGCAGACAAGATGTTAAATTCCATGAAACAACAATAGAAAGAGCTAAGGAACTTGAAGAAGGCAATTTCTTTGACATTTCCTTGTGAATGTTGTAGAGATGAATATAATAAACATATTACAAAAACTTTAGACAATTAAGACAGGAGAGGAGCTAGTATTTAAAGGTTTAGGTTGGGTCTCAGTTAGAAAGAGGACCTTTTAAAGATAGAAGTTACTTTTAGCAGAAGAAATGAAATCTCTATCAGAAAAGCCTTTATAAAACCTAGAAGATAGTATGAAAAATAAAAGAAGAAAAATCTTTTATTTGAAAAATATCAACACTTTCTTTTCTAACATTAATACCTTTTTGTTATTTTTCTAATATATGTTTTTAACTTCAGTATTTAGAGAAACAAATGACGAAGTTGAATTACCAAAAATAATGATAAAAGACATCAAAAATGTAAGAATAGCTATTGATGAATATTATGCAGCCACTGGAACTTTTTCCAAATTTAGAATTGGTGAATACTGATGAAAAGCTAGAACAAATCTTTTTGAACAAGATGGAGAAAGAATATATTTTAAAGACTTTTTAAAGGAAAGTACAATGCCTTTCAACTCCAAGTTATAAGGATCTACCTAAAACAAATAAAGTTACAATAGTTACAAGTTTTAGAAAAACAACAAACGATGGTGGTTGGAACTATAATATAAAAACTGAGTGAAATACATGTGAATCTCCTAGAAAATTTCTTTTTGGACAGGAATAGATTGGAAAAGTTACTAAGAATAAGGAGGATTAAATGGGGATATTTGATAAACTTTTTAGAAGAAACAAAAATGTAGAGACAGAAGAGCGAAAAAGTTGAAGAGAAAAAGAAGAACTAAAAGAAGAGATAAAAGGAAATAAAAAGAAGAGTAAAAGAGAAAGCACAGAAAGTACACAAAATACAGAGATATAGAAAAAGTAGAAAATGAAGTTGTAGAAAGAAGTTGCTAAGGTTGAAGAACCTGTGAAAAAGTAAATATTTCTCAAAGATTGACAAAAAGTAAGGAAGGTTTTCTTTTCTAAATTAAAAATATATTTACTTCAAAGAGTAAAATTGATGACTCTATCTATGAGGAACTTGAAGATTTACTGATACAATCTGATGTTGGACTTGGTATGACAACAAATTTAATAAATGATCTTGAAAAGAAAGTCAAAGCTAATAAAATTTCTGGAAACATCGAAGTTTATGAAATCTTAAAAGGCTTAATGTCAGAATTTCTATTATCTCAAGATAGTAAAGTTCATTTAAAAAGATAATAGAATAAATGTAATTTTAATTGTAGGGAGTAAATGGAGTGGGAAAGATCTACAACTATTGGAAAACTTGCATTAAAATACGAAGCTTGGAAAAAGTTCTTTTAGAGCAGGGATACATTTAGAGCAAAGTGACAGTTGAACAACTTGAAGAATGGGCAGAGAAGAGCAGATGTTGATATAGTTAAAGGAGAGAAGGGCAGATCCTGCATCTGTTGTATATGATACTTTAAGTAAAGCAGAAGCAACAAAAAGCCGATGTTGTTATAATAGATACTGCAGGAAGATTATATAATAAAGCTAATCTTATGAGAGAGGCTTGAAAAATAAATAATATCATCAAAAGAAAAATTGGTGAACAAGTAACATGAGTCTATTATTAGTTGATGGAACTACAGGACAAAAATGGATTAAATCAAGCAAAAAGAATTTAACTCAGTTACTGACTTTAACAGGTTTCATTGTTACTAAACTTGATGGAACAGCTAAAGGGTGGAATAGTATTTTTCTGTTTCTGAAGAATTAAAAACCCTATTAAATTTATAGGTCTTGGTGATAGAAGATTTACTGAATTTAATGCTAAAGACTTTGTTGAAGCTATATTTAATTAGGTTGATAATAAAAATGGTGTTGATAAAACTCGTTGACACGCATTTTTAATGACATTACTCTCAAACTGCACTATGGAGCTAAAAAGTTTTAATAAGTTTTATATCTATCTAAAATAACATTACTCTCAAACATTAGTGCTATTTATGTAAGGGCTTAGCTAGGTTTTATATCTATCTAAAATAACATTACTCTCAAACCTAGCATTAATTGTTTCTCTCGGCTTTAAAGTTTTATATCTATCTAAAATAACATTACTCTCAAACTTACAGTTAATAGAAATACTATAACGCTTAGTTTTATATCTATCTAAAAATAACATTACTCTCAAACTTCTTTTTCTCTTAAAAGCATGCCAATCATGTTTTATATCTATCTAAAAAATAACATTACTCTCAAACTCTCTCCTGCCTCATCATTATCTAAACATAGTTTTTATATCTATCTAAAATAACATTACTCTCAAACAATGGTCTAGCTAGTCCATTTAGAAACTGGGTTTTATATCTATCTAAAATAACATTACTCTCAAACTGTCTTGTAACGCACTAGCTTCATCTTTTTAGTTTTATATCTATCTAAAATAACATTACTCTCAAACAAACGCTCTCTCAGGCGTTTCGTGTTTTATATCTATCTAAAATAACATTACTCTCAAACTATATGATAGTATCAAAATCTAAGTATAAAGTTTTATATCTATCTAAAATAACATTACTCTCAAACTGTTCTGTAAAAGCTTCCATTACATCTTCATGTTTTATATCTATCTAAAAATAACATTACTCTCAAACTATCCTTTACCGCAAACCATCCAGTTCCTAGTTTTATATCTATCTAAAATAACATTACTCTCAAACTTGAGTATAGAGAAAGATTGGATCTTGATGGTTTTATATCTATCTAAAAATAACATTACTCTCAAACTTGATAAGAATTGGCATCGCTCCACTAAATGTTTTATATCTATCTAAAAATAACATTACTCTCAAACCTTAACTGTGTGATTTTATAAAGTACCAAAGTTTTATATCTATCTAAAAATAACATTACTCTCAAACCTCAATTCATATATTTTGGTTTATAGTGAAAGCTGAAATTAATCAAAATGGTTACGAATCATTCAATGTTATTAAATAGATTAGAAAATTTCACAGAGATCATTATCTATAATAAATTAGATTATCATCATCAAATAATTTATTTCTATTAAAATTTTCTAAAAACAACTCTATATTTATTATACAATATAAACTTAGAAAATTCTACTAATTCATCATCAGATAAAAATTTTTCTAGATTTATAAAGAAGAAAATTTCATATCCTAGAAGTTCATTCAATATCTTAATCCATTCAAATAAATTTAATAATAAATCTTTATTTCTTTTGAAACTTTACTCCAAATGCTTTTAAAATTTGACTGATATCTAAATCTTCTTCTAATTTTATAGAATACTCATTTTCAACTAATTTAGTAACATAATTTCTTAAAAATTTCTTTTTATTTCAATTGTTTCATCAAGAAAATCATTTTCACTTAGATTTTTAATTCTTTATAGTATTTATTTAAAACAAATTTATTTACATCAAAGTTAAAAATAATCTGAAAATACAAAAATTTCTTTTTCAGGAACAATTAATTTATTATTTTTAGATAAAATGATATTGCCATCATCTATACTTATATTATTTATTAAATCTTCTATAATCTTTCTATATAACTTTTATTTTCAATAATTAAAGAAAAATACTTTTATTTTCAAAAATCTATTTTTAAAAATTAAAACCTTTATATTGAAATATCATAAAATCACAAGCCTTTCGTCTGTTTCTAGAAATGTTCCTTTTAATTCCCTATTAAAAGAACCATTTTTGATATTGTTTTTCTGTTATGATAAGTACACAGACTGAACCTTTTCAGGTTTATTTTTGTAATTTTTCTAACATCATATATGAAGCTGTATTGTGCAAAAAGTAACTTGGAATATACTGATTCTTGCAACATTGAAAATCCATTTTCTATTAAAAATTTTCTAAACTTCCTATATTCTTTTAAATCACTATTTGTTACTGAAGGTAAATCAAAAATAATAACATTCTCATAAATCTATAACTCATCTGAAAAGAATCTCACTAATGATAAATCATTTGAGTTTAAAGCATCAAAGATACTTTTTAGTATAAATCTTTATAACTTCAGATAAATAGTGATTATTTTCATTTATTCTATATTTAAAATTTAAAATATTTTGAAGTTTTCTTTTTCATCTTTTTTCAAATTTTTGAGGTTTTTCTTTATATGCCAACTCATCTATAATTACTCTAAATGGTTCCATTAAGTCAGAAGAAAGATTATAGTAGTTAAACATATTTTTGTGAAATAAACCTATTTGAGTGAGATAACCATTTGCTACAATTTCTTTATTAAAAAGTAGATAAAAAGAATCTGATAACCATAATTTAAAAAGCATTTAATGAATTTCTCTTTATTTCTGCTGAAATCATTTCCAAATAAAGAAGAAAAAAATATACTTTAGCTGAATGCCCCTCTCTATTTGTACTATCGTTATGTTCTATTTGGGAGCTGTATTCTTGTAAGAGTTTATATTCTTCTTTATTTAGTTTCTTTAGTAATTTCATTTGGTTTTCAATTTTTCTTTTTACGATAATTGTCCATAAACTTTCTTTATCTGTCCAAGAAATCTGTTCTTTAATTTTAGCACTACAATCATGTGAACCATAAAATGGTAAAAAGTTCAAAATGAGGGTTGGATTTTTTTCATCACAAAATATAACTTTTACCTTTTTGATTAATAAGTTCACACATTAGTCTCTGCTGTTATGAAATAGCAGTTGTTTCTAAAATAAGAGTACCCACTTCACCTATATGAATAAAATCTGTTCCATTATCTCTTCTAATAGAGATACTATTATATCTTAAATCTAATTTACTTCTACCAGTAACTACAACAACTCTCCAACCACTCATTTTGATTTCCCCTCTATAGTTTAATTTTTCTTTACAAAAAGTCCTGTAACTGATTCTTCTACTAATTCTTTTAGTTTATTTCCTAAACTACTTTGTCCAATTCTTATTCTTCCAGTTTCATTAGGAATGCTAAATAATTTTTCTTTTTGTTTGGGAATCTTTTATTTCATATCTTCCATATGTATCCTTATTAAAGATTTTTCAAAATTCCCTTAAAATTAGCGATTTTTCCCATAAATTTAGCTTTTTAAATTCTTCTTTAGATTTTAGAAAGTTAGTATATAATTTATTATTAATATAATTTTTGTAATCTTTGGAATCCAATTTTTCTAAAAATTTATCATACATTCCATTAAATTCAATATTGTATCTTTCTTTTACAGACTCAATAGTTTCATTTTTCATTTCTATCTTTTTTCTTTAAGTAAATAAATTTATAGTTTTCTTCAGACTTTCCTTGGTTATCTTCTACAAATTTGAGAGCATAATATTTTTCATATTTAGTTTCTAAATATAGTTGTTTTTATTTTTAACTCTACTTGTTTTCTAGCATCTATTCCTGTAAAAAGTATAGGGATAGATCATTTTATAATTAATGTTTGCTCTTTTTAATATTTTTAATAATTTTAGGATTTACTAAATATCTACTAAGTATTCAACAAGATCATCCCTTACTAAATTACTATCTATTCTAGTTATTCTTTCAAAATGTTTTAACTCTTTTATTTTTTACTTCATGTTCAACTATATATAAAGTATCACGATTTTAAAGAATCATAATATCCATACTTTTGACTTAAATTATCTAATTCTCCATTATATAATTTAGGTTTTATTATTACTATTTCTTTAGAAGTTCCTAAAATGTTCACATCAAATAACTTTTCCCTTTTCTTCTTTTTATGAATCTAGTTATATTTACAGTATTTTTCCATATTCTTTTTAACTATTTCTAAGCTCTTTTTCTTTATCCCAAGCATTTTTATATCATAGTTATATATATACATCATAGTTTTCTTTAATTTCTTGTAGATATCTATATGGTTTTTCTGTAAATTTTTGTATTGTAAACATTTCCAGCAACTATATTAAGATAAGCATCTTTTTGCATGGTGAGTATCATTAAGTTCTCTTACCTTTATAAAATCAAACATTTCTCTAAAAGAAGAAAGCTATTTCTGCTTTTTGAATAAACTATTTTCGATTTCAGGCTCTATTTTTGTAGAATCTTTTCCAACTTCTTTAGTTGTCTGTCTAACATTTACTAATTGTCTTGCCATAAAGCCTCTTAATTCAAATTCATCTTTTTCCAGTAAGTCTTTTTATATTTTTCATCACTTATAAAATTTTTCTTTTAAGAACTTTCCAAAAACTTTTCATTTTTCTTGGATTTCTTTTAGAGGATACTCATTTGACTTCTCAGCATTTTCATTCTTTAAAACTAATACTAAGTTATCAAAGCTATCATCTTTTATTACTTTTGATCTTGGATAAATATGGTCTATATCATAAGTATCATTATTTTGTAGTAGTCTATTTAAATCTATTTCTTTACCTGTATACATACATTTTCCAAATTGTAAATAATATAGATACAATTTCTTTTGCCTTAAACTGTTATTATCATATGAATTTAAACTATTTTTCATTTCTTTAATATCAATAGAAAAATTAGATAAATCCTTTCCACAATTATCATATAATTTCTTTAGTTGTTCTTGTCTTTGCTGGAATATTTTTCATAGTTTCATCTCACCTCTTGCCATTTCAATGAAAACTTTTTAGGAATTCTTCCAGTTATTTTTCTAATTTCTTCATATTTTGTAAAGTCTGAAGAATAGCTCTTTTTAATGAAGGAGACACATAAGATTCCTCAACTAAATCTCTGTAAGAAAATTCCGATACTTCTTTATTTTCATTATCTATATTTTTCTTGTAAAGTAAATTTTTGAAGATAGAAGTTCCATAAGATTATAATTAGTTCTTCTTAATGCATCCATAACAGAAGAATAACATTCTCCAGTTTCAAGATCAATAAATTCTATTCCAGTTAATATTTTTCAGATAGTCTTCCCCAAGTATTAAATTTAAAAAGAATTAATCTTTTTGATTTCATCTTTAGTAAGAATACCTCCATACTCACTTTTTATCTCAAATATTTTTATCGTCACCATATAAAACATTTCCATAAAATAGATTTTTCAGATATTTCTTTATATATATCTAAATTTAATTTATCCCCAAAGATATCCTTAAATTTCATATAGCTAACATAGTTACTATTAAAAGCATCTTTTACACTTTTTAATTCTACTGTTTTTATTAGCTATTTGATTTACTAATAAATATTCTCTAAAGTTCTTTTCACTTATCTGAATAAGTCTTTAATAATTTTTCTTTTTAATTTCTTTATTTAAAAATTCATCGTTTACTTAGTGCTATTCAACTCATTTAAAAATAATATATTCTGAATATAGGGAAAAGAGTCTTTTGGTATAACATCTTCTCCATTTAAGTAAGTACATTTATTTGTCATTCTTTTTTTATAAACTCTTCAGCGATTTTTCTATATCAACTTTTTGTTCAAAATTCCAAAGGTAATATTTTTCCCTTCTTCTTTTTCTTACTATCCATGAATTTCCACCTTTGTTTTTATGATATGAATTTAATGGACCACACATAATAAGGAATTCTAAATTTAAAAGTCATTAGTAATTTTATCTTTTGTACTAACACCATTTTCTTCATGATTTAAGAAATCATAATATTTAGCTTGATTTTTCTAAAATTTTTCTAATTCAGCTTCATGAATTTGATAAGGAAGGTTCCATTATCAGAAATTCTTTGTTTTGGTAGTATAGTTTTTAATTCAATTTTATCCAAATTTCATTAAAAATACTTCTATCTTTTTCATCAATTTTTCAGCTTTTTGGTAAATACCCTTTTTATTATTTTAGCAAAATCATCAATTTTTAATCTGCTTTTTCAATTACTTCTTTTCCTTTTTCTTTATTTAAGCCAATATAGGCTGAATAATTACTTTCATTTTTATCTTTAAATAATTTATCATAATTTTTCTTTATTATATTTTCTAATAATATATTTTAAATTTTTAGATCTCTTTTATGTTCATCATACAATTTAACTTTTTGCCTCAGAAATATATTGACTATCAGCTAAAATATTATTTAAGACCATAAAGTCATGAAACTTTTTAGCTATATCTAAAAATTCAATTTTCTCCTAATATTGAATAGTAAATTGGTTTATCATCTTCATATATTTGTTCTCTAAAAGATATCTTTTCCTTTTCAACCTCTCCTTTTTATATTCATCTGTATCAAATAAGTCATTTAAACTTACACTTGAACCAACTGATAATTTAAAAATGCAACCAATTGTTTATCTGAGTTAAATATTTCTTTAAATTCTCTTTTTCTTTATCTTTTTAAGCCTTTTTGAATCACAAATTATGTTTTCTAAATTTCCTATATAACTACTATCTATATTTTATAAATATCGTATCTTCTAAAAATGCCCATTAAATTATTATATAGAGTTTCAAAGTTTTTAATATCTTTTTAAATTTTTGTCCTTCAAAAAGGAAATGCCCTCTACTTTTAAAAGATACTATGTAGAGCTAGGTAAACTAATCTTATATCCTTTTTCAGGATTTTTAATAAGTTCATTTCTTAAATGAAATATTGTAGGATATTGCTTATAAAAATCATAATCTTTATAGTTATCATCATTAAACAATGTAAACTTTTTCTTTTGAACTTTTATCTTCAAGCCATAGAGAACTTTCTTTTAATCTTCTAAAAATTACTGTCAATTTTTAAAATTTCATCAGAAAATTTCTTCTAATAGGTTTAATCTCCATTTTCTTCTCTTTAGTCTTCTTCTAGAGTTTCTTTGGACTCTTCTTTCAGCGTAGTTTTTGCTTCGTCGAGATAATCTTGATCCCCACATATCTTTCTTATTGAATCTCAATACATTATAATTAAGATCAGTCACACCAACCAACAGAGTTAGTTCCAATGTCAAATCCTAAATAATAATCAGAAAATTGTTGCTTCTTCATTATATCCTCCCCATTTAATATTTATGTTATAATTTTTAGAATATATAAAATTTGAATTTTTGAATCTTATATTAAATTTATGAATTTATTTGTTGCTCTATTTGTATAGTATACAATAAAATGAATTATTTTCTACATTTTATTTTTTTATATCGATTAAAAATAATTATATATTCAAATTTATTTCTTGACTTTTTATTAAAAGGTATTATACTGTATTCAAATAACATTACGAGTTCAAATAATGATTTATTGAAATCGCCTTTTAGACTAAACCTATATGTTTAGGTCAATAGAGTATAGACTCCATGAATAAATAAAAACTGTAGTTAAAATCATATCTAAGATTTTTACTACAGTCCAATTAAAAATATTACATAGCCTTATTATTTTTCCTGGTGTAGCAGTTGCATTTAAAGGCTTCTTCAGGAACAGTAATTTCTTTTTATGTTATTGACATTAGAGAAAGCTGAGTCTACTGTCATTCTTACATCTTGACCTTGAATATTAGTATCAAAAGCTACAACTGAAGATTTTTGTATCATAAGTTTCTTTATCTACTACATATTCTAAAGTAACATTATCAACATTTAAATCTAGGTTTTGTCCAGCCATATTTACTTTAGAGTTTTTGCTTCTTTATAGCTTCCTTAAGGAAATCAGTATCCTTAGTAACAGAAATAATATAGTTTCCACCTTCTTCTTTAATATTAACTTTATCTAAGTTAGTTTTTAAGAACTTCATAAGTTTCATCATCACTATTTACCATATTTTTTTAAATTGATTGCTAACATCTTCAGGAAGAGCTTGTTTTTATCCAACTGTTGTCCACAGGATTTTTGAATATACATAATATCATCTTTTATAAAAAGAATTTAATTTTACATTTTGATCTTTAATATCCATAGACATTTTTCATAGCAATAGGTTCTAATGTAATAGAGACGTCCATTGTAAGTTCCATAGGGTTGACCACTCTTTTTTTAGGTTCCATTTTAAGATTAATTAACATATCTGCACTTTTAATATTCTTATATGCTTCTGCAGATTTTTTTGAAGAACTTCTTCCTTATTAATTTTGGCATCTTCTTTATTACCACAAGCAACAACAAAAAAATACAGCAAATACAGTTAAAACAGTAAACAGAATTTTCTTTTAAAAGATTTTTTTCATTTTCTTTCTCCTTTTTTTATTTAATTAATTATTTGAATTTAAAACTTCTTCAGGAACAGTAATTTCTCCAACACTATTAATATTAGATAGAGTATTAGTTGTCGTTACTTTAACATCTTGCCCATCAAGTTTTGCTTCAAAAAGATAAAGATAAAACTTTTTGGGAAATAAGTTTCTTTATCAATTAGATATTCGAAAGTAACATTATCAGGGATTAAAAATCAGGACTTTTGTCCTACAATAGAATTCATTTGTTCTTTTTAGAGATTCTTTAATAAAAATCAGAATTTTTTTAGGAACAGTAATAATATAGTTTCCATCTTTTTCTTTAATATCAACTTTATCTAAAATGATCTTTTTAACATATTATAAATTTCAGTAGAAGTATCTAGTGCATTTTTTTAAATTGTTCAATAGTTTCAAAAAGTAGCTGCTTGTTTTTCCCAAGTATTATCCACAGGATTACTCATATACATTATACCATCTTTCACAAAAGTAGTTACTTTAGCATCTTGACCTTTTTGTTCTAAAGTAAGTTTCATTGAAAAAAAGGTTCTATGATAATAGAACTATCAATTATATACTCTACAGTTACTCCACCTTTAATTTCCATTATAGTGTTTACTAATTTATTTCCACTTTTTATATCGTTAGCAACTTCAGCAGCTTTTTTAAGAACTTCTTCCTTGTTAATTTTGGCATCTTCTTTTGTTACCACAAGCAACAACAAAAAAATACAGCAAACACAGTTAAAAATAGTAAACAGAATTTTTCTTTAAAAGATTTTTTTCATTATCTTTCTCCTTTTTTTATTTATTAATTATTTGAATTTAAAAGCTTCTTCAGGAACAGTAATTTCTTCAACACTATTAATATTAGAAAAAGTAGTTTCTGTTTTTTTGCTTTTTAATTTTTGTCCTTGAACTTCAGCATCAAAAAGTTAAAACTAAAGATTTTTGTAAAAATATGTCTCTTTATCAATTATATATTCTAGAGTAGCATTATTAGGTTTTAAATCTGTATTTTGTCCTATTGTATCAGACAGCGAACTTTTTAGATATTCATTAAGAAAAATCAGAATTTTTTTAGCAGCAGAAATAATATAATTTCCACCATCTTCTTTAATACTAATCTTGTCTAAATTATCTTTTTAGTACTTCATAAATTTCAATAGAATCATTTAATATAACTTTTAAATTTATTCATATCTTCTTCAGATACATCTAGTTTTTTTGCCAACTGTTGTCTTCAAGATTGCTTGCATACATCACACCATCTTTTTATAAAAAGTAGTTATTTTAGCATCTTCTCCTTTTTGCTTCTAAAAATTGTTTTCAAAGCAAAAGGGTCCTTGATAAGTGAGATATCAAATATATATTCTATAGTTTGTCCACCTTTAATTTCTATCTTAGCAGTTACTAATTTATTCCCACTTTTTTTATATTGTTAGTAGCCTCAACATTTTTTTGAAGAACTTCTTCTTTGTTAATTTTAGCATCTTCTTTGTTACCACAAGCAACAACAAAAAAATACAGCAAACACAGTTAAAAATAGTAAACAGAATTTTCTTTAAAGATTTTTCATTTTCTTTCTCCTTTTTAATTTTTAATATTACCAAAATACTATATCATATATTACAAAGTTTATCAAATTTTAAATATAACAGTAGTTTTTCTTTATTTTTAATTTTGCTATGTTACAATGTCAATTAGTAAGAATAATTTTATGTTAAAGGAGTTAGAATGAAAAATTAACAACAAAAAGTCCAAGTGTTATATGCACTCGGAGTAAGCTATGCCATTGTGGATCAAATTTTTGCTCAATGGATATTATATTTTATTTACCTTCAAGCTCAGGTTTAAAACCCTTTATGGCTCCTGTTTTAGTTTCAATAGCCTTAGCTATTTCAAGACTTGTAGATATGGTTACAGATCCTTTAGTTGGTTTTTATCTGATAAATATAATAGTAAATATGGAAGAAGAATCCCCTTTGTTGCAGTTGGAACAATTCCATTAATAATAGTAACAATAGCATTTTCTATCCACCAACAAGTAGTGAAAAAGCAAGTTTTTACTATTTAATGTTGATAGGTTCGCTGTTTTTACTTTCTATACCATAGTTGGAGCACCTTACAATGCTTTTGATTCCTGAAATTGGAAGAACACCTGAAGAAAGATTGAAGTTTTATCAACAGCAATCAGTTTTTAGATTATCTTATACAGCAATAGCAATTATTCTACCTGGAATTTTTAATTAAAAATGATAGGAGGAAATGATGTTCTTTTTTGGTATAAGAGGAATGATTATATTTTTGTGTGTGATAGTTTTTATAGGGTCTGGCTACAACTGTGTTTACAGTTAGAGAAAGAGATTATTCAACAGGTGAAGTATCAAATGTAAGTTTTAAAGAAACTATAGGAATCATAATAAAAGAATAAAAATTTTTATTTTATATCTTTTTGGAATGATGTTCTTCTTCATAGGTTTTAATAATCTAAGAGCTATTATGAACTATTATGTTGAAGATATTATGGGTTATGGAAAAAGAAATTACTATTGCTTTCAGCATTATTATTTGGAGCGAGCACTATATGTTTCTATCCAACAAATAAACTATCTAAAAAATATGGATACAGAAAAATTATGCTTTATTGTTTAGCAATGTTAATTGTTTCAACATCGATGTTATTTTTCTTAGGGAAAGATATTCCCAGTTAAATTTGGTTTTACATTATTTGCTATTATTGGTATACCTCTTGCAGGAAGCAGCATTTATCTTCCACCTGCAATGTTAAGTGAAATAAGTACACAGATTAGTGAAGACTCAGGAGCAAGAATAGAAGGACTTTCATTTTGGAATACAAGGTTTTCTTTTATGAAAACTTCATTTTTAATCTCAATAGTTACTTTACCGATTATTTTGGTTATGGGAAATGATGTTAGTATATTATCAGCAATTTCAAGTGGTGTAAAGTAAGGTTGAAAAGAATGGTATTTATTTAGCTTCTTTAAGTTCAGTATTTTTCTTTATCATATCATTTTATTTTTATTATAAATATTCTGACAGTAAAAAGATTGATAAAAATAATTTGTTTATATAACTGTAAATTTTTAAAAGCATATAATATAATGTAATTAAAGTTATAGAACTTGAATCAATATATTTTTATATTAGGAGGATAGTATGGAAAATTTAGAAAAGAGACTTTTAATACAAAAAGATTAAGGATTTAGAAGTAATATTGAAAGAAATGGATTTAAAAAGTGAAACAGCTAAAGAGAAGTAAAAGATGTTAGAAAATAACAAAGAAAATTCTAACAGATTTATTAGATTTATATACTCGTCAATTAGAATATGGAGATTTTTAAACAAGAGCGTCTGATAAATAAAAGAAAATAAAAGGGTAGTACATTATAGTACTACCTTTTTATAGTTATTATTATTTCTTTTTCTGTAACTATATCTTTTTGCTTTTGCTTTCTTGCCATTGTCCTTTTCAACAAATAATTTTTGATTTGTAAAAAGGATCTTTTCTGTATAGTACATTAAAGTTGAATAAGTTGATGGAGTAGGAGTAAAAATTTGTACCTGCTCAGGATTAACTCTTAATTCTTGTGAGGCATATTTTTTTAAATCCATCATATCTTTATCTTTACAACCTGGGTGAGCTGCAATTAAATAATATGTTAAAAATTGCTTTTTACCCAGTTCATTATTTATCTTATAGAATTGATTTTTAAAATTCATTTAAGCAAGATTTTCCCATCTTTACCCATCAAGCCTAAAATTTTTATCTTCTGTATGCTCAGGTGCTATTTTCATCTGTCCTGAGATATGGTCCTTTATTATTTCTTTCAAATACATCTGTCCACATTTGTTGTCATCTAAAATCATATCATATCTAATTCCAGATAGCTATAAAAATTTTTCTTTTATATTAGGTATCTTTTTAACTTCTTTAAAAGTTCCACTTGATTATTATGATTAACTTGAAGATGAGGACACTTTTTGGATATAGACATCTTCTATCAGGACAAGCACCTAATTTCAATTTTTCTTACATTCAAGTCCATACATATTTGCAGTTGGTCCACCTACATCAGAAATATTTCCATGAAATTTAGGAGTTTCAGCAATATTTTTAACTTCTTCTACTATTGAATTTTGACTTCTTGACATAATAGTTCTACCTTGGTGAATAGCTATAGCACAGAAGTTACATTCTCCATAACAACCACGATGAGTAGTAACAGAGTATTTTTATAGTGTCAAGTGCTCTAACTGCTCCCATATAGTAAGGGTGTACATCTCTAGCAAATTCCATAGAATATATCTTATCCATTATCTCCTCAGAATAACTTTTCAGAAGGAGGATTTTTGAATCAAATATCTATCATCACATTTTTGACAAAGTCCTTTAGCAGTTATTGGATCACAATTTAAATAAAAAGTATGAAAAGCTTCAATAAACTTATCTTTATCTGCAAGACAATCAGCATGAGAAGGTAAAGACAAATAATCTTCTTTAGGCTCTTTACTTAAGTAACAAAAGCCCTCTAATATTTTGCCAATCTTCTCCATTCTTTAAAGCATTTGCTAGCTGTAACATAGACATTTCTCCCATACCATAGGATAAAATATCTGCCTTTTGCATCAAATAGAATAGGTTTTTCTTAGTTTATTAGTCCAATAATCATAGTGAGTTATTCTTCTTAGACTAGATTCAATTCCACTTTATTACAATTTTTCATAGTTCCTTTAAAAATCTACGTATCATATTTGAGTAGACTAAAAACAGCTCTATCTGGTCTTTTTATTATTTTCTCCACCTGGAGTAAAATCATCTTGTTGTCTTCTTTTTAGTTGCAGTATGGTTTGCAACCATAGAGTCAACACAACCACCAGATATAGCAAAGAACAAGTTAGGCTCACCTAAACGAGTTATATCATCAGGAACATCAACCTCAGGTTGAGCAATTATACTAACCTTGAAGCCATGTTCCACTAACCATTTTCCTACTAAAGCACTTCCATTATATGAAGTGTCCAAATATGTATCTCCTGAAATTAGGAGTACATCTATACTATCCCAACCTAAACTTTTCATTTCTTCTTTTGTAGTTGGTAAAAATTTCATACTTTATTACCTTTCTGCATTTAATTTAGCGATTTCAACTATAACATCAGTTGCTTTTTCCATACTTTCAAGGGCAACAAATTCATATTTACCATGAAAATTTTCTCCACCAGCAAAAATATTTGGTGTAGGTAGACCCATGAAAGAGATTTTAGAACCATCTGTTCCACCACGAATAGCTTTTATAAGTGGTTTTATACCAAGATTTTCCATAGCTTGTTTTGCTATGTCAACGACATACATATGGTCTTTTATTATTTCTCCCATATTGTAGTATTCATCTTTTAGTTCAAGTTCAACAACTTCTTTTCCATATTTTTCATTTACTTTTTTTACAAGTTCTTTTACAAATTCTTTCTTAGCTAAGAATTTAGCCTTGTCATGATCTCTTAGAATATATACAACTTCTCCACTTTCACAAGATGTGTTAGTTTCAACTAAATAATAGAATCCTTCATATCCTTCAGTCAGGGACTTCATCTTTAGGAACATTTGTATAATTTCACTAGCAATAAGACCTGCATTTATCATTTTACCTTTTTGCAGTTCCTGGGTGAACACTAACTCCTTTTTATTTTAAATGTGGCTTGAGCAGCATTAAAGCTTTCATATTCAATTCTCCAACAGGGCCTCCGTCCATAGTGTAAGCATAGTCTGCTGCAAATTCTTTTACATCAAAATAGTCTGCTCCTCTACCAATTTCTTCATCTGGACCAAAAGCCATTTTGATATCTCCATGTTTAATTTCAGGGTGTTCTTTTTAAGTACTTTAACAGCTTCAATGATTTCAACTATTCCTGATTTATCATCTGAACCAAGTAAAGTTGTACCATCTGTTGTAATTAAAGTTTTAGAGATATAATTTTTTAAATTAGGGAATTCCTCTACTTTTAAAACTATATTTTGTTCTTTATTTAAAACTATGTCACTGCCATCATAGTTTTCTATAATTTGAGGATTAATTCCTTCTGCATTGAAATCAGCAGTATCCATATGAGCTATAAAACCAACAGTAGCAACTTTTTTTATCTATATTACTTGGTAAAGTTGCATTTACAAAACAAGCTTTATTTATAAAAACATTAGATGAGACCTAAATCTTCTAATTCTTTTTTAGCATTTTAGCAAATTCCATTTGTGATGGTGTAGATGGAATAGTTTCACTTTTTCATCTGAACGAGTATTAAATTTTAACATATCTTAAAAAATCTTTCTTTCAATGTTGAATATTTTTCCATTTTCTGTACCTTCCTTTCAAAATAATTTATACTATCTAATTATACTACATATTCATAATTCTATCAAAAATCTTAAAAGTATTTTCATATTGCCATAAACTATAAGAATATATTGTAAAAATAAAATTTTTTATTGTATAATATAAAGCAAAATAATATAAAATATTAACAAAAAGTTTTAAATAAAGAACTTAACAAAAGGGAGGATAAATCATGGAAGGAAAAAAATATTTTAAAAATGGTATTATCTGGAGCAATAGGAGTTTTTGTATTACTTTTAATACTTACTAATTGCTACACAGTAGATACAGGGGAAGTTGTTATAATATCAACATTTGGTAAGATAACAAGAGTTGAAAATGAAGGGCTACACTTTAAGATACCATTTGTTCAAAGTAAAACATTTATGGAAACAAGAGAAAAAACATATTTTTTTGGAAAAAACAGATGAAATGGATACAACTATGGAAGTTTCAACAAAAGATATGCAAAGTATAAAATTAGAGTTTACTGTACAAGCTTCTATTACAGATCCAGAAAAATTATATAGAGCTTTTTAATAATAAACATGAACAAAGATTTATTAGACCAAGAGTTAAAGAAATAATTCAAGCTACAATAGCTAAATACACTATAGAAGAGTTTGTAGTAAGAGAGCAGAAATTTCAAAATTGATATTTGAAGATTTAAAAGATGATTTTTCACAATATGGAATGTCAGTAAGTAATGTATCTATTGTTAATCATGATTTTAGTGATGAGTATGAAAGAGCGATAGAAAGCAAAAAAGGTTGCTGAACAAGAAGTTGAAAAAAAGCAAGAGCAGAACAAGAAAAATTAAAAAGTTGAAGCAGAAAATAAAGTAAGATTAGCAGAATATTCTTTGCAAGAAAAAGAATTACAAGCAAAAGGCAAATGCTGTTGAAAGTAATTCATTGACTCCTCAACTTTTTAAGAAAGATGGCTATTGAAAAAAATGGGATGGAAAAACTTCCACAAGTTCAAGGTAATAATGGAAGCACATTAATTAATTTAGATTAGACTAGTAAAAATAACTCGCTTTATTTTTACTATTTTATTATAGGATAGCCTATGTTATCATAATTTGATTTTATACGATAAATCTGTGAAAGCAAGTTCATTGAAATTAAATAATTCAAGTTCTTCTTCACTTAAAAATTTCTTTTTAAATTTCTATTAGAAGTTAAAATTTTTTTCTTTCATTATAGTCATCTAATTTTTTAGATAATTTAAATATTCTTGTCCCTTATTTGAAAAAACCTAAAATTTTCACATAAGGGGACTTTTATTTTTACTTTATTTGTAAGTTCTTCAGTTAAATCTAATAGAGTATGTAATAATATTCTTTTGTAATCTAGATATAGTTAGTCTTTTACTCAAAAATTTTTATCAAAAAAATCACTGAAAGATAAGTTTTTCTAGCGAGTATTTATATAATCTATTTTCTAAACCAACTTCTAAATCTTGAATATTTTTTAGACTTGAATAATTTTTTTATTATATTGTATTTCATTAAGTCATAAAAAAATCATTTTAGACATGAAAAAAACTCCAAAATTTTTCTTCTAGTATCTTTATATGAAAAACTCTGGAACTAAATTTTTAATTTTATTTAATTTATTTTCTTTAGTTTCATTAGAAGCTAATAAAACTTTTCTAATATAACTTGCACTTGCAAAATTATCTTTTTCATCATCATAGTAACCTGTTTTTTTCTCTTTTTATACAACAAGCTTCAATCTTAGAATCAATAGTTTTCTATGGCTTTTTATGTATTCTAGAGCTAAGATATCATTAGAACCAAATTTTTCATCAGATATAGCCTTTGAAAAAAAGCAGTAGGATATGAGAAGCCTTTATCTAAAAATTCTTTTTAAAAGCTTTTGTAAATTCATCTGTCAAAGAAAGACTTGCTATTTTTTTTAATTTATCTAAGTCATTACTTTCAGAACCAAAAACCATATGGCTACAAGAAAGCTTATCTAAAAGGACTAACAGAACCTTTTGCAAAAATTTCAGCACTTTGACTTGAGTAAAAAACAGGTAACTCTATCACAATGTCTATGCCCTGTGATAGAGCTATCTTAGTTTTTCAAATTTATTGATAAGAGATGGTTCTCCTCTTTGTACAAAAATCACCACTCATAACAGCGATTTTTATATTATCTTCAAAGAGTTTATCTATCTCTTGAATGTGATGTAGATGTCCATTATGAAAGGGATTGTATTCAACAACTAAACCAATTACATTTTTAAACATCTACGTCACTCCTAGTTTTATTTTTTTAAATCGTTATAAGTTTTTGATTGCACCTTTAATAAATGCTTTTTTTGTAAAGTGTAATCATCTGGATATTCAGCCTTTTGCATTTTTCTTCTATTCTATTTAATTCTGCTTTTTGGAATAGAAGATGAACTTAAAATAGAAGCTATTTCTTCTTTACTTTTTGTTTTGAGCTTCTGCTTTTTGTTGATTAGCATTTTGTTCTTCTCTAATTCTATTAACTAATCCTTTGTAATCATTAATTTCATCATTTACTCTAGCTAATTGCTTAGGATAGTTAGATCCATACATAGCTTCTAATCTTTTGATTATTATTTCTTTATCAGTTTCAGGTATTCCAGCTTTATCTAGTCTATCCACCATTTCTAAATATGAATCTTTAAACCAATCATAAGTTTTCTCTTCTTTCAGAACCAGAAGTAGTTTGAAATTGCATAACGAATCTTTTCTTTCAACATTTTCAGGTAAAGTTTTTGTTTCTGCTGCAAAAAGATAAAACAGATAATGCAAAGCAAGATATTAAAATTAATTTTTCTCATTTTTTTCCTCCAATTAGAATAATTCAGGTGCAGATATTACTTTTTAAATCTTTATCTATTTCAAATACCATAGGTTTACCAGTAACTAAATTTAGATTTAAAAATATCTTCATTTGAAATATTTAATAAGTATTTTATTAAAGCTCTTAAACTGTTTCCGTGAGCAGCAACTATAACATTTTTACCTTCTTGTAGGCTCTTAGAAATATCTGAATGCCAGTATGGTAAAAACTCTTGCTATAGTATCTTTTAAGCTTTCACCTAAAGGGATTTTCAGAATCTGGAAGATCTGCATATCTTCTATCAGATTTTGGGTAGTATTCACTGTCTTTATCTATTGATGGAGGAGCTATATCAAAGCTACGACGCCAAATATGGACTTGTTCATCTCCATATTTTTTTAGCAGTTTCAGCTTTATTTAATCCTTGTAAAGCTCCATAGTGTCTTTCATTTAATCTCCAAGATTTATATACAGGAATGTATAGTTCATCCATTTCTTCTAAAACTATATTTAAAGTTTTTATAGCCCTTTTTAGGTAAGAAGTGTAAGCAACATCAAAAACTAAATTCATTTCCTTTAAAAATTTTTTTCCTGCAGCCTTAGCTTCTTCAATTCCTTTAGGGCTTAAATCAACGTCTTTCCACCCTGTAAATCTATTTTTCTAAGTTCCAAGCACTTTCACCATGACGAATTAAAAACTAATTTCATTTATTTTTACCTCCTAAAATTTATTTCATTTCTCAATTATTCTACTATATTTAACATGTCACATTTTCAAATATTTTTTTATTTTTATTAGATAAAAATGGTATAATATAAAAACAATTAAAGAGGGTTTTGAGTATGAATAAAATTTTTAGAGATTTTATTAGAAGAAAAGCAAACTAAATTAAAAAGGTAGTCTTTATCATTTAACACAAATTAAATTTTTCATATAATTCAAATCATATTGAAGGAAGTAAATTAACAGAAGATGAGACAAGATATATTTATGAAACAAACTCTTTTATAGGAGATAAAGAAAAAAGTTGTATCTATAGATGATATAAATGAAACTAGTTAATCATTTTAAATGTTTTTGATTATATACTAGAAAAATATAAATATTTTAGATGAAAAATTAATAAAAATTTACATAAAGATTTTAAAAATAATACTTCTGATTCTCAAAGAGAATGGTTTTAAAAGTAGGTGATTATAAATTAAAAAGCAAATTTTATTGGTAATACAAAAACTACAAGTCCTAGTAATGTAGAAATGAAAAATTACTTGATTGAATACAATTCAAAGACTAATATAACATTTGATGATATTATTGAATTTCATTATAAATTTGAATCTATTCATCCATTTCAAGATGGAAATGGAAGAGTTGGTAGACTCATTATGTTTAAAGAATGTCTAAAAGAAATAATATTGTTCCTTTTTATTATAGATGAAGAACATAAATTATTTTTATTATAGAGGTTTAAAAAAATTATAAAGAGGATAAAAGCTTATTTAATTGAAACTTGTCTTTCAGCACAAGATAAATATATAGAAATTATTGAGATGAATTAGAAATTAATTTTAAACTAAAATAAGGAGTGATGGTTATGGAAGCAACAAAGAATGGTTAGAAAAATGGGAAAAGGTAAAAATAAGTTACAACCTAATAGTAATCTTTGTAAGATTATTTTACTTTAAAGGAAATTGCTGGAAAGAAATAGATGTTATGGATATAGGACCTTGTTCTATTCCAACAGGAGAATTTTTAGTTGCTGATCCTCTTGTTTATTTAGTTAGTAAACATATGAAAAGAGTATCTTTCAAAGATTCCAACAGGAGAATTTAGAACAGAAGTTTGTGTTGTAAAAAGCTACTGATGGAGATTGCGATAGATATACAGCAGTTAGATTGAAAATTTAATGATAATGAAGTTAGTTACTTGAAGAAGCTGTGACAGGCACAGAAAACTTAGAAGATATCAATGAAGGAGATTTTCTTTGGTTTTTAATGTTGATGCTGGATTAGCTTTGTATTTGTGATAAGAAAATTACATGAACTATATTGTGAGATTTGATAAAAATGGTGTGACGAAAATCCTGATGGAAATGCATATGATGATTATTTTGCAGATTTATTCAAAAAGCTATGAAGATAATCCTAAATATCAAAGAGATGGAGGAGATTGGATAAATTGGACTATACCTAGGACAGATTATCATTTACCTATGTTTCAATCTGGTTTTGGAGATGGGACATACCCAGTGTATTTAGCTTATGATAAAAGATGGAAATGTATGTCAACTTATTGTAGAACTTATTGATATTGAACTAGCTTACTCTGATATAGATGATGAAGAGGAAGAATAATATGTAATTATACCATACTCTAAATAAAAAGAAAATAGTTTTAATTTGTAATAGACGACTAGTGAGGGACTACTTATGTTTTGGAAATTATTGGGAGCTGTTTCTTTATTCAATTTATTTAAAATCTAATGAAAATAAAAATAATAATTTAGAGTATAAATTGAAGAATTAACAGAGCTTGCAAATATTGAGCAAAAATCAAAACTTAGAGAAATAAAAGTTTAAAATATAGAATATCTGAAATAGATAAAAAGAAATATGTGAGGAGATTTGAGTGCAGAAAGATCCATATTTTCATAGATTTGTAGAGAAGTTGCTCCTTTAGAATTGAAATTACTTGAATTTGAATTTGAATTAGAGAGTTGGAAGATTATTAATATTAGGGAATGAGATATACAGTCAATATCAAAATATTAAACTTTAAACCTCAACTAATTTATAATTATTTTTAATTTTTCTCAGTTTTTGGATACGGATGTATTTGTTAAGTTATCGTAGAAAAAGAGAATAAAAGAAAAGAAAGCCCAGTGTCATATTTCCAATTAAAAACAGTTCTTGAACTTTTAAAAATTTTTAGAAACAAGAGGACGAGAACCAAAAAGAATATTGTTTTGATGCTGAACAGAAGCTTGTGAAATCTTTACTAATATGCCATTATATAGTATGTTTAGAAAAGATTTTTATTTTTATATTAGAAAAATTAAGACAGTTTTTGTGCATAATACAATCAATATAAAGATAAATAAAGGGGTTAAAAATATGCAGAACAGAGAGTTATAGCCCTTATAAATTCTAAAGGTGCATTTATATTAGAGGATTCTAAGAGCAAATGCTGAGCTTATAACATATGATTGACTGCAAAAACTGATGAGTTATATGAAACATCTGCTAAAATTGAATGGGAAGTATCAGATAAAATTTCTTTTAGAAGATATAAAAAGATTTAAGATGTATCATTTTAAAAGTTGAAAGATCTAGGAGAAAATACTTTTTTACTTATAGATATTTTACAAAAGATGTAAAAATACTTTATTAGAAAATACATTAAAAGGAATGTGAACAAAAATGCAAGTGTTACTGTTGAAGAACCTAATTTAGGAAAAATTTGTTCTTGATAAAACTACTAAATCTTTACATTCTAGAGTAAAATGGTTAAGTGAAAAGAAGAAAATAGATGTATATTTAAATATTAATGAGGACAACCGTATTAATACTTTAAAAGTAGGGCATTTTTATCACTCTTGAAAAGTTTTAAAGATAAAAGATTGGGATAAAAAGTTAGAAGACTTTTGCAGCTGAGCATTTAGCTGATTTAGCAACAGAATTAAGATTCAAAGTCATTATTTAAATTCTTAAAAAGTATGGAGATGGTATTTTGTGGCAAAGATGAAGCTTGTATCTCTAGCTATTGAAAATGATGGAGAAATTGTTGCTACTTTTTGATGATAGAAAATTATTTTTAGGTCATAAAATAATAGTAGAAAAGCAAATACTAATAGTAATGAAATTAATTCTGCTACTGTTGAAAATTTTTAATATAGAGGATTATAAAAAGATAGAAGTTTTTGAAAATAATATTGAAAATTAAAGAAAATAAAGAAGAATAGATAGAAAAAGGGAGTTATTCAAATAAATTTGAGATAACTCCTTGTTTTTATAGTTACCAAAAACTATTTATGTTAATTCTCCAGCACCAGCTCCAGTGCTCCACCAATGGCAGCTCCTATAGCAGTACCTCTAACATCGTTACCAAGCATGGCTCCTACAGCAGCTCCAGCTATGGCACCTCCTGTTGCAGTTTTCTGATGTGTACATCCCTACTAGAATTCCAGCTAGTACTAAAAATAACTAATGATATTTTTCATCTTTGTAAAACACCTCCTTTTTATCTTAGTTGTCCACTTATTATACTTTATTTTTATCAAGTAAAATTTTAAAATATATTTTCAAGTTTGATTATAGAGGCATTCAAGTAATAGTATAGTTACTAAATATACCAAATTATAACAAAATATTCTTATAGAAGTAATAAAAATGAACATTTTTATCATAAAAATATGGTAAAGAAAATTCTTAAATTAATTTTTAAATATATACTATATATATGAATTTATTTAAAATAAAAATTATTATTTTAGTTCTATGAAGTATAATAAAATAACAAGATATATAAAAATATTTTATTTAATCTGTTCTCAAAAATGTTTGCTAAAAAATTTTAAGGAGGTTTTGTATGAGATTTTTATTTTTACTGATGATTTTTCAGCTTTCTTTTATAATTTCGTGTAATAAAGAAGCAGAGAAATAAAAGATACTATTGTTATTGCACAAAGTGCAGATGCAAAATCTTTGGATCACATGCTTCTAGTGTGATCCTTCAACTAAAAATTAGAATGCAAATATTTGATCCATTATTAAAACTTGATGCAGATGCTAATCCTCAACCTTGTTTAAGCTGAATCTTGGGAAAGAGAAGATGAAACTTCTATAATTTTTCCATATAAGAAGGGAGTAAAGTTTCATAATGGAGATGATAAAGCTTCAGATGTAAAATTTTCTATAGATAGACTTTAGCTTCTCCAAATTTCATGAAAGTTCTTGGTGGAATAACTAAAGTAGAAGTTTTTGAGATGATTATACGTAAAATTAACAACAGAAAAACCTATGGCTGCTATTTTATAACTTATCTCATGATTGTATGGTAGTTTTAAGTGAAAAATATGTTAAAAGAAAATGGAGATAAAAATAGGACAAAATCCTATGGGAACAGGACCATATAAATTTGTTTCATGGAAAGTGGAGATAAAAGTAGTTTTAGACTTTTCCTGATTATTGGAGGAGAGAGCTCTGTAAAAATGTAATATTTAGAAATGTAGTTGAAGAAACAAATAGAACTATAGGGCTTGAAACAGGAGAGAATTGATATAATATGATATTTGGTTCAATGGACAAAAATAAAAAATTAAAGAAGATGGTAGATTTAACCTTATAGAAGCACCACAAGCTAGAGTAGAATATCTAGGTTTAATGTTAAGAAAAACCATATGATAATCCAAAAGTAAAGAGAAAGCAATTTCTTATGCTTTAGATCAAAAACCTATAATACATACTGTATATCTTGGAGCAGCAGACCACCAACATCTATAATAGGTCCAAAAATATTGTATAGTGTTGAAGTTGAAAAATTTACTCAAGATATAGAAAAAGCAAAAGAAAGTATTAAAAGAAGCAGGTTATCCAGATGGTTTAAAGCCAAACTTTGGACTAGTGATAATCCAGCAGAAGAGATATAGCGAGTATTATTCAAGATCAATTAAAACAAATAGGAATAGATGTTACTATAGAAACTCATGAATGGGGAGCTTACTTAGATGGAGACAGGTGAGGAGATCAAGAAATGTACCTACTTGGTTGGACTACAGTAAACAAGAGATCAGACATGGTATTGCTGAGTTAACAAGTACAGAAACTCAGAAAATGCAGAAATAGAGTTTTTATTCAAATCCAAAAGTTAGATAAGTTATTAAAAAGCTGGAAAAATTGAAATGGATCCTGAAAAAGAAGGCAATCTATAAAAAGCTCGAAATCATAGAAAAGATATTCCTATGTATATGATATTATATCAACTCAAGCGGTTGCGACTCAAAAGAATATAAAAGAGTTTAAAATTAGAGGACTATGAATTTCATATGAAATTTATGAAGTTTCTATAGAAAATTAAGTCATAGTGAGAGAGCTATAAGTTAGCTCCTTTTCTTTCAAAATAAAAATATATACTTTTGAAATTTTCTAAATATATGATAGGATATTATCAAATATCAAGGAGAAAGTAGTATGATGTTTCGTTATGTTCTGTTGGTTTTATATTTTTAATGTTAGTTGCTTGTAGTAAACCTGATTCATAGCTTTTGAGGAAAAATTTTTAAAGCAAAACTATAACGGATGTGAGCATGAAAAGATGGAAATGAGGTTTCTAAAATGTTGGCTGGAATTTTTAGAAAAAGGTTCTTACAAAGTTAATAAAGTTAGTGAAGAGAAAAATGGCTACGAACTTGATGTGACAATAAAATCTGCAGATTTTGTTAAATATATGACAAGTACTTAGTGGCATTAAAACCTTTATTTGATTCTAATATGGGTGAAAAGCTTTCCATCTTTAGAATATTTTGAAAATTTGACAGAATTAGATTATACAGAAACTGATGTGACAGTACATATGGAAAAAGTGGATGGAGAATGGAAAGTAATCAATACTGAGGATGTTTTTGCTACTATATTTGGTGGTTTAACGGATACAGCAGCAGACTAATGATAAAAATAAAACTACAAACTAATCTCATTTTAAGTTTGGAATGCAGATATTATTATTTGACAGTGTCAATCAATTCGATAATTCATCTAAATCATAATCTCCACCATGTCCCCTTGACCCCAAAGGACAGCATGAGTCTACAATTTTTCCAAATTTTATTTTATAGCTAAGATTGCAGGAATAGCAAAGAGAAGTATCCTATCTATTGCTCCATGTCTTATTCTCAATATTTAGTTGGAGCACTCTCAATATAATTCATAGGATTCATCATTTTTATTATGTTTATCTGCCATTTTAGGAATTACAATTTTAATACTTTTTATCGTTAAATTTACCTTTTTGATAGTATTCAATAGCTTCTTTAATAGTTATATCAAAAGAAAATTTAGTGAAGATTTTTATTGTCTGTTCTCTTATCGTAAACGGATTATTTTCTCCAGAGCTTGCATCTAAACTATCAAAAAGCAGGTGGAGATTTCATTCTATCACCAATATGAGTATAAACATCTAAGTCAACAGCAACAACTTTACCATTTTCAATAGTGAAAGCTTTAAATTCACTGATATCTTTTCTTCCAAAGCCTATTAGCAGAATTTTAATATAAGAGAAAGATATGATTTGAAAAGTCCTAATACCATTTTTATCAAGAGTTAGATTTCCTTTATCATCCTTTTTAATTTTAAATTATTTAAACAAGTAGGAAAACATTTTTCAATCTATGATATTTTATTTCATCTTCGTTAAACTACCTTGGAATAGTTGTACGAGTTAAGTTTCTATCATTATATTCTTGAGTAGATGTATTTTGTGAATTCCATTCTTGGAATATGTGTTAACTCCATTGTACGTCCATTCACAAGCAGAGAGTCAGCATTTTCTAAGTTTTTTGTAATAGGGCACAAGAAGATACAGCGTAACATTGTATCTTGTATCAGCTGCTCCAAGTTAGGTAAGGAAGATAGTCTTCAGAATTCTCATTGCCCTAAAAGAGCTGACAGTTTCCACCAGCACTAGTCTCATTGAAATTATCTTATTAGCATCTCCTGGCATAACTTCATCATTAAGATGGTGATATCTAACTGCCGCCTTTAAGTCAACTATTGCAGCAGGAGCTTTTCCTGTATAAGCTCCATTCTTATCTTTAGAGTTCTACCTCTGTAACCAGGTGCTGCAACTACAACTTTGATAGTGCATAACTAAGAGAGTTAGTTTTTCCATCTCTACCAACTCCTACTTTATCAGCTTTACCTGGCATATATCCTCCAACACTATTAGGTAAAAAGAGAGCATTAGAGCTATTATAATTTTAACAGAAGAATTTTTAAAAATATTCTTCTGAATATAGGATATTCATATTTTGATATTCTTTGTCCACAGGATTTTAATAGACAATATTTTCTATGTTACTGATATTTAACTTTCTTCCATTGACTTCAGTTTTAGAAACATATTTATTTGGATTGAATTTTAAATCATATTCATTTCAGCTTTTGTGAAGTTTTAGGAGCTGCAAAAGCCATAGAGCCAAATAAACAGAATAGCATTAAAAATTTAAATTTTTCATATCAACCTCCATTGATTTTAAATTATCAAATTAGCGAGTATTATAAAAAGAGTTATTACTCCAATTTTTGTAACTCTTAGTCAAATTTATTTATTATTTAAAGCAGACCAGTTTTTTTCTTCTATCTCCTTTTTAAGATTTTCTTCTAATCTCATTATTTGTTGGAGTAACTTCTACAAGTTCATCTTCAGCAATGTAGTCAAGAGCTTGTTCTAGAGTAAATTTTCTAGGTGTTGCAAGTTTAACTGCATCATCAGAACCAGCAGCTCTCATATTTATAATTTTTGGTCTTACAAACATTTACAACTAAGCTATTTTTCTGTTATGTTCTCCAAATCCAATATTCCTTCCATATATCTGGAATACCTGGATCTAAGAACAAAGTCTCTATCTTGTAAGTTATTTAAAGCATAAGGAACAGCACCCCGGTTCAGTATATTAAAACTCCTTATTTTGTAGGAATATCCCCTTTATATTCTTCATAATCAAAGAAAGAGAGTGGTTTCAAAAATTCTGTACCTTTTAAGTATCAGTTAAAAATTCATTTCTAAATCCTATAAGTCCTCTTTGCAGGTACTTTAAATTCAAGTCTTGTATATCCATCTTGTCCTGAACCATAGAAACCATTTCTTTTCTAACTCCCCATCTTTTTCAATTACAAAGTTCTGTAAAGCTGTCATCTACATCAATTAAAGCATAGTTCAATAGCGTTCCTAATCTCTTTCCATCACTACTTTACGTAATCCTCTTGGTTTGAAAACTTGTAGCTTCAGCTTGCCCCTCTTCTCATATTTTCAAGTAACATAAGTTCAAAGTTCTCCTCTTCCCTTTCCCAACTTCTCCTCATGAGTCAGGAGGAATCATTGCTTCTACTCTCATACTAACATTTGTTTGAATTTCTTTTGTAATCTATCCCAGATATGTCTAGAGTATTTGCAAATTTTTCCTTCTTTCCAACAAATGGAGAATCATTTACCTATAAAATGTCATTTGATAGTGTTGGTTCATCAATATCAGAAATCAAAAGGTAAGCAACAGGATCATTTTACTGTCTGCTAATGTTCTCAATATCTCATCATCAATACCAGCAACGCAGACTATATCCCAGCTTCAGCCTCTTCTTTCAGCTCTTTTTAATCACTTCCTTCGCCATGGCGAACAGAACACCACCTTCTAACTTGTTTCCATCTCTTTTATTAACGCACATGCTTGGTTTCTTTTTAAAGTACCATTGTGTATTCTTCCAACTGCCTAGTGCCAACACCTGTAGATAGCGCATAGCAATATTTAGTTTATTAAAATTGAGTTTGGTTTAGCTTTACGTCTCGATCAGCATCTTTGAGACATACGCCAAGTATTGTTTCAGATAATGGTTTGCATGTCTGTATTTTTCATCAGTCATGGTCTTTTTCTGCGCCAAAACCTGCTTTTGCGCTGACGCACCAGCTACGCAGAACTTCGGGGTTTGATGTCCATTGGCATTTAATTCCTGCTACATACGTCATAAACCATATACTCGAAACATCTTCTGTTGGTCTTGCATTAGGTTTATCAACTGTTTACACTACAACTGTGGTCCTATGTCAACGTTCTAAAGCTTTTCAAAGCATGTATTTTGTTTGAGGCAGAGGACCTTCAAAAGCATCTACGAGTAAAAGAGCAGAGATCAACCATCTTCATAGTTGCTGACGCTGTACTCCTACAAAGTCGGCATGCGCCTGGTAAAACCGTCATCTCTCTTCATTTTGATAGTGCTATATATCTAGCAGGCGTTTTGCGGAAGATAAGCTGAGTTTCTCTCTTTTCTCACTATCACGGCCTCTCGGGTGCCATAGCTCTTTCTTCTACTGCAGGTTCACTTGTGTTTTAAAACTCGCCTCGCTCATACTCAATGAGCAATCGACTTGAGAGTTGTTTTACCGTGGTCAACGCGAGCAATAGTACTATGTTTTTAATTTTCATCCTCTCATAGTGAAATTAATAATGTTTTATATCACTTTTACTAAAGTATTATTTTCTACATTTCCGCCCGAGCTTCTAAAATTCCTCGTGCGATAATATACTACTATATGTTTTCGAGTATCCAGCACTGGCCACGCAGGTGTGACCATTTTCTTTAAATAAACGTAAAGTTCTTTTCGGTTTCTAAATTATATATCTCCTAAAAACTTCCTCAGCTGAGGTTTAGACTAAAATCGAAATTATGTTTTGAGCCATTTCTTCCATCTGTTCCGGTGTGGCACGATTAGTCAGAGTGCTTCTCAACATTTGTATGCTGAGCTACTGCCACTTAGTAGCGCCAGAGTTTACTAGAAATCTGAAAGCCTGTATCATAGATTAAAGCTAGCCCTATCTATGAGCACTACTAGACCCTTTACGTTTCCAATTTTAGCCTTATTATCTGGAGTCAAAGTTTAATACCTGATTCAATAGTTTACATCTCTTTCAGAGTCTCTCTATCTCAAAATGCCTTTTGCTAACGCTACAGAAAATGGTAGGTTTGTGAACGTCAATCTGTGCAGTACATTGGGAGACACTGCTTTCCTATCTCCTATAAATAAAGAGATGATTTCTGATAAGTGTCTTTTGGAAACACATCTATAGATTTTCAACCAAATTTCTTTTCCTTCGATATCATAGGTATCGGTGGCACATCCTATTTCAAAGATCAATGAGCCGCTTTTAGTTTTGGCTTTCCTAAATCAGACGCAAGTTTAGTAGCTTTTAACACAGATGATAAGCATAAAGATCCACGTCGCTAAAAGGGTCCAAGAGTTCACCAATGTGGACCTACCTATCTAGTTTTAAAATCTAAGAGCTTTCTTATAACATCAAAAGAGCTTATTCAACTTTGTGTTTGTCACAGATTATTCGCTTCCCAAAATATCAATCCCTCCTAGTTTTCATTTTATATATTTTAACGAGAGGATATTATACCATAAAAATTAGAATTAATGATAGTTTTAGCGTTTCACAAGGGTACATAATTCCTCCAAATTAGATATACTTTTTAGAAGAAGCATTTGAATGATTTTAAAAGAACTTCTACTATAATTTATGTGTTTTCATTTTGCATTTATAACATTAATATTTCCCCATTGTCCGATAATCACTTCCTTTCATTATTAATTTATTATTCAAATCATATCTATTTCTATTTGTTCTTTTATATCTTTCATAGCTGCTGCTTTCACTACCAACTCTCTATGCCAATTTATAATAGTTTATAGTGTGTCAAACTATGACAGAACACGCTCTACTGTTATTCTATGAGCCATCAAAATATTCTGCAATAATTTTCGTCATTTTAGATTCGGGACTGTTTACTGTATATCCTCTACATCCTTACTCATACTCATTGATATTTCATTTAATTTCAAACCATTTAGTGTTTTCAGGTTGATTGGTAGCAAATTCGTTTCATTCTCACAGCTGTGACATATATTAATCTCCACACATGAGCTGGTAATATATTTGGTCTATTTGGATTAGAAATTTCCTTTTATAATATCAAATTTCAAGGTGTACTTTTATATTTTTAAACCACTTGCTTTACATATAAATTCCAAATCTTCTTTATAAATTTCAAAAGCTGATTGTAATTTCACCCTCATTTTCAGAGATTGTATATTTTACGCTGTCTTTGGCTTCTGGATAAGGAAAATATGCTTTGAAAAGTAATCATCTTCATAAGTAACTCTTCATTATCCTGAGATACAAGCACTAATAATTTCTCACACTACTGAAAATCTATTTTATGAATTTAGAACTAGTGGCTCTTTTCTATCCTGTTTTCTTTACATATTCTACATAAAGTTTTAAAGCCTTTGGAACACCAGGTTTTCTATATGATTCCTAAAATAATACTTATTAAAAATATAAAAATAACAAAAATATCTCTTTTCTCATTTTATCTTCAATTTAATTTTATCTTACTATTTTTCCATTTTTATATAAAACTTTTACAACATTTCCATTTTCATCATATTCAATAGCTTCACCATTTAAAACATTATCTTTAGGTATGATTAAGCATCGCTTGTATTTTCCATTTTCATAATAAACCCTAACTTAGTTCCATTTGTGTTTTCCGTTTTTCAAGAGTAAATGTAAGCTAAGACTCTCACTAGGGAGGATAGATATATTTTAAGCTTCTCCATCTTTGGAAGAGAATTTTGCACCATTCCATAATGGCACTCACTTTTCCATTTATGTAAGTTTCCATTAATCCAGAACTCAGTATCAATATCATTGTTAACTATATAAATCATCTTAATAATATTTCTGTTTATGGTTTTTGGGTTTCTGTAAATTACTTTTACTATCTCTTAATTTGCATTGTAAAAAGTAAATTTCCTTTCTTCATCATAACATTCTGATTTTGCGTAATCTCTATATTTGAAATACTATTTTTCTGAAACTATTATAATCTCTTAATTTATTTAAAATTTCAATAGCATCTTTTTATTCATTTTCTTTTAGTAAATTTTCTGATTTTATACTAACATTTTTCCCTAGCATTTCTGTGTATAATCAATGTATGAAAATGTTTTCCTTCCTTTAATTGATAC
>BNJT01002240.1_pt1 | contig 124388 bp, 192 predicted proteins | sample 8540491 | NCBI WGS metagenome assembly BNJT01 (sample SAMD00202455, study PRJDB9452) | human saliva metagenome | host: Homo sapiens | reverse complement strand
GAAGTTACGCTGGACAGGCGCGGCGGCGGCGGACAAAACCCGTATCGGCGGTATTGGCGGGGGTCATGGCCTTTGGGGGCATATACGCCGAAACGGTCGATCAGGGCGTATGCGTATTGGATGGAGATGACGACAAAGGCGGATAGTGACGGCGGCGCCGCCGGTAAATCTGAGCGAAATCGAGCGCGTTGCAGAAACCAGCTGACGATGTTCGCGGCGCCGCTGCCGCCGAACAGGCCGCTCAACAGGAAATGGCAAACAGCCATGCCTTGAAAAAGGCGCTGGCCCTGGCGGCTTAGGATAAACAGGCTGCTACTGACCAGGGTATGCTGACGGCGTGACGGATGTGGCAGGTGGTAGCTGCTGATGATGATGACGGCGGTGTTGATCAGCGTGGTTTCTTTGTCGGCGGCGGTCATGGTGTGTTCAGTCCCATAGATTCAGAGTGGGGATGGTTTTTGTTTGCTGCGCTTCGCGCAGGCGGATGGCGATGCCTGCGGGCAACAAGGCTGGTTGGCACAAATAGTGGTTGCGCCTGAGTATGCGTCTTACCTTTATGGCTTTCGCCGTATCGGCGGTAGGCAATTACCGAGCGTCGCCCTGGCTGCTGATGATTGTTTTCATACCAGCCGCAGTCAGCGGTAATGCCCGGAGCAGGTCGGCGATTTCATGTATTTGGCTTCGTTGAGGCATGCTCGGCGCGGGACGGGCGGTTTTGCTTCCCGCCAGCGTGCCTGCTTTGCCGGCAGCGTCGTAATCGGCGTACTGCTCGAGCAGCAGGGCTTTGCAGTAGGCGTAAACGGCGGTACGGTAGCTCGGCGGGTCGGTTTGCCCGGTTGCCTGGTACTTCGGCCAGGCTACGTGCGGCGGTGCGTGATAGCGGCGGCGGGAGTTGGCAATGTCGCCGCCGGCGGGCCTGAACAGGCGTTCTGGGGTGACAGCGTCGATGCGGCAGGAGAGACGATTTGGTCTAGGGTCGGTGTCCGCCAAAAGCTGCCGCCGTCGATTTGGCGTAGGTGTCCGGCCAAGCGGATACCGGGCGGCGGCAAAGCTGATGCCGTTTTGCGGAGCAGCATGGCGGTTTCCTTTGGGCGTGGTTTGTCAGGGTATGGTGCGCGGCGGCGCGGGCGGTGCGGCAGTCAGCATGCTACTCATGACGCTACCGCCGTCTGCCAGCACGGCGGGGAAGACTGTTTTTCGGTAGTCAGCCGCTCTTGTGCGCGATACGTTTTTTGACACCGATTTTGTCGTTGTAGGCGACGGCGGCGCGGTAGCGGGACAGTGCCAGGGCGACATCACTGCTTTTCGCGCACGCTCTGCCTGCGGCCGGAGCATCTTGGCGCGGATTTGGCCTACCATATTCAGGATGTGCAGGTTGCTTTCGTTTCGCCGGATGCCCACGCCACCAGTAAAGCTGAGATGTTCGTGAGACGATCGTCGGCCCCGGCGGCGATGCGTTCTGCCGCTTCTTCCGATGATGATTTCGCAGGCCCCTGGTATTCGTCGCCGTTTCTACTCCTGCGCGGATGGTGCTCTGGCCAGCGGCATGGTCGCCGATGCTACCGGCACGATCAGCCAAATCAGGCAGGTGGGTGATGCGATCGTCGCTTGCATTTCGCCGCTTTCGATGACGCCAGAGCCACCCGCATACGCGGCAGCACGGTTTTAGCGGCGATTTGTCGGATACGCCGTTTGCCTTTGATGATGGCTCTTATCGGCCTGCAGCGATTAGAGCAGGCGCCGGTATTCGGTCATTTCGCCCAGGTCGGCATCCTGTGACCGGATGGCGGCGTGCATCGCGGTGGGCGCGGGCGGGGCTGGTCACAGCTTCGTCCTTTTACAAGGCAGCCTGAAGGGTTTTCAGGCTGCCTTTTGCGTTATGCGGTGTGTTTCAAGTTTTCGATCAGGCGGCGGCGCGCATACTCTTCGACGATGAAATCAATGTTTTTGCTTTTGGAAGCTGACGATGCGGTCGGCTTCGGGCCTCATCGCGGATGAGCCGCCGCTCGCCGCCGGTTTCGGTAGTAGATCGACAGGTTTTGAGCGGGTGATCAGCAGGGTGTCTTTGGGCATGTTGGGGACGTGCAGCACGGGCAGGCCACCGAGTGTGCGTTTTTCGCTCCGGGCGGCGCCTGCTTCGAGTTCGGTGGCTTTTTCGCCGCCTGCGTTGATGATGCGCAGGTATTTGTCGCCGACGGTTTGGCGGTTGGCGATGACGACAAAGTCGTTGCGGTCGGCGTGGCGCTCGTCCATCAGTTCGTTCAGGGCGTCGGTTACTACGGCGTCGAGATTTTTGTAGTCGGCGGCACCTGCACCGTATTCGACTGGCGGTGCCGACTTGTCCGGTCTGCCAGCCTAAGACGCGGGTGGGTTTTCTTCGCGCATTTTTGCAGCCAGCCTTTTGGCAACGTCTTGCAACAGGGGTTGGCTTGGGCGTCGCTGTTGCGGCGCGGGTTTTGCCGTTCATGCCGATGGTGATCAGGCTGATGGCGATGGACTGGGCGACTTTTTGTTGATGCGGGCGGGGAAGTCGGCGGCGATGTGTGCCCATTGGTCGATTTCGTCGTAGCGCAGGAATACGTCGAAGTTGGTTTTTCCAAGGTGTAGCGGCGGCCGGTCAGGCTGTGGATGGATTTGGGCTTGCGGGTTTTCTGCCGTCGGAGGTATCGGTGTTGCTGCCGATCAGGCCGGTAGAAGGCCGATGAGTTCACCGAGGTTTTTCGGTTTTTCCGACCAGGTTGATTTTTGCAGGAACTCGGAATCGAGTGCGATTTCGTCGTACATGTGCTGGACGGCGGCAGGGGCGACGGCGAAACCTTCGCGCACTTGGGCTTCGCTGATGGTTGGCGTGGGCGACGGCGCTGCAGACGGCGGCCATTGCGGCGGCGATGCGGGTCATCTGGGTCATGGTTTTCCTTTGATGGGTGTGTTTGGTGTGGGTGCTGTGCTTTTACCAGCCGACAGTGGGCGGGTGTGCAGCCGGTGTGCGGTTGGCGCTCGCGTGGCGGGTTCGGTTTCGAGTTTTTGCAGCAGCTCGCTGTACTGTTTTTCGACGGTTTCGACTGGCACCAGCTTTTGAACCGCAGCTCTGCGGCGGCTTGGTATTCGGCGCGGTAGTCGGTCTGCGTTTCTGTGGGTTTTTCAGGCTGCTCTTCGACGATGATTTCGGCGGGGCCGTTCGTGAACAGGGCAAGCGCAGGCGGGCGAAAGATGCTCGGCGATTTGTTCGGTCTGTGCCCTGGCTTGGGTCGTCGGTTTGCTGCGGGGTTTCGGTCGGGTGCATGGCGGTGCTTTCTTCGATGGGTCGGTATTGGGAAAAGGTGGTGTCCTGTTGTCCGGCCAGTGCTTGGGCGCGGCTGTAGTTGGCGGTGGTGCCGAGACTGGCGGGGTGTCGGTACGGCGACGCCGACGAGATAGGGCTTTGCTGGTGTTGGCAAAGTTGGCGGCGATTTCCATGCTGGTATAGATGCCGCTCTGCCACAGGTTTTGCAGGGCGGGCTGGACGACGAAACGGCGCAAGCAGGGCGGTTTTCTCGGGGTCTTTGTAGCCATGCTTGGCTTTTGAGTTCGACTACGTCGCCGTAGCCGCCCGCGTACTCGGGAAACAGGAAATCTATGTGTTCGAGATTGATGCGGGCGCCGTAAACGTCGGGGTCGTAGCTTTCGGCCATTTGTTTGAGCGTGTCGGCTTCGATGGTGCGGCCGTCTATGGTGTCGCCGGATACGCCGATGATGCGCCAGTCGGTAGTAGGGGTTTTGCTGCCCATGATGGGGTGCCTTGTCCGTGGTTGCGGGAAATGCGGGAATCTTGGCAAGTCGGGCGCTTTGGGTAAACCGGCGATTTTGGGGGATTTTTTAGGACGGGGCGGCTTTCAGGCTGCCTGAAAAGGCGGTTAGATTGCGTGCTGTGTGAATTTTTTGGAGTTTGCGGCGATGGCTGCGCTAAACAGTAATCTTGATCCGCGCATTCAGGCGCGGTTGTTGTATTGGCAGGGTTGGCGGATTTCGGATATTGCGCGCTCGCTGGGCGAGAGGCGGGCGTGATTTATTCGTGGAAAAGCCGAGAATTGGGACGGCGGTACGCCGATACAGCGGGTGCAGGCAAGCGCGGATATGCGGCTGCACCAGCTGATGCACCAGCCGAAAAAGTCGGATGCGGACTATAAGGAAATCCGCCAGCTGTCGAATGTGGTGGCGGGCAGTGTGCGCTCTCCCCGCGAGACGGGCAGCCTGAAAACGAAAAGCGCAGCTGAACGGTGCGGGCAGCGGATTATCGGGTGCCGGATATTGGACCATCCGCCGCGTGCGCCTAGGGAGCGGCGGGAGCAGTGCCGTCTAACCGCAAGACGGAATACAACTGTTTTTCTCCGAACAGGTCAAACGGGTGCAGGAGATTTTTAAGGAGCAGATGTTCGACTATCGCGCTTTTTGGCTGGAGTGCCGCGAGCGTTTCCGTAATCTTTTTGAAATCGCGCCAAATCGGGGGCGACGTTTTTCTTTGCGCGCGAAGCGCTGATGGATGCGCTGGTTTTCGGGAAAAACAAGATTTTTCTATCGGCATCTCCGGGCTGAGCATTTCAGTTTAAGCAGTACATGATTGAGCCGAGATGGTGGGGGTGGAGCTGCGCGGGGATGCTATCCGCCTGGAACAATGGGGCGACGCTGTATTTTCCGGTATGAATAGCCGTACGGCGCAGGGGCGCCACGGGATTTGTAGTGGACGAGTATTTTTCGATTCCGGACTTTATGAGTTGACGCGGCGACTAAGCCGATGGCGGCGCAAAAGCAGTATCGGATTACTTATTTTTCGACGCCTTCGGCGCTGTCGCATCCGGCTTATCCGTTTTTGGTCGGGCGAGCAGTTTAATGAAGGGCGGTCGGTATCGGAGCAGGTGAAGTTTGCGGTGGATCATGCGGCGCTGGCTCCGGGGCGGCTGTGTGAAGATGGGCAGTTTCTGGCAAATTGTTACGCTGGATGATGCGGAGAATGGGCTGCACGCTGTTTGACCGTGCGCAGCTGGATGCGGGAGAACTCGCCTCGGAGTTCCGCCAGCTGTTTATGTGCGTGAGTTTGTGAGACGGCGACGGGTGTTTGATTTGGCTTCGCCGATGCGCTGCACGGTGAGTTCGTGGGATGTGTGGGCGGATTTCTACAGCCGCTGGCTCGGCTACCGGTGGGGATTTGCCGGTGTCGGATCGGTTACGACCCGGCGGATGGGGGATTCTGCGGCGCTGGTAGCGGTGCTGCCGCCGCGCTTAACGGGATGCGTTCCGTATTTTGAGCGGCATCTGCTGCAGGGGCAACGATTTTCAGGAGCAGGCGGATTTTGTCCGGGGATGCTGTCGCGCTACCGGGTGGAAAATCGTGATTGATAAGACGGGGCTGGGGGCGGTGTTCCAATTGGTGCAGGGCTTTTTCCGCGTGTGCTGGGATTAACTATTCGCCGCCGGAAAAGGCGCTGATGGTGGCAAGATGCAGTCGCCGCTGCGCTGATAAGCGGCGCAGTGATACGGATTTTAAGGACGTTACGGCGGCGTTGTGGCGATTCGGGCGGTCGTTACGCCAGCGGGCGCAATGTTACTACGAGGCCCGCGATCGCGGGAAATCAGCCATGCGGATGTGGCGTGGGCGGCAATACGGGTGTTTTATCAGGAAACCGTTGGACGGTATCAGCCAGCCGCGCGGATCGGTGGAGATAATTTAGGGCTGCCTGCAATCAGGCGACCCGCTTTTTGCTGGAGTTTATTATGGATATCGATGTATTTAGTTTCGAAGATGTGGACGGCGACGCCGTTTGTTCGATTTTTCCGCTGCGTGAACAACGGGGTTCAGTTTTGAGCCCGGTGTCGTGGGCGGATGTGCTGTCGCTGCTGGGCAGGGGTGCATCATGCCAGCGCCCTGCAGCCAAAATCAATATTTTTAAAGGTTACGTTCCGGCTGACGAAGTGGCTGTCGCGCACGGAGTTTGAGAAGCTGGCCTTTAACTATCTGGTGCTGGGCAACGGCTATCTTGAGATTGTGCGCAACCGTTTGGGGGCGCCGATTGAGATGCGCAGCCGTTTGGCACTCGTATATGAGCTGCGCTACCAACCTGCGATTTCATTATCTGCGCGACGGCTGGGCGCACGATTGGGATTGGCGGCAACGATATGGTGCACATCATGCAGCCGAATCTGCAGCAGGAAGTCTATGGTCTGCCCTATTATCTGGCGCCATCGACAGCGTGGAATTGAATGCGGCGGCAACGAAGTTCCGCGTGCGCCATTGCTCGCAACGGCTCGCATGCAGGGCTTATCCTGTATGCGACGGATGCAAATATCAACGAAGAAGACTGGGAGAATGTGAAAAATCGAGTTGCGCAATGCTAAGGGAGCGGGCAATTTTAAAACGTGCTGCTGCGCTCGCCCAACGGCAACGGCGAAGGCACGAAGCTGATTCCGATTGCGGAAGTGGCGGCCAAAGATGAGTTCCCCGAACATTACAGGTGTCGGCGGAAGATATGCTGGCGGTGCACCGGGTGCCGCCGTCGCTGATGGAATTGTGCCGAAGCTGGCGGCGGCGGCCTGGGTGATGCCGAAACGGCAGCTGCTGGTGTTTGCCACCAATGAAGTGGCACCCTTGCAGCAGTGCTCTTTTCTCGATCGTGAACGACCTGCTGGGCTTTGAAGTGTTTGCGTTCGACCGTTATGTGATCGAGGTGGGACAGCAGAAGCGGGGGCGCCGGAACGGGCGGGGAAGCGGGGGCGAGTGGCGTCAGATATGAGCCGTCGGCACATTGCCGACGGTGCTGCTCCTCACGCGGCAACAGAAAAAATTTTCAGATCTGGATGGCTGCAGGCACGCCGCGCGGGCTTCCTCCCGCCTGCGCATGGCAGATAAAACGCATTTTTATCACATGGGCAAAATCCGCACCGTCCGTAGAATTGCAAGCGCTTGCGAGCAGTTTTTGGTTCTAAAAATTACTCGTTTTCAAAACCAAACCGCGCAATATTTTCCCAAACCTTGCGAGCCTGTTGCCTTGTTTTGCGTTCCGCATTCTGCCCTTGATTTTTCAACAAAAACCAATGCTAGAAAACTTAATAATTGCGGAACAAAAATTGTACTATATCCCGTACAAATACTACATTTATTTGCTTGTATCGTGAAAGCGGCAACGCCCAAACGCTTTTTCGGTTTTGCTGTTTCAGGCTGCCGCAACAGCGGCCGGGCAGCCTGAAAAACGGCGGCGCTGAGCCCGCAGCCGGCATTTATACGGCGGCTTCCGCGGTTTCGCCGGTGCGGATGCGGATGACTTTCTACCGGCAGGATAAAGATTTTACGTCGCCGATTTTGCCCGGGAACGGGCGGTTTCGATGATGGTTTTCCACCGCCCGCTCGACCAGATCGTCGGCCAGCACCAGCTCGATTTTGACTTTGGGCAGGAAATCGACGGCGTATTCGGCACCGCGATAGACTCTCGGTGGCCTTTCTGGCGGCCGAAACCTTTGACTTCGCTCACGGTCATGCCGGTGATGCCGATTTCGCGAGTGCTTCACGTACATCGTCGAGTTTGAAGGGTTTTGATGACGGCTTCGATCATGGCGCTAAACGGTTGGTTTCACGCACAGGCAGCCTGAAAAGGGTTTTCAGGCTGCCTGATGGGAAAGCGGCAGGTTATGCCTTGGCCGGTGCTTTTTGGCAGCGGGCGCGAGCGTCTTTCAGCGCTTTGCCGGTAAATTTCGGCACGCGACGGCCGGAATCTGATCGGCTCTTTGGCTTTTGGGGTTCAGGCTTTGGCGGGCTGCACGTTCAGCCACTTTGAAAGCGCCGAAGCCGACCAGCGAAATGCTGTCGCCGCCGTGCAGGGCTTCTTTCACTACTCGGTAAAGCGTATCCAGTGCTTTGCCGGCGTCGGCTTTGCTCACAAACCAGCCTTCTGGGCGATGGCATCAACCAATTCGGATTTGTTCATATCGGTCCCTTTCTGTAAGGATAGATGGAGAAAAGCAGTGCCGACGCCCTTTTTGGCGGGCTGCCGGTACCGTTTTGAAACTGCGCTGCTGGGTTATATCAATTCTCAAATCTCGCGGTGTCAAGCAATAAATGCAGGGCGGCGGCTCCGCTTTGCCAGCCGCCTGCAGGCTATCATGCAACACCGGCGCGAGATCAGTGCTGGCGCGTTTTCAGGCTTGACTTGGCCTTCTTTGGCTGCGACGGCGCGGCCGGCGTTTCAGGCGTGCCGCGGCGCGGTGGAGGGTTCGGGCTGGCGTTCCAAACACTCGAACACCTGGTCTCATCCACGCACCGACGGATTTCCAGCCCTTCTTTGACGCGTTTTTGCGGGATTTCTTCCAAATCCTTCACATTGTCTTTTGGAATCAGCGCATGCTGACAGTGCAGCCGCGCAGGGCGCCCAGCAGTTTGCTCCTGCTGAAGCCGCCGATGGGCAGGACTCTCGCCGCGCAGGGTGATTTCGCCGGTCATGGCTACGACGGCAGCGACACGGGGATGTTGGTCGAGAGCGGGACACGCCATCGCCAGCGTCGTGGCGATCGCCGGCGCTGGGCGCAGTCTTTGGGTGTGGCGCCTTCGCACATGGACGTGCACGTCGTTAGCCTACTCGTAAAAGTCGGGCGCGATGCCGAGACTTTTCGGCGCGGGCGCGCACAAACCGTCCACGCGGCGCTTCGATCGATTCCTGCATCACGTCGCCCAGTTTGCTCGGTGCGCACGATGTTGCCTGCCTTTGAGCTGCGGTCGCTTCGATGGTCAAGAGTTCGCCGCCGACGCTCGTCCACGCCAGGCCGGAAACACGGCCGATGCGGTATTTCGCTGGCGGAAACGCCGTAGTCGAAACGGCGCGCGCCGGAGAAAATCGTGCAGGATTGGCGGCGCTTAACGGTGATGGTTTGCACGCTGTGCTGCGCGAGCCGAGTTTTCAGGCTGCCTTTGCGTTCGGTTTTGGATCACGGCTGCGGCAGATTTTGGCGATTTTCGCGGTCGAGCGAGCGCACACCGGCTTCACGGGTGTAGTAGCGCACGACAAACCGCGCCGCGCTCTTCCACTGAGCTCGCCCAGCTTCTTTCACGCCGCCGTTGCGCTGCACCCGTTTGGGTACCAGATACCGCATGGCGATGCTGACTTTTTCGTCTTTCAGTGTGGCCGGAAAGACGGATGATTTCCATGCGGTCGAGCAGGGCGCGGGCGGGATAGTTTCAGGCTGTTGGATCGTGGCGATGGGCATCACGTCGCTCAGATCGTACGACTTCGATGAAGTGATCGGCTGAATTTGCTGTTTTGCTCGGGATCGACGGCGCTTCCAACAGCGCCGCAGCCGGGTCGCTGCGAGTCGCCGACTGCCGATCTCGTCGAGCAGAAACAGCGGGAGCCTCACGCCGGGCTTTAACCATGCCTGCATGATTTTGCCGGGCATCGAGCCGATGTGGGTGCGGCGGGTGTGCCGCGGATTTCGCTCTCGTCGCGCACGCCGCCCAGCGACGCGTGCGCACGTATGTGCGGTGGGTCGGTGGCTTTGGCGATGGACTCGCCCGGCGAAAGAATCTTACCGACGCGGCGGACCGACCAGACACAGGATCTGGGCCTTTGGTTTGTCGGTGCGTTTTGCACGGCCAAATATTCCAAATGCGCTCTTTTGACGACTTTTTCCAGCCCGTAGTGGTCGGCATCCAGCACCAAATCGGCCTTGTGGCGATGCTCCTTTGCTGACGCGGGTTTTCTTTTTCCACGGCAATTCGACCAGCGTTTCGATGTAGTGGCGCACCACGGTGGCTTCGGCCGACATCGCCAGCATCGTCAGCTTTTAAACTCGGACGGCGCTTTTTCTTCCGCTCTCCTTAGGCATGCGCTGGCAGCGCGCGGATCTAGTCCAGATGCTTCCATCTCGCACGCTCGACGTCTTCTTCGCCGAGCTCTTTCTGAATCGCCTTAATCTGTTTCGATTTCCAGGATAGTACTGCGCTGACTGTCCATCCGCGCTGACTTTCGCCGCGGATGCGTTTTCCACTTGCAGGATGTCCAGCTCGCTCGTCGATCTGGCCGAGTAGGTATTCGTGCGCTCGGTGGCGCCGGCGGCGTCCAGAGAGATGCTGGCGCCGTTCGAGTTTCAGCCGCAGATGGGCGGCGATGGTGTCGGCCAGGCGACGCGCTGTCGCTGATTTCCTGGATGGACGACAGCACTGCGCGAGAATGCGTTTGCTGAGCTTGGCGAGACTGGTCGAACTGCGCCAGCGGGGACGCGGCGCAAGCGCTTCGCTGTCGGCGCCGGGCGTGTTCCGGTCGGCCACCGGCAGGATTTGGCTTTCGAAATGGCTGCCGTTGTCGTACACGCTGAGGGCGCGGGCGCGGAACATGCCTTCGGCCAGCACTTTGACCGTGCCGTCGGGCGGCTTTTCAGCACCTGCACGACTTTGGCGATGGTGCCGGTGGCGTGCATATCATCGGGATTGGGCGTTTCGTCGTTGCCGTTGCGCTGCGCGCACGAACACCGGCGTGTCGGCGTGCATGGCGTGGCAGCAGCGCGACCACGGATGCTCGCGGCCGACAAACAGCGGCGAGCACCATACGCGGAGTAAACCACCAGCAAAGTCGCGCAGCGCGCAGGGTGGGCAGGAGATGGGTTTCGGAGTGTGCCAGTGTATGAGGCCATCGGAGTCTCGTGATGTTCGGGTTTTGCCCGGTGCCGGCAAAGAGCGTTTGCCTGCCGGCGGTTCGCCCTAAATAGGGCGAAGGCGGCGGATTTCAAGCGGGGATGCCCAGGAGATGGTATTTTGCGGTTTAGTTTTCTTTAGGCTGCCGCCTGAAAATGTGGGATTCGGATACTTTGTACGGCAGCTTTGCAGGCGGGTCTCTTTAGCTGGACAAAGTGGTTTGAAGCAGCCTGAAAACAACAGGGCGGCGGTGGTTTGATTCGGTTTAATTTTAAGGATTTCTACCATTTCCCGTCGGCAAAACTTCAGGCAGCCTGAAACGCTTTCAGGCTGCTACCACAGCGGCAACGGGCTGCGGTGCTTGGCGCGGGCACCGCTGCGGCGTTTGAGTTTGTTTTTCTGGCGCGCCATTTCCGATTGGCGGCCTGTTTGCTGCTGATGCGCTCTCGCTCAGGCGGCGTTCTCGGCTTCCCGTTGTGCGAGCCGGTTCATTGCTTTGCTGGCGATGCGAAAACCGCGTCTTTGCGTGGCGCCTGTACCGCCGCGTGAAGTACATGCGGCGCAGGTCTGGCGGGGTGGATTTTGCCGGCACGGAGATCGATGCTGGAAACGGGCGGCGCTGTCGATCAGTTTTCTGCTGCAGCACATAAAGCCGGTGACAAAGCCGCCGACGGCGCCGTGCAGCGGGCCGACGCCGCTTAAAAGCGCCCAATACCAGCTGGCGCCGAGCGGGTAGGCGACCATGGCAATAAAGGCGGCCATGGCAAACCAAACGATAAAGATGCGGGTTCTGTCCGCCACGGTCCCTTGTTCGATCTGAGGCAGCAGCCTGAAAACGGCTTTCAGGCTGCCAAACGGGTAATCAGCCGCTTGATTCCGTCCCAAAGCGTCGCCGTCAGCGGCTGCCTGATCTGGCGGTCGATGCGGGCGCATTCCCGCAGCGCGGCGTAAGGCGGGCGGGGGCTGATGCGGGCGGCGGCAGGCGGTGCGCTGCTGCTGTTGTCGCACAGGCGCAATTCGTCGCCCGACTGCCCCTTGCTTGAGCGCGGCCGAGAGCCGGATCGGGGTGCGGATGTCTTCGCCCTGAGCGACCACAGCAGCAAAACCAGCTCTTCGCCTTCGGCCTGCAGGCCTTTCGAGCAGTTGGGCGCTGCGGGCGGATGTCGCCGCGCCTTCAGAACCGATGAAAGCTGGAAAACGTCGAAACGGGCGACGTTGCGTACTGCGTTTTCCGCTTCCGCCAGCGTCAGCGGATGGCCTTGTGAGAGCGGGGCGAGTTTGTCGATTTCCTGCGCTGCCGCCAGCAGGAGATTGCCTTCACGCGCGAAGCAAACAGCGACAGCGCTTCGCCGTCGATAGCCGATCGCGACGCGTTCAGGCGGCGGCGTATCGGCGGGCAGCTCGGCGGCGCCAGACGCTTTGGCTTCGCAAACCGTGACGCCGTTTTTGGCAAACGCGGCGAACCATTTGCTCTGCTGCTGGCTGCGTTCGAGCTTGGGCATCGCGACAAGGGTAAAGGGTGTGCCGGCGCGGCGGGTTTGCGTCAGCTCCAGCAGCACGTCACCTGCCGTGGCTTTGCCGGGCTTGCCGTTGAACGTGGAATTTCCGCAGCAGCTTCAAATCGGCAAACAGCCTGCTGCTGGCGGCGGCGTAGAGAATGTCTTTCCAGTTGAACTGCGAATCTTCGCTGCTGTAGCGCCTCGCGGTTAGAGATATGCCTTTGTTCGCGGGCGGCGGCGGTACGCCAGGGCGTCGAGCGCTTCGATGCGCAACGCAGGTCTTCTTCGCCGTGCAGCGGGTAAAGCGGCTTCAAAGGGGCGTTCAGGGCTGCCTGAAAATGCCATGCTTGCCCCTATTCGGCACTCAGAAAGCGCAGGGCGGTAAACACTGCTCGGCGGCATCGGCCTGCATTTTCTTTCCACACGGCCTGCTCTTCTTCCTGCTTGCCCAGCACCATGCTGTCGGCGTAGGGCAGGGGTGCGCCGCACTTCGACTTCAATCGCGCGCCCCACGGCTGGTAGCGGGCGACTAGCGCCTGACACTATCAGCGACAGCGGGTATTCGTTGAGCTTGGCGGCGCGGGTGATGGTGTAGATGTCTTTTTGCCGTCGATACTGGACGGATTTCCAAATCCGCCTGCGCGTGGGCGGCGGCAACCGGCAAGCGCATCTCGGCATCGCGCAGCGCGCATCGTTTCCAGCGGCTGCTGCGGCGAGTTGCCGGCAGCATGCCAGTGCGCAGACCGCGGCGAACCGCGCCAGCGGGCGGCGCACAGCTGAGGCCGCAGGCGGCCAGAAGCAGCGCGTGCAAAGTGCGAGAGCGAAATTCTGATGGTCGCCGGTTTGCAGAAACTCAGGCGCTCGGCGCCGGCGCCGCGGCAGCGGCGGTGTATTAGTAGCGGAAAGACTCTATGGTGCATGGTTTGGGTTTGGAATGCATTAACAAACGTTAGCACGATTGCGCGGCTTTGCACGCTGCCTGAAGCGGAGAACATTACGGCGGATAGGAACGCTCGCGAGAGATCGACCGCCGTCACATCTGCGGCAATCCGTATGCCACCATCCCCAACCGCCTGCGGTGGTATCCGGTTGCCGCGGGCGCAGGGCTGCACGCTCCAGATTGGCCGACGGTACCGCCGCCTGATCGACGGCATGTCTTCGTGGTGGGCGGCGCGGCACGGCTACAGACCATCCCGCGGCTCAACCGCGCTGCCGCCGCCCAGCTAGAGAAACATGCAGGCCATGTGATGTTTGGCGGCCTGACCCACCACGAACCGGCGGTGCCGGCTGACGCAGGCGCTGCTCGACATCTCGCTCCGCTGCCGCTGAACCGCGTGTTTTAGCATACCGACAGCGGCTCGCGCAGAGTGGGTAACGATGAAAATGGCGCTGCAGTACCAAAGAGCCGTCAGGGCAGCCTGAAAGCTGCATGCCGCTTCGCCGCCGTGCGCGCCGGCTATCATGGCGACTTTACCTGGCGCGCGATGTCGGTGTGCGGCTCGGAAACCAGCATCCACAGCCTGTTTGCCGCCGGATTGCCGCTGCAGTATTTCCTGCCGCAGCCGGCTGCGCCCTTTCACGGCGAATGGCAGCTCGAAGCTAATCGCGCCGCTGGCCGATCTGCTTGGCGCAAAGCACCACAGGGATCGCCGCGGCCTGATACTCGAACCCATCAGTGCAGGCGCGCGGCGGCATGTGTTCTACCACCGAATACACCGCGCTGCGCCCGCGAGTGTGCGTGACCATTACGGCGTGGCGCTGATATTCGACGAAATCGCAGTCGGGTTTGGCCGTAGCGGCAAAATGTTTGCGCTCGAACACGCCGGCGTGGTGCCCGACATCATCACCCTGGGCAAGCTGACCGGCGGCTTCGCTCTCACGCTGGCGTGCCGCCGTCTCGCCACGAGCGCATCGCCCAAAGCCATCCGACGGGCGAGCCATCCCCTGGCTGATGCACGGCCCCACCTTTACGCCCACCCGTTAGCCTGCGCGGTGCTGCCGCCAGCCTTACGCATGCTGCGCGAAAGCCCGTGGCAAAGAGCGGGTGGCGCAAATCGAGCTACGATGCGCGACGGGCTGGCCGCCGCCGCTCGGCTGGCGCTGCGTGCGCGAAGTGCGCGTGCTCGGCGCCATCGGCGTGCTGGCAAATGCAGCACGCGCCGGTGCCAACCGCCAGCTTCTGCAGCCGCGGCTGGTCGATAAAGGCGTGTGGGTGCGCTTCGGCAATATGGTTTTGCCTGATGCCGCCCTTTGCAACGATTTCCGCCGACGAATTAGCAGCTTTCGTCCTGCCAGACGCTGCGCGGCAGGTTGCCGAAAGAATACTGGCGAAGAGTGGACGCCGGCGGCCTGAAAATATCCGCAGCGTTTTCAGGCTGCCTGGGAATACTAAGCAGCCTGAAAAAGCGCCTGCTATCCCTTTGTTGATTGCTTCCCAGCATCTTTTCAGAGCTCGCTCAGGCAGCCTGAAAGGGCGAAAGCAGCCTGAAAAACGGAATCCCGAATATGAATCCCGATGCCAAAGCGTTTATTTTGTCAGCGCAGCAGTCGACACCGGCGTCGGCAAAACCGTCGCCACCGGCATGTACGCCCGCGAACTGGCGGCCGCAGGGCGGCGCGTCAGCGCACACAGTGGTACGAAGACCGGCTGCAGCGGCATCGCCGAAGACATACTCGTCCACCGCCTGCGCTGCAAAACCAGGGGCTCACCCCGCCACGACCACAGCGCGGCGCCAGTGCCGCCCCACGTTTTTCCTACCCCTGCTCGCCGCATCGCGGCCGCCGAACGCGAAAGGCCGCGAACAGCGTCCGCATCGACGCCGCCACCGCCCATGGCGCGCGTTGAAAGACTACGACACCATCCTGCTCGAAGGCGCCGGCGCCTGATGGTTGCCGCTCACCCGCAACCTGACTCTGTTTCTCGACTTTTGCCCGCCGAGCGCGGCTACCCGCTGGTGCTGGTCAGCAACGGCCGGCTCGGCAGCATCAACCACACCCTGCTCAGCCTGCATCGCCGCCCGCAGCGCCGCGCCTGCCGGTGCAGCGCCTGATTTTCAACCGCTACCCCGAGACCGATGCGCCGTCACCGCCGAGGCGAACGCTATCTGCGCGACGCACCCGCGCCGGCATTTCGGTGCCGAATGGTCCGAGAGCTGGAACGCATCGGCAGCGATGCGGCGGCCTGAAAAAGCGCGCGGCAAAAGCGGCCTGAAAGCCCTGCGCTGGTGCTTTCGGGCCGCTTTGGCGCTGCGGGTGTTTGAAAAGCGGAGACGGATTTAGGGTCAGATGGTGCGTGGCTGCTGTCCGACGCGTAAAGACCGTGGCGGCAGGCAGCCTGAAGCGCTTCCCAAGCCTTTCAGGCTGCCATTGCGGGCTTAAGGCAGCCTGAAAACGAGACCTGCAGCCAGAAAGTTACCGGCACTGTCGTTTTGCGGAAGCTGACCTTGCATTTCGGCACCGAAGCGGCCGGTAGCGGTCGGCAGGCGCTCCGGCGGCGCGGTGGTGAAAGCGCTGATGCGGAGGTGCTCGGCGCTCTGCGGTTCAGCGGCGGACGAAAAGCTCGGGCGCAGGCCTGGCGAGTGTCGGCGGCGAGGGTGAACTGAAACCGCAGCAGGCGTTGCGCTGCCGGCCTGGCAGACGTTGGAGGTTCATTTTGCCGTCTGCATCGGAGACACGCGGTAGTTCACAGCGCTTTATCGAGCGAGTTTTGTATCGCAGCGCGCATCGTCGTCGCCGCGTTCGACGCCGAGCAAAACCAGCAGGCCGTCGGCCATTTCGCCGACGGCTGCACTCGCTTTCGACTTTGGCACGGGCTACGCGTTGGATCAGGGCAATCATGGTTTACTTTCGTGTCGGGTAAAGCGGGATGCGTGAAAGTACAAAGGCAGCCTGAAAAGCGTTTTCAAGCGCGCCTTGGGGCGTTTATCTACGCTGCGGCTTTTCTTTCTTTTGTATTGGAGCACGGCGCGGTCGAGTTTGTCGGTACTAGAGCCTCACGGCAGCGCATGTTTTTCGGTTCCCTGCGCTTTCACGCAAGAAGGTCTCTTGCCGGACCAAATCTGGGCTGGGCGGCGGCTTTGTGGCTTCGCTCCTGCGACAGCGACGGTGTGCGGAAATGAGTGCCGTCGCTGTGGCGCTGGATACGCTCCAATTTGTCTGCAACTCGGTTTCGCATGCACGGCTTCGGTAACGTCGAGTTCAAACCGGTGATTTTCAGATTCATGATGCTCCACTCCCATACGGGGTTGAAAGGCCGCCTGAAAGGGCACGAGGAAATCAACTGGTGTCGGCGGTGTTGCACCGCGGGATGCCGCTGTTCGCGGTATTTGGCCACGGTGCGGCGGGCAATGTCGATGCACTGCTGGTGGAGGAACTGTGCAGCATGCAGTCGGAGTAGGGTTTGCGGCTTGTCTTCGTTATTATCGACATGGACGGCTGATAACAGATTTGATGGCGTTTGGCGCTCAGGCCTGCTGGTGTCGCCAGCTGACTGCGCGGCGCTGAAGAAATAGCGTAACGCAAAGCAGCCCCTGCGGGCAAGCGCAAATATTTGCTGCTGACGGCGCGGGAAAATGGCGCTTTCGGCGAGATTCAGATGCTGGGCGCATTCTTTAAGCGAGCATCGGCTGCCAGCGCGCGATTTCGCCGAACTGGAAAGAGTCACTGCTGGCGCTCGACGATGATATTCGGCCACGCGCAGCACGGTGTTTTTGCGCTGGGCGAGCATGTCGATTTTCTGCCGGGCGCATGATTTTCTCGCGCCAGGCGCTCGTCGATGCCTGTCGCTGTCGGCGAAGACGCGTCGGACAATTCCTGGTTGATGCGATTTGCGGGCCCGATTCGCGGTTGCTACACAGACGCCTGCCAGCCTTTGCCGTCGTTGTGGACGAAAATACCATCGGGGCTGACGTGGGACACCGGCTCGCCGCTGGAAAAGCCGGGCGTGAGCGGGGTGAGGGATTCAAGCCCGTAATCATTTTGAGCGCGGCTTTGAGCATCGCATCGTCACCGAATTCCTGGCAGCAGCTTGCCCAGGCGGATGACGTGGGCCGGTTGATTGGGCGAGACTTGTCCAGGTGGTGCATAACGATATGCGAGGCGCAGCGGCGCGCCCGCGTAATTCCGGCAGGCGGAGAGGCTGGTGCAGCAGCGACTGCTGCGGAGTGCTGCAGTAGCGGCGATGCCGGCGCGGTCGAAATTACGCAGGTGCTCGAGCGCGATTTCCAGATCTTCTTTCAGCACGAGGCATCCATTTCCAAAGGCGTGCGTTGTCGACGATCGATTTCTTCGATGCTTTCGGTCAGATAGCCGCTCGTCGAGATCGATCGACACGTGACGCGACGCCGCGCTTCCAGCTGCGTGAGCGGATGCTCGCTCACCTGCTTGTGCAGATAGGCGTAGAGGCCTGCTCGCCGTCTGACCAGATTTCGGGCGCTTTCGCCGTCTTCCAAACTCACATTGCGCTATGCGACACCGCCGCCGATACCAGCGCGGCGGCTCAGTACAGGGCAGCTCGCTCGCGCGCCATGCAGCTCTCGACCTTTCCGGCAGCGGATTGTCCAGCAGCCAGCCTTCCACTTCGCGCCGATTTCCTGGCTCGACATCTGCAGCACGCGCAGACACTGCCGCATGCTCTGGGTCAGGCTGCACGCTTTGTTTCAGCTTCGAGTTGGAAGTTAGTTTTCGCTCATGGTTTCAAACGGCTGCAGTAATCGAAGCTTTCGCCCAACACACCGCGCGCACCTGCTCGTCGCCAACCCCCCCACACCCCCCAAAAAGTCACCGCAGCAGATGCGTGGGGTTTCGCGCACGTTGTGGTCGGTAATCAGCACGCCGTGATGCGCGACTCTGCCAGGAAAGCGCGTGGTTGCTCATGGATGTCGAGTCACCGCAATCGGATCGACGCCGGCAAAGCGAGTTCGTCCAGCAGTGTGACAAAGCGGCGGCCGCATCGCCAGCACGCGGGCGATTTCCACCTGCACTGCCGCTCGCCGCCCGGAGAGCGCGGGCGCCGGACTGGCGCGCAGGCGGCCGATGTTGAGGTCTTCACACGGCATTTTCCAGACGGCAGGTCGATTTCGGGCGCCGCTTTCAGATTGATTTCCAAAATGGCGCGGATGTTCTCTGCTCCACCGTCATCTTGCGGAAAATCGAGCGCTTCCTGCGGTAGACCAGCCAGAACCACCCGGCGCGGGCGCGCTCGTAAATCGGGCGGTGGCGCAGCTCGACGCCGCGTCGAGGCGTGATGCCGCCGCGCATCCGGCGGCAAATCAGGCCGACAATCATGTAAAAACTGGTGGTTTTGCCCGCGCCGTTGGGGCCGAGCAGGCCCGACCACGCTTCGCCGCTGGCGATGTCCAGAGAAAATCTTTGACCACGCGGCGTTTTTAAACGATTTCCTGCAAAGCGACGACGTGCAAAAACGGAAGGGAGAAGATGAAGTCATAAAGTTTGCTGGAAGCAAGATGGCTGCAGAGCCGCCAACAGGGCGGCAGCGCAAGCGAGGAGATTATACCGACAATATCCGCGCTCTTCCAAACGCGCGTCGCCGCCGTTTTTCAGGCAGTCTGGAAACGCAAAACGGCAGGATTTTTGTTCTAGTTATTTGAATCAAAAGGAAAGAGTTGGCAAGCAGCCACGAAAACCCCACCGCCCGTGTACGCGGTGACCAAAAGGGCGGATTTGCCACAACGGCAACACAAAAAGCAGCCTGAAAACGGGCATAAGTAACAAATTTACTGCATCGATCTGAGAAACGGGCACTCAGTAACAAATTTACTGCTGAAAATTTATTTTTCAGAGAGAAATAATCCTGAATAAACTTTATCTTGTTAGCCTTACACTCATGCCAGCGAGTGGCACTCAAATGCCGCTGTAATCCGGCAAATGCGCCATCAAGCAGATTGGTGGTGTTTGGGATGCTCAACGGGATGGCCTCTTCCTGTAAACACAAACAGGCTGCCCATGTTCCGTTTCAAGGCTGAAACAGGGCGCTGCGTAGTCTTGGAGGTGGGTGTAGGTGGGGATTTGCCGCTTTCGTTCTGTGCGTTCGTTGAAGAAGTGCTGTGCTGTTCGAGCCATGCTTTCAGGCTTCTTCAAAGTCGGCTCTGCGGCTGCTTTTAATGTCAGTGCCAGAGTGCCACGAAAGCTCTTGCGCAGACCGTTTACAGCAGGTTTGCGCGTCAGGTGGCTAGCCGACGGTTTTTGACTTGGTGGAAATGGCATAGTTGCACAGGAATATCGGGGAATAACTGCGGCAGACCTTTGACCGTCGCAAACGATGCTATGTATTTCAATGCCTTTGACTCGTGGACTGCCGATGGCTTCGGCGTAAAGGGCCGTTGGTTTCGTTTTTGACTTCGGTAACAGAGAGCGCTTTTGCCGCGATGCTGTCAGAGCTCGGACTTCGCGATGCCGAAACGGCGCCCAGAAGTAGGTGGTATCCATCACGACGTTGGCGCGTGTGGGGTGCGGCAAACGTGCGCTGGGCGCGGCTTTTTGAGGATGGCGCAGGATCGTTTGGCGGCTGCATCACAGGCGGCGGCAGGCTGTGCGCAGTTTGTTGCCTGCAGTGTAGGCTTGCCATAGGGCTTGTGGGTTTATCCGTCTGCCGCCAAAGCCGAAACCGCCTGCCAGCAACTCATGGCATTTGTAGCGCTGCCGCCGCTCTTTGTCTGCCGTCTTCTTTTCGACCCGTTTTCGAGCCGCAGAAAAAGCATGTGTTTTCAAAGGTTTTGACCCCGCTTAAAGCCTTGCAGCATAGCGCTTTGCAGCGATTTTTAGCACCTTTTGTCCCATATGCCTCATTCCCGCGCAGGCGGGGAGATCTCAGCCAGATTCAAGACAATGTATTGTTTGAGCAATATATTGTCGAATATCTAAACACAGGTTCCTGCCTGCGCGGAATGATCGCACGTCTGCTTGACTTTTCAGGCTGCCTTGACTGTCGTTTATCGTCGTCATGTGCCGTAGCGCCGCCAAAAGGCCGTCTGAAAGTTCGCCAACCCAGTTTTCAGACGGCCTTTTGGCAACAACGCACAATCCGTAGCAACTGTGTTTTCACCCGTCGGGCAAAGAGCGCAAAACTCAACAAAGCGTTTGGATGCACCATTTTTCGGTGGGTAATCGTTTCGATGTAAAGTAATCACGCATCCGGGCATTCAATATCGTCAGCCAGGCATGCGCATACGGCCACCGTAACGGCAAACATACGCTAGCACCCTTGGACAGCAGGGCGCGATAGAAACCTCCAGATAAGCGGTTCCGGACGTGTCGCCACCATGGTAGCCATACACATGCCTGCGCACCGCAGAGATCTTCCGCGAAACGCGGCGGCTTTTGAATTTGGTTTCCCGCTCTCCTCGGGTGTGGGGCAATACCGACCAAACTCGCTATCCGTTTGTGCGACAGCCGTCCCAATTCGGGCAACATCGCCATGCGCCGTCGTCATCGAACCGATGCCTTTGATTTGTTCCGCCACTTTGGTTTTGCCGTCACAAAATGCGTGTGGGTGTGGTCGTCGATTTGCTCGTCCAATTCGTCAATCAGCCGGTCAAAATGGGCAATCAGTTGTTTGACGCTTTCGACTTGCGTTTCGTGAGCCAGACAGTGCAGACGGTTTTTCTCGGCAGTCCGCATATCCACCAGTTGGTTGCGGCGGTTGGCAATGCTTCCAACACTTCTTCGCTTCGGTGGGCTGGTTGCAGAGCAGTGGTTTGCCAACATCTTTCCTGTGCCGTCATCTGTGCGGAAGAAGGCGAGCATTTTGGCATCTTTTGGCATCGGTTTTGGCCAGCGACCGTGATTGGGCAGACCGATCCGTCTGACGAGGGTTGGCGATAATCACAGACTATGCCCTGCACGGTGGATGGCTTTGGCGGCGACTTCGAGACCGCCGGTGCTCGGCACGACGACGGGCGACTCTGTGTAGGTATTCGACGCATGGGCGATCCCTTTGGGGTTCTTTGGTTTCGGTTTTGCCTTTAGATACAAGACGAAAGCAGCACTGAACGAAGTTTCGTTTTGGCGATGTCGATGCCTGCGCATGAACTGTGTTGGGTACTCATCATGGACAACCCGCCTTTGCATTCGGTTGTGTTGTCTGGCAACCGCTACTCCGGGTTGTGTCGATGCGGTTTGCCCGACCGCTCCCTGAGCTACGCAACGGTTTGCTGTACGCCTGGTCGGATGCGGGCGGCGGCGGGCGGTTTGTTGCTATGATGCGGGTGTTTCCGATGCACACAGGTCGGACACTTGCATCCGGCGGCATTTCCGCAAAGCAAAGTTCCAAGCATACCAACGGCTATCGGATCCGGAGATTCATCTGACGCACTAACCGCCGCGTGTAGGCGTAGGTCGGGCATTCATGCCTGATGGAAAGAGGAAACAAAAGCAAAACGTCGGGCATCGATGCCCGACCTACCGCAAAACCAAAACCATCCGCACACGATAAAGCGCAGCCTGAAAGCCGAAACAGGCTTTCAGGCTGCCTTTTGACGATGAATCGGGAAGTTGCGCTCAAGCCGCCGCTTGTATCCATCTCTCAGCCAGCTCACCATCTCTGCCACACGCACCTTGCCACTTAATCACAGCCCGCCGCGCTCTCACCAGCTGATGCGCGCGGCGCAGGCTAGCGGCGTTGATGCCGCTGATGATACGCGTGGCGGTGGTTTTCAGACGACCTTCGTCCACCAGCGTCGCGATCTTTGGCGGAGCGATTCACCCTGGCGTGCGATGTCGGCGGTCTCGCGCAGCGGGCGGGTGAACATGAATTCCCACGCGGCGAGAAGACTTTTGCCTCTCAACGGCTGGCGTCGAGGTACGTCAGGGTCGTCCAATCAGCGCGGATGCGGCCTTGCGGTGCGAGCAGTTCCGCCAGTGCGGCAGGTAGTGTGCGCTGTGGTTTGGTGGAAAACGCCCACGACGGCGCGCTCGATGCGCGAGCGCGGCCACTTGTTCGGGCAGGCTGTGGCGGTGGTTGATGATGTAATCCGCGCCAGCGAGGCGGCGCAGCCATGCTACGCTTTCTGGACGCGAGGCGGTGGCGATGGTTTGGATGTCGGTGAGCGCTGCCAGCAACCGTGCACGGCAATCGAGCCACGCCGCCCGCACCGCCCACCAGCGGCAGGCGCGACTGCCACCCGGCGACGGGTTTGTTCACGTCGAGACGGTCAAACAGCGTTTCCACGCGGTGAGCGCTGAAGCAGCGGCAATGCGACGCTGCTCGCAAAATCTGAGCGTGCGCGGTTTTGCGGGCGACGATGCGCCCGTCCACCGCCTGCAACTCTGCAGCCAGAGCCGCGGTTAACTCACGCCCCGCGTAATGAGACTTCGTCGCCGACCTGAAAAATACCGCCGCGGCACGCCGCTCGCCGACGGCTGACCGCACGCCGCACATCCCCAGCCCAAAGCCGTAGTACGCTCTGCGGCAGGCGTATGCGCGGCGCGGACTTTGACGTCGGCGGGATCCGCCGACTGACTGGGCACGCACTTCGACCGATGCGTACACGCCTCGCGCAGCCCGGCGTGGGCAGCTCAATATCGAGCAGGCAAGGTTTTCGCCGTTGGCAGGCAGCGGGCGGTTGGATCCACGACTTTCATTTGATGCGTCTCCGGTTGTGTAAAGAGCGAGCGGGCATCATAAGCCACGGGCGCGCGTTTGTTAAGAACGCGCTTATTTTTCGGTAGGCCGCTCAGTAGGATACCGGGCAAGGCAAAGGCCGATCTGAAAGCGGGCAAAACGCCGGGCATCAATGCCCGACCTACAAACCGCCAAAGGCAGCCTGAAAAGCCGTTTCCAGACGACCTCTCCAACCATCAAACAAGCGAACGCTCATGGGCAAAACCGCACACCGCGCGTGTGAAGCTGCGCCGAAGGCCGCTCGGTGGAAGCCGCGCTCGCCGTTATCGGGTGGCAAGCGGAAAGGCACGATTCTCTACCACCGCCTCGCATAGCGACGGCGTGCTGCGCTTCAACAGAAACGCCGCGTCCTGCCCGCCGTATCGCAGCGCACGCTGACCGCGCAACTGCGCGCGCTGGAAGCTTCGACGGCATCACGTCGAAGACGCACTGTTTGATCGAAGTGCCGCCGCGCGTCGAATACCGCTTTGAGCGCCTACGGGCAAACGCTTGCGCGGTGCTACTCGCCTTGAAGGCGTGGGGCGACGGACTGCGAACGCGGCAAGGCAGCCTGAAACAAAAGGTACCGCCTGAATTCGTTCAGGCTGGCGTTTTGTTTTCTAACCCTCAATCCTGAAACTTGTCAATCTCATCAGGCGGCGGAAAAGTCGCTGCGGCACGCCGTGCGAAGCGTTAACGGCTTGATGGCGGGGGTTACGCCTTGGGCATGTGGCGCAATGGGCGGCAAGTACGGTATCGAGCGGGGCGTTTTGGTCTTTTTCGCCCCGCCAGCAGCAGCGTCGGCGTTTGAATAATAGGCGAAATCGGCGCGAAAGCTCATGCCGAGCGGTTTTACAAGCCCGACCACATCGGGGCGATGCCCGTACCGGGAAGAAGCCGAACGGATGAAAACCATTTCGCCCAGCGGTTCGAGGAAGCGGCTGTTGCGTAAGCCGCCTGCATCCACCGCCTTGACCCATGTCGCGGTCAGCGCTGCCGCCCGTTTTCGCCTCTTGGCTGTTCGGCGGCGAGAAATACCTGAACCGTCGCGCCCTGCGTGCGGCCGGGTCGAGCAATTGGGCAAAACGGTGTTGAATCGCTGACCACGGCCGCCTGCGGTGCGGCTTTGGCGATTCCTCGGCAGCGGACGTCGTAAAGCCAGCGACAAGTTTTGAAATCCGCCGTAACGGGATTGCTGATGTCAATCAGCGTCTTGCCGAACATCGAGCTGCTACGGCACTTCCCGCCGCAGCGGCATAAAGGCAGGGCGAAACACGGTCTGCGCCGCAGCAACGGCCTGTGCAAGCGTGCCTTACTGCGCCTGTGCGCGCCGGTTTTCTGCCGCCCAGCGCCTGCGCTGGCGGCGTGGCGTGCGCCGTCGCTATTTATTTTTGCCGGCGGCGGGCAATTACGCGTGAACCTGCAGCCATGTGCCGCTTCCGATATTACTTGATGTTGCTCGTAATTTGTTGCTCCTGGCCTTTGTTGGAGATGGGATTATCCTTCAAATCCACCAAGGTAGTCGCTAAAATGAAACGAAATTTTTCAGATATGGAAAGCAAAGATGGTTCAACGCGATAAAGAGTGTTTGGCGCCAATGGTGCAGGCGGGCGGTTTATCGGCAGGGGCAGCGCGCTTGCAGATGCCGTTGCCACCATCGACGCAAAATCAAAGGCTGGAGAAGGAAACGGCCTCAACGTGCGGCTGCGCACCTGGAACGGCGTAGGGGCGCGGTGCAACCGACGCTTATCGGTCAGCAGGTGTACGAGCAGGCGCATTTGAGCCAGTGAAACGCTGGACAACATCGCACGCAGCAAGTCATCGGCGAGCAGGCGCAATCTGCCGGGCGCTGCGCCTGTCGCTACCGATCGACGTTTGAGCCGGGCGCGGCTGCTGCTGAGCGATTTTCAGGCTGCCCTATCCGCGGATTGAGGTCTTCGTCCTCGCCACCGAGGCGCAAACTGGTTGTTGGCCGAAGGCATCGATGTCGCCCTGCGCAGCGGCGCAGTTTGGCAACCACGACGGCCCTCGTCGCCCGCAAATTCGGCGACATGCGCCTGCAACGGGTCGCCAGCGGCCTGCTCGCCCGCGGCGGCACGCCGCGCCGCCCCGATGAGTTGGCGCCAAAGCACCATCGGCTGGTCGCCCTGCGGGCTGTCCGATGCGCTGGTCGCTCGGCGGACATAGCGCCCATCATCCGCCCGCCGCCTTCTGCTGCAGCGACTACCGCCAGCTGCGCCAGCTCGCCCTGCTGGGAGCGCGGCATCCTCCGACCTGCCGATTTCTTCGCCCCGCCCGCTGCTTGCCGAAGGCGCATTGGTCAGTGCTGCCCGATTTCCCCCTTCCCGCAGCTGCCGACTGCCTGCTCGTCAAGCACCGCCACCCGTCGAGCGTGGTGCGGGTAGTTTGTCGAATTTTTGTTTGGATAATGCGGGCGAAGTATTTGGCGCTGAAACCCGCAAACCGCCTACCCGCCCGTTCCGCCAACACCTCGCCCATCCGCCACCGCGCGATTTTGCCGGAAACAACGCAGGTCTTCGTGCATCTGCAGATAAATATCGGCGGCAAACTCTTCCCTTTTCCGCCGCGTCATGCAGTGCCAATAGAGGTCGGATACTCAGTATCCGACACTTTTCGGACAAAGTCTGAAAGCCTAAAAAGGCAGCCTATGAAAAACTACGACACGGCACGTCCTGCGCCGTTTCGCCGTTTCGTATAAAATACGGCCTTGCTGCCCAGCCACGGTTTTCAGGCTGCCTGAAACCCGCCCGCGCCGTAGATAACGGTTTAGAATGCTGTCCGGACGCAATGTCGATGACCCGCAAGCCCAAATTAGGAGAGAGCACGCTGGATCAGTGAATCTCTGCTGGATGAGTTGGCAAAAGAGTAATCCTGCCTTGGCATGAAATCGCCGATAGCGTGCGCACGAAAATAGGGCAACTATGGCAGATACGGTAGGCGAAGAGCGAGATATGGCGGCATTTTTGTTTTACTGCACCTTTAAACCATTTTGCGGCATTTTTGTTTATAAACAGCGTGTAACTGTGGAATTTTGGTCATAGCGCCACGGATAGCGGAGCCCGCACGGTTTGTTGGAAGAGCAAAGGTAAAGAGGCCGTCGTCATTTAAAATTACATGCAGCTTGAAGATGTGGAAAATAAGCATTTGACGAGAAGTACTTACGGTTGGCGCAACAGCAGCGGGAATAAAATGCCGGGCTGGAAAGAGCGCTGAACTACTGACGGCAACCGTTTTCAGGCTGCCTTGAATGCTGTCGACGAAACCCGTTTGCGAGCTTCGCACGGAGTTTGTAGGTCCGGTGCATTTATGCCGACAAACCGCCTGAATAAATTTTAAAACGTCGGGCAGCCGTGCGACGTGACGGCTGCGCTTGCTTTCAGGCTGCCATGCCTATCATCATGCCGTCTGAAAACCCAGCCCATCGAAGACCACGCAAACCCACGTCAGAAAGCCCCCATGCTACCGAAATTACCGCGTCGCAATTGCCCGTCTAAAATCGCTGCTGAGTGCATCGCTCATCTCATTCGCCATTACCGCTGCCGCATCCCCGCTGCTGTTGTCGGCAGCCTGAAAGCTCGTTCGAGCGGCACGGTTATCGTTTTGCTCATTTCTGGCGTTCGCCAACCGTCCTGCTGCTCTACGCGCCGCCGATGCCCACGCAAACTGGTGTTCACGCGCCGACGGTATCCGCATCGTCGAAGCATTTGCCGAAAAAGAACTCTGACGGAGGTCGGCGCGAAGGCGGCAGCACAGCCGCCGCGAAAACGTATCCGTGGGGAGCGAGATTAACAGCGGTGACTGCGTTGATCCGTTTCCTGCCACCTGTTACCTGAGCGGCCGCCCTTTACGCGAGAATCGAAGCCGAACTGGAAGAACTGAAGCCGAGCAGCCGCTGCGATAACGCCACGCTTGACCAGAGTGGGCACGCGTCGCCAAGCATCTACGCCTGTCGGAAGCCTGGGCTGAACCTGCGCGACTTCACCATCTACCTGCCCATCATCCCCTACTGCTGGCAGACAGCTGCCGCGACCCTAATCCGCACGCTGCAGCGGCCGAGCCGACAAAAAGCCGCCGCCAAGCCGTGCTGAATGGTTATGCCAAACCTTTTTCACAAGCCCTTGGTTCGCACTATCGCGCCACGCTTGCCGAGCCGCGCGAATTTCCCGTCCACCTGCCCGCCCAAGTCAGCATCCGCAGCAGCGGCGGCTGTCCGCTGGCAAACATTTTGCTGTGCCCTGATGCTTATCGGCAGCCTTGCTGCCGCCGTAATCGTGCGACAACGCCGCCGATCGCCTGCTGACATCGCGGTTTCTGCCGCTGCCTGCCCTTTGCCGTCATCACCGCCGCCGCGTGTGGGTGGCAGCTGTCACTACCGCCGCCGATCGCGCCGTAACTTTGCCGCCATCAACCGCCCCGAAGCGCAGCCGTGGAAACTCGTCCGCCATCGATTTGCACATCGCCGGCACCAATCGCAAACTCAGGCGGACGTATGTGTTTCTGCCCGCGCCCATCGGCGGCAAAATCCGCCGCAAATCCGCGGCCTGAGCGACCACAGCGCTGCAACCCGCGCGCCGCGGACAATATCTCGCCTTCGCCCGCGCAACGGCAGCGCGCCCGTTCCATCGTGCCGGTTGCGCAATATCCAAGGGCTGAACAAGCGAACGCCGCGGGCTGCTGCGCCAGATTAAAGAACTGGAAGCAGAGTTTTAGACGGCAGCAAAGGCAGCCTGAAGCCAATCTCCGCTTTTCAGGCTGCCTTAGTGCCGTACGTCCTGAAAAACAACCTGAAAAACGCCTATCCCCTTATCATCTCTTGTTTTGATTCAACTGATGTTTTTGCCATGCCGACGAGTTAACCATTTTGCCTGCTCCCAGCGTAGCGAAACGGGCTGCGTGTAACTGCAGCGGCGCGAAACAAAAACTTTCATTCGCGCAATCGCAGTTTGCGCAACCGATGGTTGTGCGCGTGGTGCACGGGCGTAAAACGTTGCGCTACGCGGGCGATCGGGCTGCAGCGGGCGGGACAATGGCTGCTGATTGCGGGCGGGCGGTCGTTGTGACTGTACTGAATGGCACTGATGGGGCGCAGGGTTATCGCTCGGAATGGCTGATGTTGGGCGATGAATGGGTGGCGCAGTTTTTCGCTGCAACACCCTTCAGCGCAGGAACGACTGGATTTGGCGCGTGTGTTTGCGCTTCCCTGATGCGGCATGGAACCGTCGCTTTCTCGCGCGATACACGGCGTGCAGAGCGCAGCTGCCTGAAACGGTGTTGGCAGCGCGGACAATGGAACTGCTGAAGCTTGGCTGAGCGCAAGCAGGCGGTCGTTCAGTCCGCATTCGGCGCAGCCTGTGCGGCAAGCAGATACGCCAACTGATTGCGCGAGATACACAGTCAACTGGCGGATAAGGGATGTGGCGCAGCGGCTGGGCGCGAGCGAGGCAACGCTGCGGCGGCGGCTGGCGAACAGGCAGTCTTTTCGCGAACTGTCGGGCGGTGTGAAGATGATGCGGGCGCTGACCCTGCAAACGTCGCCGTTGGGCGTGGCGCAGGTGGCGTATGCGGTGGGCTATGAGGCCCTCGCGGTTTGCGGCGAAATTTCAGGGCGCGTGGTTTGTGACCCCGAGCGATGCATACGCAGGGGCGCGTTAATCGCGTATCGGCAGCCTGAAAACCCCAACGCAGCAAAGAGGACGCACGCGGCGTCCCGCTCGTTTTCATCCCTTATCGCGCTTGGCGCACAGTAGCTTGCCTGCCCAGCGCGTGGGCATTGGTGAAAACCAACCAGCGCGGGCGCTGGCTTCGGCGGTGATGATTGGGCGGCGTGGTACATCCACGGCGGTAACGGTGATTTCTGGCGGTGGTTTGCCCTTGGGCGGACGCGCCCGCAAAACCCGCTGTGCCACCATCGGTGCGCGTTTGCAGCGCGCCGGCGGCAGAGCCTGGTTTTCAGGCAGCGCCGACACGTTGGCGGGAATATTGGCAACCACCCAATGCATCCAGCCCAAGCCGGTAGGCGCGTCTTTATCGTACATCGATCAACAGCGACTTTTCGTGCCTTTGGGGCGTTTTTCCAGTGAAACCGTCGGCGCGATGTTGCCGCCTGTGCGAAGCCGAAGGATCGTCGCCTAACAAATGGCGTTCGGCGAAGTGTCCGATTTTGCAAACCGCCCGCTTGCGGTAAATTTCGCCCCAGCTGTAGCAAGCGCGGTAAAACCCGTCAGCGCAGCGGCATGCACCATGTTTTTCTATGTTTCCTTATTTTTGATGGGGTTGAGAAAACGCAGATTATAGGGATGAGCCGCACGCCGCATGATGCGAACGTGCAAATATTGTGCGGATTTTGGGCAGCCTGAAAACAGGTTTGCGGCTGTTGCGAGGGTCAAACCGTCTGCCGTTTTTCAGGCTGCCGCTGAAACTAACCGCCGTGAGGTCGGTGCATTATGCCGACGAAATAGGAAACACAACAAAACGTCGGGCATGAATGCTCACCCTACGGCGTTTTCAGGCTGCCCTGATGCGTCTGAAAAGGCGGCCTGCAAACCGCATTACACGGTTTCAGAGCTGCTTTTTGTTCCGTCATTCCGCACAGGCGCACTACCTCCCGGAATAAATAACCCACTACAAATCAGCATGCCAGTACTTGACTTCAAAACAGCACCCCTGCATCCGCGCCGGTTTGCAAGCCTTTCCGCCTTCGGCGCGCGTAGTGGAGCCACGGCGTTTGCGGCCGCTCCGCAGGCTGCCGCCCGCAATCGTGCGCACAGCAGGTGCAGGCTCTCGCCCATCGGCCGCTTTGCCGGTACAGCTTCAGCAGCAGATACGCAATCATCGCGCACTGGGATTTGCAGTTTCACCGCGTTGGCGCTGCGGCTAAAAAGCGTTGGATGGTTTCAGCAGCGGCATTGGTTTTGAGCGGGTGACGAAATGAGCGCCCGCTTCATCCCGGTTGGCCCACCAGTTGTAGTCGCTGTGCCTTTATCAAAAACATAGGTGGCGCCTTTTCAGGCTGCATGATGTGGCGCTCGTCCATCGTTAACCCGGGCGTCGGTGATGCTGTGGGCAACGGGACCGTGGTCGGCACGTTCATTAGGATATGGAGTTTTAAACCCGGTGATGCGAGTCGGGTGTGGGTTGTCCATTGGTCAAACCGCGTCCTTTTGAGCACAATCGGGGTGGAGTCGAGCAGGTAGGAGTAAATCGCCAGCCTGTTTGCGCAGGGTTCTGCCGCATGGGGCACTCAGTTCAATAAGCATGTCGGCAAACGGGCGGGGGTCGCGTTTTGGCCGGCGCTTCTGACAATGTGGAGCGGCGGATGCCGCATATTCGAGGTAATGGTGGCTGCTGCGGGCGTTCAAAGGATTGCCCGGGTGTACGCAGGCTGGCGCGGCAAGCCGAAGCGGGCGTAAAAGCATGCAAACCAACAGGTTTTGGCAGCCGAAGCCTTTACTGTGTTTGTCGGCCTGGTGTGTGCGGACGTGGCGGGCGAAGCGTCCGTTCATAACAGGGCTTGATGATTGCTGAAAAGCGGCTTGCTGCTGTACATGGTTGCAGTTCCGAGTGTTTTTGAGTTGACGCTCTGGGGTTTACCCGTAAAAACGTTGGACTGCACTTTTGTTGAGTTGCGGGGTTTTATTCCGGACAGTAGTGCGCCTGCGCGGGAATGACGCCGTTGGGCGCTTGCGTAAGTAATGACGGCGCGGGGAAGTTTTCGTGGGTATTCTCCTCGAATCCGACGGCCGTTGGCATGCTTTGGGGTTCCTTTGCGGAAAAAGCGTCGGATACAAGTGTCGACCTGCATCAAAAGGCCGTCTGAAAGCAGTGGGTCGGGCGAGTTTGATGCCGACAAAATTCCTGCTCGCAATATCAGGCATGAGTCAGGCGCAGATGCCCAACCTACGCTTATCCGCAATATGGCGGCGGGCATAAAAGGCAGCCTGCGTAGCGAAGCGGGTTGCGAACTAAAAACCTTGCACGGGTTTTGGCTTCGCAGCTCCCCTCGCCTGGCATTTCTAACAATGCTTATTTGATGTTCAGCGGAATGCGGTACAGGCGCGTGGCATCGGTTTCGCCGTTGGGCAGGCGTTTTGGGCACGATCGTGTGTGGTTGTCTGTGGAATCGATGCCGAAATCGTCATCGTTGATAATCCACAGCGTTTTGCCGCCGTCTGCCACCCGCATACCTTCAAATTTAGACGACTGAAAATCCACGTCTTTTTGCGTCAACACCAGCGTTTTGCTTACGGGCGATGCGGCGGCGGCGAGTTCTTCCAAGTGTTTTCTTCAATGGCTTTGCCGTTGCTCAAGCCGTTTTTCGCTGTCGAGCGAGATTCGGAAACGTCGGTGGCGCGCGCAGGTCAATCAGGTAAACGTGCTTCACGTTTTTGCCGTTGTGTTCGTCCGCAAAAGCGGTGTTCGTCGATGGCGCGGATTTCGGGTTTTTCCAATAGTTGCCGCCTTGGCGGTACAGGTACTGCTGCTGGTTTTGCCTGTTGCCAGATCGACGTAAGATGCGCGTTACCGATTCGTTTTTACTTCGGCTTTTGCCGGGGTTGTGCGGGGCTGATTGCATGCGATGCCGACCAATGCGCGCGGTTGCTCGGCGTGGTGGTCAAACCTTCCGTACCGCGGTTGGGGCGCAGATGGCCGAGTATGGCGGGCAAGCGGCGGTCGGGTGGTTTTCACGCCGCGCGGGCTCATGCGCTCGAGCTCGAAGCCGTTGCGGTCAAAGTGCACGATGTGCCGAGCCCGTATTCGTCGGACGCAGAAGGTGCCGTCTTTCATCACTGCCAACCCTTCTTTAACGATGCCGGTGATGTCGCGCTACCTGAGATGTTTGTCGGTATCGACCACGGTTTCTTTGGATGTGCCGTATTGCTGGGGGTTGGGCAGGCCGGTGAGCGGTTTGCCGTTAGCGTCTTTGAGCGGGATGTCGCGCGGTTTTTAATCCGTGCCGTTGGTTTGGATTTCAAAATGGCCAATGCTCAGCGTGAGGTCAGCTGCAGGAAGATTTGCAGTGTTTTCGCCACCGTCGGCATTGGGGCCGCAGTCAGTTGCGGCCGTAGAAACGGTTGGGGTTTTGCGGGTCTGCGTCGATGGACGAGCCGTAGCCTTTTATGGGGCACACCCTGCACACTTCGCCCAGTTTTTCCGCGGGCAGGGATGGTTTTGGCAAGGCCGGATGGGCAGCAAGCAAACCGACTAACAGCGGCAAGAATAGTGTGTTTCGCGATTTCCTTTATTGGCATTTAATTTTGAATTTGTAAAAACGCGGTATTCCTATTTATTTTATGTTAAAGAAACAAAGGGAAAATTACGATTACGTGCTGCTCTGCCGCATGGTGGCATGTGCAAAAAGGCAGCCTGAAAACCTTGTGTTCGGCTTTTCGGGCTGCTGGCTTCAGGCGCTGCTGGTTTAGGCGCCGCCGTTGTCTTCAATCATCTTGTTATACCGCTTCGGGCACAAAACCATCTGCCAGCCGTCGGGGCCGACAGGCCTTTGACCATAATTGGACGAGATCTCGACGATTTCGCGCGGCGGCATCAGGAAGACGGTTGCGGATGTCCGGCTGCAAAATCGAAGCGTTGATGTGGCGCACGGCGTTCGTATTCAAAGTCGAGGCGGTGCGGATGCCGCGCACGATAAAACCCGGCGCCTACAGATAGGCGTAGTTCACCAGAAATTTGTTGGCAAAGGAATCGACGCGCACATTGGGAAAACCGGCGGTTGCAGCTCTCGAGCATGGCGCGGCGCTCGTCGATAGTGCAGGGTGCTTTTTGTCGGCGTTGATGCCGATAACGGCAATCAGCTCGTCAAACAGCCGCTGCGCCGGCAATCATCCACAGATGGCCGTTGGTGGGCAGGTCAGGCGCTGCCGGCATAGACGGGCGCCCGGCGCAGGGAGAGGTGGTCATGGTCGGTGTAGGGTTTCTTGGTTTTCAGGGTGGGGTTAGGGGCTGTTTACGAATTGGTATTGTGGCGGCTTTACACTTACATAAAACAGGCTCTGCTGCGTTGCAAATCCTCGCAAAGGTGTCCAACCTTGCTGCGGTTCACGCCTTGCGCCTGTTTCTGGCATCAAATCGCTGCGCAAACCAATTATCAGCAGCCAAACTGCCTTTGAACTTTCAGGCTGCTGAGTGCTTTCGGACTGCCAAGCGGCGGGCGATTCCTATCACGCCGCCGGCCGGATGCCGGACGCTGAAGCTGCGGTGAGTCAAAATGAAAGATACAAGGCAGCGAGCCGAAGACGGTACCGCCACATGCGGCGAGCGAGCTAACGCGCTGGTTTTCATTTATCCTGTCAACGGCATTGCGCGGTGGGCAGGTACATTTTCAGGCAACCTGAAAAAGTTTACAATCCGCCCTTTTCCGTCAGACAAGAGTTTGCCATGAACCTTCCCGCCACAAACCGCCAAAAAAATACCTGAAGACTACCGCGCGAATATCTGGTGCCGCAGGTGCGACGATTTGATATCCGCAGCGAGCGCTGGTTAGCGCCGGTTTGTCGGTCGAGCCGCGGGCCGGATGCCGGGCGCGCTGGTGCTGCAGGGTTCAGCCGAGCTGGTGTCGCTGGCGCTCAACGGCGAAACGCTGGCGCCAAGCGCCTACACGCTTGCCGGAAACTGACCATCGCCGCCACCGTTCCTGCCGAGCCGTTTACGCTTAGCGTACGCTCGCTCTATCGCACGAAAACAAAACGCTGATGGGGCTGTAAGCGGCAATCTCTATACCAATACACGAGCGGAAGGTTTCCGCAAAATCACCTTCCGCGACCGCCCCGACGTGATGGGCAAATACACCGCACCGCATTGCCGCGCCGATGCCGCGCGTTTTTCCGGTGATGCTGTCAACGGTAACCTGACCGGCTCCAGAACCCAGGAAAGCTGGACAACAGCCCGCCGGTGGGCCGAATGGGAGACAGCATAAGCCCAGCTATCTGTTTGTTTGCTGGTGTGCGGCGATTTAGTGCGCACGTCGACAGCTTCACCACCATGAGCGGCCGCAAGTGGCGCTGGAATTTCACCGCAGGGAGGACCGCCGACAGGTGGGCTGCCATCCAGTCGCTCAAGCGCATGATGAAGTGGGACGAAACCCGCTTCGGCCTGGAATACGATTTGGACGTGTTTATGGTCGTTGATGGGCGATTTCAATATGGGCGCGATGGAAAACGAAAGGCTTGAACATCTTTCAGCACCGCCTGCGTGCTGGCCGACCGCGACACCGCCACCGACGCCGATTTCGAGCGCGTCGAGGCGTCAGTCGCCCACGAATAACTTCCACAACTGGACGCGGCACCGCGTAACCTACTGCCGCGACTGGTTCCAGCTCTCGCTCAAAGGAAAGCCTCACCGTATTCCGCGCAGGAATTTCTCCGCCGACCGCGCCAGCCGCGAAGCGCGCCGCGTCGAAAAACGTATCGGCTAGCTCGCCCACCAGTTTCGAAGACGCCGGCCCCACCGCCGCCAAAGTCCGCCCGCCAGCTACGTGGGCTGAACAATTTCTACACCCTCACCGTGTACGAGGCGCCGAAGTGGTGCGCATGCGTCACACCTTCCTCGGGCGAAGGGCTTCCAGAAGGCGTGAGCTCTAGTTTCGAGCGCCGACGGTAGGCGTTACCTGCGACGACTTCCGCGCCGCCATGGGCTGAGTGCAGCGACGACTGCAGGCACAGTTCGCCCGCTGTGCAGCGCAGCCAGGCGCACGCCCGTGCTGGACGTTTCAGGCTAGCCTGCAAACCGACAGCACCGACTTTCGTCTTGGCCAGACGTCGCACAGCACACCCCGCCGCGATATGACGCCGAGCAAACGGCCGAAGATGGCGCTGCGCTCGAAAATCGCCCTGTTTGCTGCGAAAGGCGCCGATGCCAGACACCTTCGGCCAGTCCGTCCCGCTGTCAGGCTGCCTGAAAAGCAGCGACACGCGCAGACGAAAGCCGTGCTGCTACCCTGCAGCCGGGCCGAGCAGAAAGCGTGCCCTGCAATCTGCGGGCGTGAACCGTCAGCCGCGATCCCCTCCTGACTGCGCGGCCTACCGCGGTGATAGCCTCAACTACGCCACAGCGATGCTGAGCTCTCCGCTGCTGCTCGTCACGCGACCTCCGATCCTTTCGCCCGCTGGAAATGCACAGACCCTGCTGCGCCGCGCCGTTACGCCGCCAGCGAGCCGCGCGCGTTGGCGGCCGGAGACCGCTGCCCGAACACCGCGCCCTGCTCGACGCCGTCGGCTATGTGCTGCGCGCGCGACATCGACCCGGCGTTTCAGGCTGCCCTGGTGCGACGTTTCCCGCCGAGGCCGAGAGCTGATGGCCGGCCGCGATAATCTCGATCCGCTGCTGGTCCATCACGCCCGCGAAGCGTGCTCGATCTGATTGCCATGCCTGCAGCCGAGTTTGGCGCGCTCAGCAGCCGCGAGCAGGAAGGAAAGCGGGCGAGCGACTGCTCGTAACAACTGCCCCCGAACCCGCCGGCTGGCGCCGCCGCGCAACGTCTGCCGCGCCTTTAACTGCTGCGCGCCGATCCAGGCGCATCGCGCAGAGTGGCGCCACACTATTTCGACGCGATGGCGCAGAACGCATTTGCGGCACGAATGGGGGCATCGCGAGCGCACGTCAACAGCGGATCGGCCCGCTGCGCGGTTTGAGCTGCTCGAGCGCTGCCGCCGCCAAATTCCGCAGCGACGATCTGGTGATGGGCAAGCTGCCAGCCTGATCGCTTCCGACTTCGCCGCCGCGCCGACACTCCCGCGCAGAGTCAGGCTGCCGTGCAGCATCAGCTTCGATCTGCAAAACAACCGAAAAGCGCGCGCGCTCTTGAACGCTTACCCGCAACATCCCGCATTTCACGCGCGCCGCTACGCAGCTCGGAGCTACCGCTTTATCGCCGGGAGAAATCAGAAGAAATCGACCGCTTCAGCCGCAGATCGCCGCCAGCGGCTGGTGCAGGCGCCTTCAACATCTGCCGCAGCCTCGAACCCCAACGCGCGCGCAACTGGTGCTCGACATCCTGCAGCAGCTGGCGAAGATTCGAGTTTGTCCAAAAGACAGCGGCGAGATTGTCGATCTTGGCCGCCAGCACGCGGCCTGAAAGTTTATCGGTCGGATTTTTGCCTCCGACCGATAACGGGCAGCCTGAAAGCCGGCAGTGCCCGCCGCCTGCTCTCTCCTGCGCTTGCTCGTGGGAGGGACGGGGTCAGTGGCAGTTCGCAGAACTGCTTTGTGTACTTCACTGCAGATGTCCGCAGGCATTGCCGTAGCAGCAGGCGCCTCCACTAGCCCTCCCCGCAAGCGGGGAGAGAGTAGAGGAATGGCGGAAATCAGGTACCGCAGGCAGCCTGAGGGTCCAAGGCAGCCTGAAGGTCCAGAGCGGCCCTGAAAGTCCAAGGGCAGCCTGGCGAAACCCAGGCGGCCTGACTGCGCCGCGCCGCAGTTTCACTCTGCGGGCGGCGTATGCACCTGTGGTTTCAGGCTGCCCGGGCGGGGCGGTATCCGCTGTATCAGAAGTCGAAGCGGGCCGACAGGCTGATTTCGCGCCGGGACGCCAGCGCAGTCATCGGGTACCGTGGGAAGAGCCGACGGGTATGGACAGTGTAGCCACAGTCGGTTGGTCAAGGTTTTTGCCGTTGGAGCCGCAGGTTGAGTTTGCGGCCGCCGACGAGTGGTGGTCGTCGCAGGAGATAAAGGCATCGGCAACGGTAGCGGCGGGGATTTTCCACAGGCGCTGGCCGCTCGACACTGCGGCCGATATACCGGGCGCCGTTGTATTTGGCGCCGGCGCCGGCACGCAGCAGCCGCCCAGCGCCTGGTCCGAAGTCGTGGGTCAGGTACAGGCCGAACTGGTTTGCGCGGGGTGTTGTTCGGCGGCGGGCCTTGGGCTGCTTCGGCTTCGAGCGTTTTGGTTTCGGTGTGGGCGTAGTTGGCGTTGACGCCGAAACATCGGTAATCTGGCCGCCCAGTTCGGCTTCAAAAGCCCGTCGAGCGGGCGTGGCCGGCGGAAGCGGTCTTCCAGTGCTGCCGCCGTTATCGACATAGCGCACGTTCTCTTTGTTGAGAATGTGGAAGGCGGCGACGTCATCGCAGGAAAGCTGTCCTGCCGGAGGCGCGCCGGCATCAGGAGGCAGCCTCGGTTTTGGCACCGCCGGGATGCGCGTTGGCAACGATCGATACCTGCGGGCGGAAGGACGACAGTAGCCTGCGCCGAGCGACCATTGCGGGGTGATGCGGTGAGGTTACGCCCAGCTGCGGAGTCAGGCTCCAGCCGTGGTTGTCAGTGGCTAACTGAACACGCCGGCTTTGTTGGCGCAGCCGGCATACTGGTCGTAGTGGTCGAGACGGGCGCCGCGAGTAGAAACAATCCATTTGTCGCCGAAATACACCAGATCGTTGGCATAGAGCGCGGCGGTTTTCAGGATTTCGGTCTGGCGGGTGTTTGATTTGCCCTGGCCAGCGTCGAAAGTATTGACTGCTGCGCGGCCCTGTGCTGCCGTGCACGGAGTTATACAGCTGTTGGAAAAAGGTCGCGTTGTTTACGCTTTTCAGACTGCCCGGCTTTCGTTTTCGACTGCATGATGATTTGGCAGGTTTTACCGCTTATCAGAACCATGCAGCTTCGCCGTCGCGCGGCATTCTTGACCAGCGGCAAAACGCCAGTTAGAATCTGCATCGAAATCGAAAGTGTAAACAACGCTGCTGTTTACACGCCAGCCAGGTTGATGCGGCCGGCGGCAGCCCTTATCAACACAAAGGTTTTATGGCGGGTGGGGTGTTTTCATCGGTGTGTGCTTTCACAGCGGCAGTTTCAGGCTGCCGGATTTGGTTGAGGGGACGTTTTGTCGATTCTTGCGGCGGCGGTTGTATGGGCCGTTGATGCGATTCTCAAAAATAGAAATTATTATTGGCGCAATGTGCAAAAGTTGTATCCGAACGCGGCATCGCTTTTTCAGGCAGCCTGAAGAAATTTCAGCCGCTTTTTCGCGCTGTAACTCAAGTCAAAGCAAATTAGCCTTTGGGCGGCCGGCGGCGACACTGATTTTAGAATGAGGCGCCCGCTGCGTTTAAGCATGCCGAAAAAGCGCATGCGTCGTTTGAAAACAAAAATAAGGAGCAGACAAAGTGAGGCCGTCCCCGAGCTGAAGTGTGTCCGCCGGCAATCTCCCGCGGTGAAAACTGCCGTCGACAACGGTCGCCGACACCATTGCTTCGGCCTGAAGACGCAACCAACGCGCGCAATTTCCCAGCCTGAATTTCGATGCAAATCCGCCGCCTCCGGCATCGCCTACGCCCGCGAGCGCGAGTATACATGCTGATGGCGATCAGCACGCTGCCCAGGCCGGCGAAGTGGGCGCTGGTACGGCGCCGTCGATACCGCCGCGTCCGCTGGGCGTGGACGCGTGTGCGATCGGCGCGATGGCCTATGCCTGCAAGCGCCATCGAATCTGCGCCTGCATATGTCGGTGCAGGGGTTCCGTGCGCAATTACGAAGCGATCGGCCTGATGCGCGATCTGTTCCGGCATCCGCCGCGTGGTGCTGCCGCGGGTGCTGACCGATGACCAGGTGCAGCATGTGATCGAAAACACCGATGTCGAAGTGGGTGTTTCGGCTTCGGCGGCCTGTGCACGATCGATGGTGGAAGGGCGCTGCATTTTGTCGAGCTACGCCACGGGCGAGGTCACTCGAATATGCAGGGGCGATGTGTTCACCGGCCAAGGCGGTGCGCTGGGAGCAGCTGCCCGACCGCATGGACGTGCGCTTAAACCGCGTGCTGATCGACCGCTTCAACCCCGACGAGCCGGCCGAGCTATCCGACGCTGTGCAAAGGCCGCTTTGAAGTGAGCGACGAAACCTATTACGCGCTGGAAGAGCCGACCAGCCTGAACGTGCTGGAAGTGCTGCCGCAGCTGAGTTAAAATCGGCGTGGCGCTATCAAGGTGGAAGGTCGCCAGCGCAGCCCGGTGTACACCTGCCCAGGTTGCACGCGCGCTGCGCCGGGCGCTTGATGCCGCTGCCGCGCACCCGCAGGACTACCGCGTGGCCGAAGGCGTGGAGTGGGGCGCTGGGCAAGGTCTCGAAGGCGGCCAGAGCACGCTGGGCGCCTACAGCCGGCCGTGGAAATAGCGGCGCAGGCAGCCTGAAAAACGCCTGCGCTGTTTTCGAGGCTGCTTTGGTTACGTCAAGCGGCTCTAAAGGCAGCCTGAAAAGCAAAATAACAAAAGCGTTGCAAAAGGAACAAACATGAAACCTCTCTCGGTCCCATCAGTTTTCTGGCAGAAAGAAAGCCCTGCTCGAGTTTTACCTGCAGATATCGGTACGCTCGACATCATCTATCTGGGCGAAACCGTCTGCTCGCTCCCGGCAGAAAATGCGCTTTGCCGACTGGTTCGGCCTGGCCGAAAGACCTGGCCGAAAAGCGGTAAAGAGATTGTGCTGTCGTCACGCGGGTTTTGCTTGAAAGCGAGTCGATCTCAAGCGCCTGCGCAAAATCGCGCGGACAAGAGCGTTTCAAAAATCGAAGTCCAACGATATGGGCGCGGTCAAACTCGCGCGCAGAACACGGCGATCGGTTGTGGCCGGCGCCAGCCTGAATATCTGGCAAGCCACCTTGCAGGTGTTCCGCGAGCTCAACGCCTACCGCTGCGGGTGGCACCTGCCGAGCTTGCGCGCGACAAAGTCGCCGCCATCGCCCCGTCCGAGCCCGCCATCGAAACCGAGCTTTTTGCCTGGGGCAAAATCCCGCTAGCCTATTCTTCGCGCTGCTTTACCGCCCGCCACTACAATCTCAACAAAGACAGCTGCGAGGTTCCGCTGCCTCGACCATGAGCACGGCCTGACCATAGAATACCCGCGAGCACAAGCCCTTTCTTACCATCAACGGCATCCAGACCATGTCCTACGGCAGCCAGATGCTGCTGCCGCACCATCAGGAAATTGCCGATGCGGCGTCGGCGTACTGCGCCTGTCGCCGCAGCTGATCGAAATGCCGCGCATCATCGAGCTGCACCGCGCCGTGCTCGACGGTGCCACCGACGCCGACACCGCCTGCGCCGAGGCTGCAGGGAATACGCCACCGGCACGCCGGTGGACGGCTACTGGCGCGAGCCACGGCATCGAAGCCGTCCATCTCAAACAACTGGAGAAACAATATGCCACTGCCGTGACATCGTCCTGCCCCCGTTTGCCACCGGCATCGGTAGCCGCCTGCCCGGCCTGACCACGCGTTTTCGCGCTGGTCAAACCCTCAACCTGATGCTGAGCGCGGCCTGCTGCCGGCCGATATGGCGCTGTTTAACGGCCGCAAGTTCGAAATCGACGTGCTCGATGCCGGCATCCGCGTGCGCTTTTCCGCCGACGCCGAAAAAGTTTTACCGATGATGCCTTCGACGGCGCGCCGATCTGCGGCTGGCCGCCAACGCCGTCGATTTTTCTGCGCACGATGCTGCGCGAAGAAGACCCGACACCCTGTTTTTCAAACGCAAGCTGCACATCGAAGGCGATACCGAGCTGGGCCTGATTGCAAAAACCTGCTCGACAGCGTCGAGATGAGCCGTTTGCCGACAAGCTGGCCAAATGGCGAGGAGCGCCACGCCGGCTGAGCGGCAAAGCCAAAAGCAGCCTGAAAACCCATACCGGGGTTTTTCAGGCTGCTTCCGTCAGCAAGGCAGCCGTATTCAGCGCGTCCGCGCGTCTGCCACCACCAGGCCAGCAGCCAGCCGGTAAGGCGCCGCCGATGTGGGCGACGTGGGCCGATGTTGCTGCCGAACAGCGACACGCCGCTGATTTCGGCAAAGGCTAGTAGGCCACCAGCCCCAGCACAAAAATGCTTGGCCTTAAACGCGACGGGGACAAACATCAGCGACAGCGGCGCATCGGGAAACAGCGTCGAAAAGCGCCGCCAATATGGCAAAGGCCGCGCCGGAAGCGCCGATTACATGCGACATAAGCCAGCGCGTTGCTGCCGCCGGTTTGCAGTTTGGCATACACCCACAGCAGATAGAGCGCCGCCGCGCCGGAAGTCCGCCGAGAAAATACAGCAGCAAAAAGCGTTTTTCGCCCCACACCTGCAGCACACATAGCGCCCGGAACATGCCGACGGCGCACATATTGCAGCAGATGCGCCAGATCGGCGTGCAAAAACATATAGGCTGAGCCACTGGTAGGCGCCGCGTAGGCTTCGTTTTGCGGATACCACAGCGCGCCGGCTTCGGTGGGCAGGGTGCCGGACTGCTGCATCAGAAAAACCAGCACGTTCAGGGCGATCAGGATATAGAGCGTGCGCATATCGGGGCGCAGGGGATGGCGTGTTTGGGTATTCATGGTTTTTATAGGCGGGTAAAAGGTTTTCAGGGCTGCCTGCAAAGCGAGGCTAATCAGCAAAGTCGGCGGCTTCAAGGGCGAAACAGCGGCTGCCGTCGTTTTTCAGGCTGCCCTTTCGGCGAAGCCGAGTTTGCAGTGCAGGGCAAGGCTGGCGGCATTGTGCGGCACGCACGCGGGCGGCACGCGGCGGGCGCCAGTTCGGCAAGGCGTACTGCAGCGCCAGTCTGCCCAGGCGCGTGCCGTGGCCGCGCGGGGCGTCGGGCGCGGTGTAAAGCCCCATTCGTAAACGCCGCTACTCGCGGCGACGGAAGAAGCGTAGCCAGCGGCTCGCTGCCGGCTGCAGTAAACAGCAGTGGCAAAATCGGGATCGGCGAGCGCGCGGGGCAAACCATTGCTCATGGTTCGGCCACGGGATTTCGCGAGTTGTCGAAGCATACGACGAGCGGATATCAGGGGATCGGTTGCGCCAGCGGTAGAGTAGGGCGCTGTCTTCTTCCCGCGCCGGCCGCACGAAGGCAGCCTGAAAGTCTGTCGGCATCCAAATGGCGCAGTACGCGCTTAACGCCCAAGCCGTCGCACAGCGCTGGCGGCCTGCGACATTTCAGCTGCCGCTTTTGCAGTTCGCGCAGCGCTGGCGGCAAAGGCGGGGGCGGACCAATTCCTGCGTTTCCAGCACCAGCGCCGCGCCGAGCCTGCTGCAGCGCGGCGGCAACGGCATGCTGGTTGTCGGCCAGCACCAGCAGCAACGTCGGCAGGCCGAGACAGCGCTCCACGACGTGCTGCCCGCGGCGCCGATGGCCAAATCGACCTGCGCCATCAGCTGCGCCATATTGCCGGCGGCAGACGAGCGCGCAGCAGGGGTAGGGCGCAGCGGCGGCAAAGTCGCGCACGGCGGCGGTGTGCGGCGCGGTGGCGCCCATTACTACCGTGAGCGCGATTTCAGGCTGCCGGCCAGCGGCTGCATCGCTTTGAGCACCGCGAGCGTGATTGTATGTTCGTCCACCCCGCCCAGATTGAGCAGGGATGCGGCTTTCAGGCTGCTTGGGTTCTGCGGCGCGGGCGGCCAGCGCGAGCAGGACGTGCGGCGGCAAACTCGTCGCGCAGCAGGGGCGCAGCGGGTGCCAGCCACGCGGCACGCGGCAGCCGGCAGGGCAGCAGACCGGCGCGTAGTCTTGGCAGCGGCGGTTGAGTGTTTGGTCGAGCAGCAGATCGGCATCGTGGGCGCGGTCGCACAATCGTCGATCACCATCAGCCGCGAGCCGCACACCGCGCGGGCGGCGCCGCTGCCACGGCATCGAGCGCGTAGTGGTCGCAAAATAATCCATCAGGGGCGCTGCGCGGCAGATCAGCGGCGCGCAGTCGGCGGCATCCTGCTCTTGCGATACCGGCAGCCAATGGGCGTGCGGCGGGGCGCCGGCAACAGGGCGGCGCGGGGTTTTCAGGCTGACTGCTTGCCGTATCGGACTCCGAGCAGGGCTGCAGGCAAAACCCTGCGCCGAATCCAATCAGCCAGATGGCTAGTTCAGGGCGCAACAGACAGGAAATGCACGCCGTGGTACATCGGCTTTGAGCGCGCGCGCGAGCGTCAGGCAGCGCATGATGTGGCCGCTGCCGATGGTAAAGCGATGCGTCGGCACGGATAAAGAAGTTCGTGGACAATCCGAAAACAAGGCGGCGCGGATTGTAGGGGCAAAGCAGGCAGCCTGAAAATGGCTACACGGCGTTTTTCAGGCTGCTTTTGGACTACCGGCAGGGAAAACCGCGAATACAGAGATTCGGGCGGGGTGGGGCGCAAGCGTGCCGGCGCGGTTTAGATCGTCGCGGCGCACCGAGCGCACGCGGCCGCTGCGAGCATCCACTTTCACATCGTATTCGCGGCCGTTTTTGACGATTTCGACATCGTAGTGCGGATAGCCGTCGTCGTAATCGAAAATCCACGTCTTTTCACGCGGCCGCCCACCCGTGACCAGCGCCGCGCGCCCCTGCCTGATCGGGGCTGATAAAGCCTTGGCGCTGTCGGGATTTCTTGCCGCTTTTTGGCTTTGTGGTGGCTGTGGCGGTAGCCGTCGTCCCAGTCATTGTATCGGCGGCGCGTAAGCGCGGTCAGCAACAGGGCGGATAAAGGCCAAGGCGGCGGCGGTCAGGTATTTGGATGGCATTTTTGTCCTTTCGTTGCGGGTAAACGCCGGCCATCTCAGCGCTGCCGAATGAGCGCAAAAATTAGCGGCTTTTCAGTCTTGCTCGTCCTGCGCCTGCTCGGCAGCCAGCTTAGCGAAGGCGGCTTTCATGGTCGGATTTTTGCGCGTGAGTTTTTTTCACGGTCAAATCTTCGGCTTTGTTGTTGGCAGAGGCGCAGGTTGTTTTCGGCGCCGAGCAGGTCAGCTTTGGTTTTTCTAAGTGGCGGATGGGTGTCGTCAATATGCTTGATGGCAGCCTGAAACTTCTCGCTCGGTCAGGCGGTAGTTGCGCCCGAACTTTTTCGCGGAAGTCGTCCAGCTCGTTTTTCAAAATTGGTGATGTCGATATTCTGCGCGCGCATCTGCGCCACTTCCTGCTGTATTGCAGCAGAATTGAGCGCGGCATTGCGCAGCAGCGAGATGATGGGCAGAAAAACTGCGGCTGCACTACATACATTTTCGGGTAGGCGTAGGAAACATCGACGATGCCGCCGTTATACAGCTCGTTGTCGTTTTCCAGCAGCGACACCAACACCGCGTATTCATGCAGGATTTTTCGCGGCGGTCTTTGTCGAGTTCTTTGAAAAAATGCTCGTTTTTCTTTTTGCTGGCGGTTTCGTCGCCTTCGTTTTTCATCTCAAAACATAATCGAGATGATTTCGTTGCCATCTCGTCGCTTTCGCGAAAGATGTAGTCGCCCTTGCTGCCGCGGAGCGTCGTTGTCCTTGCCGAGATTTGGCCTGCGGAAAAGCGGTGGTACGGATGCGGTTGAACTCGGTTTTCACCAATGGGCTTCAGGCTTTCGCCCACCATTTTGGTGGACTGGCGGGCTTTGAAGTCTTTGTAGAAGGCGACTTCTTCGTCTTTGTGTTTGAGCTGGATTTCGTAGCGCTCGCGCAGGGCGTTTTTGGGCGAGTTGGTTTTCGCTGTCGCTGCAGTTGCAGTTGGGCGGCAAAGCGCGGAGAGTTCGCGCTCTTTGGCGGACAGGGGCTTCGCGGATGGCGAGTTCGCGCTCCAGCGTCATGCGTTGGGCGAGTGCTTGGTTTTGCGTTTGCAGCTCAGCAAGTTGGCGCTCTTTTTCAGCTAACTCGGTTTTCAGGCTGCCTGATGCGTTGGCGATGGCGAGCTGGCTGTCTTTTTCGTGGTAAAGCGATTTGGTGCTGGAGCGCGGCGATTTGCGCGTCTTTTGCGCGAGATTTTTGGCTGTATTGCTGCTGGGCTTTGGCTTCTTGCGCCGCCATTTCGCTTTTCGCCTGCGCTTGGGCTTGGGCGAGCCGCTCATGCACTTCGGCTTGGAATTCTTGGGTGCGGACTGGTTGAGAATGTCGGCGTAGCTCGCTTCGTTGATGGTGAAGGCGGTGTGGCAGTGCGGGCATTTGATTTCGTGCATGGCTCTCTCGCGGGCGGTATGAAAAAGGGGCGATTTTAGCAGAAGCAGGCGGCCTGAAAGGCGCGGCAAACGGCTTTCAGGCTGCCTGCTGCCGTCAGGCTGCCTGAAAAGCAAAAACGCCTGCCGCTGCCGTATAATCCGCGCCTTTCGTGTTTCCCGCCGCTCCCGCCGCCGATATGCCGATTTCCCGCCGCCGTTTTTCTCAGCAATGCCGCGCTTTTGCCGGCAGCGCCGCCGCATCGTGGGCGGGCTGGCGCTGGCTCAATCCGCGCCCGCCGGTGCGCGTGCGCTATGCCAGCCTGCCGGCGGGGCACGATGTGCGCGACGGCACTTTTCAGGCTGCCCTGCAGTCGGAACACCGCTGCAATACGCTGATACTCGGCAGCGGCGCGGCGGCCTTGAGCGCGGCATGGTATCTGGCGCGCCACGGCGTACACGATTTTCTGCTCGCCGAGGGCTTCAGGCGCAACGGCAACAACGCCGCCTACCTCCACGGCACGCTTGCCGCTCCCAGCGGCGCGCATTATCTGGCACAGCCTTCGCGCGAAAGTGCGGCGGTGCGGCTGATGCTCGACGATTTCGGCATGGTGGCGGGGATAAACGCGACAGGGCGAGCCGCTTACCGCGACGAAGACCTGGTCAGCCAGCCCGACGAGCGCCTGCTGTTGAACGGCCGCTGGCAAAGCAGCCTGCTGCCGGCGCAAAGACAAGGACAGCCGCCGTTTTTCGCGCTGACCGCCCGGCTGGCGCAGCAATACAGCAGCGACGAGGCGCAAGCTGTTTGCCATACCGGTAAGCCAGATCGTCCGCCGACAGCCGCTGGCGCAGCCGTGCAGCCAAAACCTTCGCCCAATGGCTGGCGGCGCAGGGGCTACCGTTCGCCCGCGCTTTTGTGGTATCTGGACTACTGCTGCCGCGACGACTACGGCCAGGGGCATCGCCGCCGTTTCGGCTTTCGCCGGCCTGCATTATTTCGCCGCCCGCAGTACAGCGCTACACGCCGGTGCTGAGCTTAGCCCGCAGGGCTTGGAAAAACTGTCGCAATGTCTGCGCGAAAAGGCGGGCTTGCAAACGCTGGCGCAGCTGCCTGAAGCGCGCGAATGGACTTTGCCCGCCCCGCCAGCTGCGACGTATCAGCTTTGTCGATTGCGGAAGATGCCGACGGCGTGGCGGTGCTGCTGCGCCCACAATACCAGCAGCCGCCAGACGCTGGTGCGCGCCACCGCGTGCTGTGCGCGATGCCGCTGATGGCGGCGGCACGGATGTGCTGCACCGCAGCGCTACGGTTGCCGGCAGCCGTTTTTCAGGCTGCCTATGCGCCGTCGGCTGGTGGCCAATTTCGCGCTGGCAGGGCTTTCCCGCCGAGCGCAGCGGCAGCGAGGCTGGCGTGGGACAACGTGGTGCACGGCAGCCGCGGGCTGGGTTTTGTCTGCGCCACCAGCAATTTATCCGCCGCGCACCGCCCGAGCGCACCTGCTCACCGCCTACACCGCACTCGATATGGCCGACCCGCAAAGCGTGCGCCGCCGTCTGCTGGCGGCATCCGCCGACGATTTGCTGGCCGAAGCGGCGCAGGGATCTGCTGGCGGCCTACGGGCGCGGTTTCTGGCGGCAGGTGGAAGCGGTCGATATCTGCGTGCGCGGCCACGGCATGCGCGTGCCGCTGCCGGGTTATCTGGACGATGCACCAACGCTGGCGCTGCGCCGCCACCGCTCGCGCATTGTCTTTGCCCACAGCGATTTGAGCGGCTATTCAGTGTTTGAAGAAGCCGCGCATTGGGGCGTAGCGGCGGCCCAATACTGGCTCTCCCAAGACCAAGCCGGTTTTCAGGCAGCCTGAAAACTGCCGTCCGCACGCTTGGGGCGCAGCAGAAAATGCCGCGCCAACGCAAAAATTTTGCCAGATTTTCCCACCGCCACTTTCCATCGTCCCAAAAATCACATACCCTTACGCCTTTTTCGATTTCAGGCTGCCTGCGGGCAAAACCTGAGTGTATTTTTCAGGCTGCCTTTTAGGGCGGCCGACGGAGAACCAGCCGATGGCTCAGCAAACTTGGAAAAAATCGCCCTTTACACTATGGCGCGCCTTAACCGGCGCCGTGCTGACGGTCAGCGCCCAGTCGATCGCCGCCGATAAGGCCGCCGAGAAAAGAAGGGCTGCCGATCTCGTCCCTGCGCAATATGGCCGAAGTTTACAGTCAGGTGAAAAGCCAATTACGTGAGCGACGAGAAAAGACGAAAAACCGAGTCGAAAAACGCCATCAAAGGCACGGTTTCCGGCCTTGATCCGCACTCCGAATATATGAACAAAGAAGGCTATGCCGACATGCGGGAGAGCACCAGCGGCGGATTCGGCGGCCTGGGCATGGAAATCGGCGCGGAAGACGGCTTTGTCAAAGTGGTCTCGCCGATTGAAACACGCCCGCCGAGCGTGCCGGCGTAAAAGCGGCGACTTCATCGTCAAAAATCGACAACGAATCCACACGCGGCATGAGCGTTACCGACGCGGTGAAAAATGCGCGGCAAACCCGGTACCAGAAATCACCCCTGACCCTGTCGCGCAAAGACAGCGCCAAGCCGATTGTGGTCAACATCACCCGCGCCATGATCAAAGTGAAAAGCGTGCGCCACCACCCTGCTGGAAGACGGCTGCGGCTATGTGCGTGTCAGCCAGTTCCAAGAGCGCACCGTGCCGGCGCTGGCCGAAGCGATTGCCGCGCTTTCAAAGAAAACAAAGGCCCGCTCAAAGGCGTGATTCTTGATTTGCGCGACGACCCGGCGGCCTGCTCAACGGCGCGGTCGGCGTATCGGCAGCCTTCCTGAAGCCCGATTTGCTGGTGGTCAGCACCAAAGGCCGCGACAACCGCTCGGCGATGGAACTCAAATCCCGCCCGAAGACTATCTGCTTGCCCGGGCGGCGACCCGCTCAAAGACCTGCCGCCGGAAATCAAAAACCGTGCCGATGGCTGTTTTGATCAACTCCGGTTCCGCATCTGCTTTCCGAAATCGTGGCCGGCGCGCTGCAGGATCACCGCCGTGCGGTGTGGTCGGCACCCGCAGCTTCGGCAAAGGCTCGGTGCAGTCAGGTGATCCCGATGAGCAACGGCGGCGCGCTGAAAATCACCACCGCGCTCTACTACCGCCCAAAAGACCGCTCGATCCAAGCCACCGGCATCCTGCCTGATGTGGAAGTGCAGGATAAAAACCGCACCGAGGCCGCGAAGCCGACCTCTCCGCCACATCAACAACCCCACCGGCGCCAACGAAGTCAAAGGCGGCGTCTTGGAGCAACAGGCCGAAGAAGCGGAAAAAGCCGCCAAAGCAGGCCAAAAGCCAAAGACGGCAAAAAGACAAAGACGAAGATGTCGGCTCCCGCCGCAAAACCCGATCCGAGCAAAGACGACCAGCTGCGCAAAGCGCTCGAACTGGTCAAAGACCCCGCCCAATGGCAAAAAAATCGCTCGGCCTGGCCGCTGCCAAGAAAACCGACGACAAAACCGCCAAAGGCAAAGACGCCGCCAAAGGTAAAAAAATAAGCACCGTCTCCCATCCGATCGCACGCTTTGGCGTGCGGTTTTTGACGACAGAACTTTCAGGCTGCCTGAAAGTTCTGGAAAAACTGCCGCCGGATGGCGTTTCAAAGCAGCCTGAAAAAGCCAAACGCTTGGGGCAGGGGTGCCGCTATCCGCTTTCAGGCTGCTTTGTCCCGCAACAGCAGTCCCTAACGCAAGCAGCCTGAAAGCACCCAAAAGCCGTTTCAGGCTGCCTGAGAAGCGCGACACTTGCGCTATAATCCGCCGCTTTCAACCGCCCGCGACGCCATGTATTTTCTAACCGAACTCGTCCGCCTGCTCGAGCAGCGCAGCCGTATTTTCCGCCGACCCGCGCGTGGCCGAAGAGAGCCTGCGCGACAGCCCGCTGCCCTTTGCCGAGCGGCTGGCGCGCCGCGCCGAAATAGCCGACCGCGACCACGCGCTGCGCGACCGCCTGGCCGCCCACGAGCGCCGTCTGCACCAGTTGCTGCGGCTGGTCACGCTGCTGTGGCTCGAGTGCCGGCTTTGCCGCCGGCTGGGCGCTGATGGCGCAACGCAGCCTGAATTTCCTGCTGCTGCTGGTCGGCGTGCTCAGCGTCCACAGCGTGATGCTGCTGCTGTGGCTGGTATCGGCGCTCGGCCGGCGTCCGCCGAAAACGCTGCTGGCGCCGGACAACTGGCTGCGCGGCAAAGACGCCGTTTCCCAAGCGATGCTGCGGCTGTATGCCGAAGCCGCCGGCTAAAACCGTGCAGCGCTGGCGTTTGGGCGCGGTCATGCACCGGCTCTCGCTGGCGGCGCTGGGCGGCATGACGCTGGCGGTACTGCTAATGCTCTCGGTGCGCCAGTACGGCTTCAACTGGGAAAGCACGCTGTTGGACGGCGCCGCTTTCCGGCCATCTGGTGCAGGTGCTGGGCTGGCTGCCGGCCAAACTCGGCTTTGCCGTGCCCGATGCCGCCGCCGTTGCCGCCAACCGCAATCAGGCGCAGGCCGGCGATGCCGCCGCCTGGGCGGGGCTGCTGCTGGGCAGCATCGTCTGCTACGGCCTGCTGCCGCGCGCCGCAGCGTGGCTGTTCTGTCCCTGTGGCACGTGCGCAGTAAAGTCTGGAGCCCGACTGGTCGCAGCCCTATTACCAAACCATTATCGGCCGCTGGCAGCTGAGGATTACCGACAGCGCCGCCGACTACCGCGCCGACACCCGCAGCCTGCGCCCGCGCTGCCGGCCGCCGCCGCTCAGCATTGGGCGCTGCTGCTCGATACCGCCCATCCCGAGCGCGACTGGTACCGCGACCTGCTCGGCCGCGACTGGCAGGACTGCGGCGTGATTGCCGAACGCAGCGAGCTGGCGGCGCTGGCCGAACGCCTGCAACACGCCGCCGCACCGGTAGCAGCTGCTGGTCGGCATCCGCGCCACCCTGCCGCCCGACCGCGGCATGACCCGCCGGCTGGAAACCCTGTCCGCGCAGGCCGCCGGCGGACTGATCGTTCAGCTCTACCTGCCCGCCGGCACCGATCCCGCCGCCGGCAGCTCTGCAAGAAACACTGGCGCAATGGCGCGATACCCTGCACCGCTACGGCTGGTAGTGGATCGAGACCGCCGCAAACCAGCCAACTGCCGCCTAAAAGCATCAGCCAGCAAAAGCGGTCTGAAAACGTCCAAAAACCGCTTTCAGGCTGCTATGCCACTGAGAAATATCAAAAAGCAGCCTGAAACAGCGTTTACCGCTTTCAGGCTGCTTTTCTACCCTTTGGTTGGCGCGCTTTTGGTTTTGCGAATGCCGCTGCGGCAAATATTTTCAGGCTGCCTTGGGTATTCAAGGCAGCCTGAAATGCTTTGGCGGGCGCAGATGGGTTGCAGGCTAGCTTTGGCTGGGCAGCCTGCAAAAATCAGCCGCCCAAGTCTGTGAAATTCGCTGCTGCTGCGCGACATGGCGATCAGGACAATCCACCAGACGCCGACGAAAACCAGGAAATAGGAAAAGGGCGAACAGCCCGCGCTCCCAGGGGCTCATCGGCGGCATCGGGCAGCGGCTGCATTCCGGCAGTGGAGCCGCCGAGTATGGTGTAGAAGAAAGCGTCGGCGGCAAAGCGGGATCAGCGGCTTGCGGTAATGCCGCCACAGGGTTTGCAGGCGTTCGCGCATGGTGCGGTCCTTTTTGGGGATTTCAGGTTGCTTGGGTGTAAGGCGGCCTGAAAATTTTTAAGACGCGGCGGGCGATTGGCGATCGGGTATCCGCTTATTTTTTTGCCCAGCCGGGTGCCTTGTTTTGGGGAACGCTATTTGGCAAAACTGGCGCTTCGGATGCCGCCAAGATTGCTGGCTATGCGGACAATGACGGCTTGGTTTTGTTTTTCAGGCTGCTTTGTGTGGCAAAAAGCAGCCTGAAAGTCTGCAGCGGCGGTTTAGTCTTTGCTGACAAAGCGTTTGTTTACGCGCAGGCGCTCGCCGCGGCCGGCTTTTTGATTTCCAGCCAGTCGGCGTAGATGGCGTGAATCAGTTCGCGGTCGGTGTCGAAGCCGTAGTTTTGCGGGTTGATGTTGAGCGCGGCGAGCTGTTTGAGTACGTCGCTCAGGCGCGCCCAGCCTTCGACGTCGGCGGCGGCATCGACGGCCTGCTGCACGGTGGGGAATCACGCGGGTTACCGGCAGTTTGCCGTTTTTGGTTTTGGCGGCGGGTTTGGCTTGGGCTGCCGGGGTTTCTGCGGCGGCGTTCTCTCTGGCTTTTTTCAGGCTGCCTTCGCTGCCGGTTTTGCGCGGTTTGCGGCCTTTGGCTTTGGCTTTCGACGGTATCGGCGTTGTTGGCGGTGTTTTCAGGCTGCTTTTGGCTTTCAGGCTGCCTGCTTTCGGTTTTGTCGGCGGCTTTGTCGCTGCGGCGGCGCACTTGGAGCTGGTTGTTGTCGGTGCGGTGTTCAGAAGATGTCGAAGGATTTGATGAGTTCCGAGAGTTTGCCGTAGCCGTAAAGGCGGGAGTCGAAATCAGGGGTTGGTTTTGTTGATGTAGCTGCCGATGGGGCCGAGATTGGCTCCAGCCGAGATCGTCGGCATTTTCGCGCACGGCACGTTTGATCAGGGTAAGGGCGTCGGCGGCCGGTTCGGTGGCGTTGTCGGCTTCGCCGGCGGCGATTTTGCCGTCGCTGCGGGCTTTGGTTTGGTTTTGTGGGGGCGGAAGATTTCGGTGTAAAACGAGATTTGTCGCAGGCTTTGCGGAAGGCTTCGGGGTTTTCTTTTCGCCGAAACCGTATACGGTGCGCCCGCTTTCGCGCAGGCGGCTGGCCAGGCGGGTGAAGTCGGAATCGCTGGAAACGATGCAGAAGCCGTCGAGAATTGCCGCTGTAAAGCAGGTCCATGGCGTCGATCACCAGCGCCATATCGGTGGCGTTTTTGCCTTTGGTGTAGGCAAACTGCTGCACGGGGATGATGGCGTGGGGCAGGAGTGCGGCTTTCCATTTGGAAAGGCCGTGGCTCCAGTCGCCGTAGATGCGTTTGACGCTGGCGATGCCGTATTTGGCGATTTCTTCGAGCAGGCGGTCGATGATGTCGGCGGGGGCGTTGTCGGCGTCGATCAGGACGAGCGAGCTTGGTGTTGGCGTTGTTGGCGGTTGTCATTTTTCGGGAACTTTCGGGAACGGGTTTATCGAGTAGCGCACGTTTTTCAGCGGCGTCGATGCGGATGCAGCCACTGCGCAGCAGGCGGGTCAAGACCAGCGCGGCGGTACGCGGGGCTGTGCAGTTTGGCGGCCAGAAGCTGCATCAGCGCGGCTTTTTTCTTGGGACGGTTTTTCTTCAAGAGCGCCAGCACTTCGGCTTCGTTTACCGGCGGCGGGTCGCAATCGGCCAGCAGGGTAAAAGCACCGGCTCAACGGTTTTTCAGGCTGCTTCCGGTGCGGCCGTGCGGACGGCGGGCGGTGGTGGCGGGAGTGAATACGGCAGGCATCTGCGGCGCGGCGGGCAGCGGCAGTTTGGCGTTTGCCGTTTCAGGTTGCTTGTGCGGGGCATTGTCTGATTCAGAGCGCTGCAGCCGGCGGGCGAGGTTTTTGCCGAATTTGGCGGCATAGCGCACGCTGGCTTGCGGATAGACAGCCTGAAAACGCTTGGTACCAGCCGTTTGAGGCTTTTTGCGTGGCGAAACCAGCACCACGCGGGCGGCAGGTTCGGCGGAGAGTACCGCTTCGGCTTCGGCGGCGATGCGGCGCAGCGGTTTGCCGGGTGGCGCACAGGCCGCATTCGGCACCGAGCTGCGGCAGCACGCGCCGGAGCGATTTTTCGCTGCCGTACAGGCTGATGCGCCAGCCTTCGACGGGCAGGCGGCGCCATTTGAGCTTGGACTTTGGTGGTGTCGATAAGCAGATGCTGCATAAGGCTTCCTTTCCGTGCACAAACGCCGTTTCAGGCAGCCTGAAACGGCGGTGGGTGAGACTTAGCCGGGTTTGCCGACGTTCTGCGCCAAAAAGCTGCAGATTGCGTTCGGCCTTGGTAACGAAGGGGTTGTCGGCATCCCAGGCATAGCCGGCGAATATCGAAGTGAGCTGGCGGCGCGCTTCGCCGCGCAGCGCTCGGAAAAGACGATGTTTTTGGAAACTCTGGTCGTACCAGCCGGTAACATAATGGCGAAAGGCATTGACGCCGAGATTCAGCGCGTCGGCAAATTCGCGCTGCCAATCGACTTTCTCGCCCTGAAAATGGCGGTCGATGATGTCGCGGCGGCGAGTTTGGCGGAGTGGACGGCGGTGGTCACGCCACTGGAAAACACCGGATCGAGAAACTCAGCGGCATTACCCAACAGCGCGAAATGGCGGCCGTACAGCGCTGACGCTGGCCGAATAGCCGCGCGCAGATATAGTGCGGGAAAGCCGTTGTCCCACACCGCGTTTTGCAGGATGCGCGCCGGCAGCGGCATTTCTTTGTGCGAATTGTTCGATCACCGTTTCCGAGCCGCTGATGCGGCGGAAAATGATCGCCGGAGCCGACCACGCCGATGGATGAGCGGCCGTTGCTGGAAAGCAGGTGAGCCACAGCCAGACGTCGCGGTGCTCGGGGTGGACGCAGACCAGGGTTTTTGTTGCGGTCAGAAATCAGGGATTGGTGATGTGGTCGTCGATATGGGTGAAGTGGACTTGACGCGGCGGCAGCGTCGAGGGCATGTCCCAGCTCAACAGGCGCGGCAGCGCGCGGTAGTAGCCGCTGGCATCGAGCACGAAAATGGTGTCGATCACGTATTTGGTGCCGCTTTCGTCTTCCACGCCGAGTTTGGCGCTGTCGCCGCCGTTGTTGAAGGCGGAAACGGTTTCGCCGAAAACGCACTTCGGCGCCGGCTTTGATGGCGGTGTCGATCAGAATCTGGTCGAAACGGTCGCGCTGGACGTGGAAGGCATGGCTGGGGCCGGCGGCGGTTTTTCGTTGAAATTGAAGCTGGCGTAGCGCTCGCCCCAGGAAAAGGCGGTGCCGTTTTTGTATTGGAAGCCGATGCCGTTTTGCACCGCGTCAGCCATGCCGGCTTCTTCCAGAATCTGGATGGCGTGCGGCAGCAGCTCTCGCCGATAACGAAGCGCGGAAAGTGTTGTTTTTCCAATACGCGAGACATGAGTAGCCGCGGCGGGCGAAAGCAGGGTGGCGGCAACTGCACCTGAAGGTCCGGCGCCGATAATGGCGATGTCGAAATGGTGGATCAGTGTGGCTCTCGGGTGACAGGCAGCCTGAAAGGGGCAAAACCGCTTTTCAGGCTGCCTGCCGGCATATCCGCAGGGGCAAACGCGTAAGTTTATGTTCTGTAAAAAGCTGTGCCGGCGCAAACGCCGTGCGCGCTCAGGCAGCCTGAAAAGAGCAAACAGCGGTTTTCAGGCTGCCTGAAACCTATATGTAATAAGGCATATTCTACAATAAAAAGCATGGTTGCCAAGCCGAGAAAAATCATAAAAGCCGCCCGAATCGGTTACCGCGGTAATCAGAACCGAGCTGCCCAGCGCCGGGTCGCGGCGGAGCGCTCCATCAGAATCGGAATCAGCACGCCGACCACCGCCGCCAAGAGCAGGGTTGAGCGTCATCGCCGCCACCATCACCAGGCCGATGCCGACGCTGTCGTAGAGCAGCCGACACCAGTCCCATCACGCTGCCCCCAAATCACGCCGTTGACCAGCGCCACGCCGATTTCTTTTTAGAAGCCGGATGGCCTGCGCACCGGAAATCTGGCCGACCGCCAGCGCGCGCACAATCATGGTGATGGTCTGGTTGCCCGAATTGCCGCACGATGCCGTACACATCGGCATCAGCGCCGCCAGTGCGACGATTTTCTCGATGCTGCCTTCAAAGGCGCCGATCACGCGGCTGGCCACAAAGGCGGTAACCAGATTGATCGCCAACCACATCCAGCGGTTTTTCACCGAATCCCACACCGGCGCAAACGGGTCTTCTTCTTCCTTCAAACCGGCCATATTCAAGATGTCGGCTTCGGATTCTTCGCGGATCACGTCCACCATTTCGTCCACGGTCAGACGGCCGATCAGCTTGTCGGCGGCATCGACCACCGGCGCGGTTACCAAGTCGTAGCGCTCGAAGGCCTGCGCCGCTTCTTCGACGTCGTCTTCCGGCCGGAAGCGCACCACGTCGGTGGACCATCACGTCGGCCACCATTTTCTTCGAGCGCCGATACCAGGAGTTTGCGGATCGGCAGCACGCCCTCGCAGAGTGTCGTTGTCGTCCACCACAAAGATTTTGTCGGTATGGTCGGGCAGGCTGTCGAAACGGCGCAGATAGCGTAGCACCACTTCGCAGCTTACATCGGCGCGGATGCTGACGGTTTCAAAGTTCATCACCGCGCCCACCTGGTCGTCGCGGTAGACATGACGCAGCCTGAACCTGGGCGCGCTCTTCTTCGTCGCGGGTTTGCAGCGCTTCGGCAACCACGTCTTGCGGCGAGATCGTCGGCCAAATCGGCCAGATCGTCGGCTTCAAGTCTTCCACCGCCGCCAGCAGCTCTTCGCTGTTCATCGCTTCGATCAGCGTTTCGCGCACCGCGTCGGACACTTCCAGCAGCACTTCGCCGTCTTCTTCGGGCGCGGGCCAAACGCCACACCAGCACGCGCTCTTTGGGCGGCAGCTGTTCGAGCACGTCGGCGACGTCGGCCGGATGCAGCTCGTGCAGGATGCCGGTGAGCGTTTGCAGACGGCTGTTGGTTTGCAGGGTCGGAAAAGGGTGTTGTCGGCCGCGATCAGCGCCGTAGTGCGGCAGCAGCGACTCGGCCAGATCGTGGATGCGTTCGATGTCGATGGCGGCGCCTTGTTCGGCGGTACGGCGATCGTCGGTGGTTTGAGGGTTCCGCACAATGCTCCGCCTGCCTGTGCGGCGGGCATTCAGGCAGGTTTAGGGTGTGTGTGGGAAAGAATGGCTCGGTAACGAACTGGAAGGTCCATAGTCGGCGCCCGCGCGTTTGAAAAGCGGGCCGGCGGTTGGAAAACAGCGCGCATTCTACACGCTTTGCGCGGCGGCAGCGGAAATTCAGGCAGCCTGAAAGCCGCAACCGCCGCGCCGCGAGCAGAAATGTTTTCCGCAGGCGGCGGTTTTTGGCGGATAATCGCGGCTGCGCGCAGGCAGCCTGAAAACGCTTTTTCAGGCTGCCTGAGGCCGGAAAAATCCCGTTTCACCACCAATAAAGAAAACTGCCATGCACACCGTTTTTATCTCGAAAACCACGAGCACATCGCCCTGTGCGATCTGCTCAAAAGCCGCCGGCCTGGCCGAGGCGGCGGCGCCGCCAAAAGCGCCATCGCCGCCGGAGAAGTGAGCCGCAACGGCGAGACCGAAACCCGCAAAACCGCCAAAATCCGCACCGGCGAGCGCATCGAATTTGCCGGCAGCAGCATCGAAGTGAGGGCGGGCCATGACGCCGGATAAACCCCTGCTGAGCGAACCGGAGCGCCGGAAGACTGGGAATGCTGCGGCAGCGAATGCGGCGAAGCCTGCATCCACGACATCTACCGCCGCGAACTGGCCGCCTATCGGGCGCAGCAGCGCGAGCTGGTAGAAACCGCGCAAACTGCCGAGTCGCCGCCGCCGAATAATCCCGTTTTGCCCTTTATCCGTTTTCAGGCTGCCTTAGCCGCCAGCGCAAAGCAGGCAGCCTGAAAGCCGTTTGATTGTGAAAGGAAGCCCGATGGCTACCGTTTTTCCCTGCCGTCTTCATCCGGCGGTATCTTCAACAGCGAAGACAACTTACCGCTGGTGCTGTATTTCTACCCCAAAGACAGCACCCCGGGCTGCACCACCGAAGGATTGGACTTCAACGCCCGGCTCGCAGACTTTCAAGCGCTCAGCTACACCGTAGCGGCATCTCGCGCGACAGCGTCAAAAGCCATCAGAATTTTCTGCGCCAAGCAGCGGTTCCGTTCGAGCTTTTTGAGCGACGCCGACGAAACCGTCTGCCGCCTGTTTGACGTCATCAAAAGCAAAAAACTCTACGGCCGCGAATACGAAGGCATCGAGACGCAGCACCTGTGCTCGATGCCGCCGGCGAAAATCCGCCACGAATGGCGCAAAGGTCAAAGTAGCCGACACGCCCAGCAGGTGCTCGACACCCTGCGCGCCGAAGCAACCTGAAAACCCGAAGCAGCCTGGAAAAAGCGGTTTTCCCCTTTTCAGGCTGCCTGAACGTTTGTCCCACCGAAAGACTAGGCATGTATCCCACCGCCCCCCGGCTACCGCTGCGGTTTCATCGCCATCGTCAGCCGCCCCAACGTCGGCAAATCGACGCTGATGAACCACCTGATCGGCCAGAAAATCAGCATCACCAGCAAAAAGCGCAGACCACCCGCCACGAAATAAACCGGCATTTACACCGACGACACCGCCCAATTCATTTTCGTCGATACCCAGCTCAAACCCACCACCGCAACGCCATCAACGACCGCCTGAACCTAAACGTAGCCGAAGCGCTCTCCGGCGTCGATGCCGTTGCCTTCGTCATCGAAGCCATGCGCTTTACCGAGGCCGACCGCACCGTTATCCGCCAGCTGCCCAAACATGCCGGTGGTGCTGGTGCTCAACAAAATTGACCGCAGCAGCGCAAAACGCCCACGAGCTGCAGGCCTTTATCGACAGCGTTACAGCCGAGGTTCCTTTGCCGCCACCGCCACCGTCAGCGCCAAACACGCTCTGGGGCTGGCCGCGTTGCTGCAGCAGCTCGAAAAAGCCTACCTGCCCGAAGGCGAACCGCTGTATCCCGAAGACATGGTTACCGATAAATCCGGCCGCTTTCTCGCCAGCGAAATCGTCCGCGAAAAAGCTGTTCCGCTATCTGGGTGAAGAGCTGCCCTATGCGATGAACGTCGAAGTCGAGCAGTTCAAGTCGAAGAAGACGGCCTGCACCGCATCCACATCGCCGTGCTGGTGGAGAAAGACGGCCAAAAAAGCCATCCTGATCGGCAAAGGCGGCGAAAAAGCTGATCTCCACCGAAGCGCGGCTGGATATGGAAAAACTGTTCGACGCCAAAGTCTTTTTGCGGGTATGGGCGAAAAGTCAAATCCGGCTGGGCCGACGACATCCGTTTCCTGCGCGAATTGGGCATGTAGCCCGCATCCGAGCCGTCTTCGTCCAATATTTTTCAGGCTGCCTTGAATCCCCAAGGCGGCCTGAAAATATTTGCCGCAGCGGGAAAAGCGCTAACGGCGGCGTTGGCGAAACCGAAGTGTGCAAACCAAAGCAAAAGCAGCCTGAAAGCGGCAAACGCTGTTTCAGGCTGCTTTTGAAAGTGTATTACAGGCATGGGCGGCCCGAAAACTATTTTTCCAATAGCCGGGCGTAAACAGGATAAATACGGTGAAGATTTCCAGCCGCCCCAGCAGTCACGGCGGCGCACAGCCATTTTTGCAGGTCGGTCAGCGCGGCGTAGTTGTGGGCGGGGCCGACGATGCCGAGGCCGGGGCCGGTGTTGGTGATGCAGGCAATCACGGCGCTGATGGCGCTGATCAAGTCCATGCCGCTGATCATCAGGGCGAAGGTGGCGGCAACCACGGTCATAAAATAGGCGGAGATAAAGGCCATAATCGCCATGGCGAGGTGTTCCGAGTCAGGCTGCTGCCGTTGACTTTTACCGTGCGCACGGCGTTGGGGTGCTGCAGCAGTACGGTTTCGCGCAGCGAGGATTTTAGCCAGGGCAATGGCGCGGGCGAGCTTGATGCCGCCGCCCATCGAGCCGGTGTTGGCCAGTACGTTGGAAGAAAAGAACATCCACAGCGATACGGTGAGCGGTACACGCCGAAATCGGTGTTGGCAAAAGCCGCTGGTAAGGCCGATGGAGATGAAGTTGAAACCGACGTAGCGCAGCGCATCGCTCAAGCCGTAGCGGCCGGTGAAGTGATGAAAATAAAAGGGTGGCGGCGGCAATGCTGGCGGCCAGCAGCAAAAGCAGGGTGCGCACTTCTTCGTCGCGCCAGTAGGGGCGCAGGCAGCGGTGGCGCAGCGCTTTGAGTGGGTGGCGAATGTGATGCCGCCGGCCAGGGGTGATTTCAGCGCGATTACCCATTCGACCGCCGCCGAGATCGAAGGCGGCGATGCGCTTGTCGCGGGTGGAAGAAGCCGCCCAGCGCGAAGGCGGACATGGCGTGGCAGACGGCGTCGAACCAGCCCATGCCGCCGTAGGTGCAGGCCCAAGCCGGTGAGCAGCGTGCAGCCAAGATAAAACAGCCACAGCCGCTTGGCGGTTTGCGAGATGCGCGGCGCCATTTTGGCGTCTTTTTCGATGCCGGGGAGTTTCGGCCTGAAACAGGCGCGTGCCACCGACGCCGAGCATCGGCAAAAGTGCCACCGCCAGCACGATAGTGCCACATGCCGCCGAGCCAGTTAAGCATGTGGCGCCAGAAATTGAGCGAGGGCGCAAAGGGTATCTAGCCCGCTCATAATGGTGGCGCCGGTGGTGGTCAGCCCGCTGGTGGCTTCAAAAAGGCATCGTAAACGACATCTCTTCAAAGTAGAAATAAAACGGCATCGCCGCAATCAGCGCAAACGCCAGCCACAGCATGGTAACCAGCGCGAAGCCGTCGCGCGGGCGCAGTTCGTGGTGGTGGCTGCGGGTGAAAGAACCACACGGCAGGCACAGCGAAAAGGTGATCAGGCCGGTGGCGGAAAAACACCGTTTCGGCGCCGTCGTGAAAAATAAAACGACACCGCCGCCGGCACCAGCATCAGCACCGCGAGCAGCATGCCGAGCTTGACGAGAGATATGCAGAGGTGGGCAGGATTTTTCGCATAACAGAACATCAAAGGCGCGATAAAGGCAGCCTGAAAACGGCAAAAACGGTTTTCAGGCTGCCTTGTTAGTATTACCTGAATGTTTCAGGATGCTGGGATTCCGGGGTGTTTTGACAATCAGCATTGCAGCGGCTTTTTGCGGCGTAAACTTCCAATGCCGACAGCTTACGCAAGTCCGCTACGCTACCCCCCGCGCAGGCGGGAATCTTGTTCGGATTGGATATCGGACTGCTTATCCGCGCATTGCCGCCGTCCCAACCAAGATTCCCGCCTGCGCGGGAATGACGCTGCCGGGCGGATCTTGGGTTTTGCCGCTTTCAGGCTGCCTTTTGTATTTCAAAAGCCGGTTGCCAACAGCTCCCTAGGCTTCTTTGATTCTCCGCCGCTTTTTGCCGCAGGCGCAGGCCGAGTTCGCGTAGTTGTTTGTCGTCCACCGCGCCGGGGGCGTTGGTGAGCAGGCATTGGGCGCGCTGGGGTTTTTGGGGAAGGCGATGACGTCGCGGATGGACTCGGCGCCGGTCATCAGCGTAACCAGTCTGTGTCAAAACCGAAGGCCAAACCGCCGTGCGAGGGGCGCCAATTTCAGGTTGTCGAGCAAGAAGCCGAATTTTTCCTGCTGCTCTTCGGGGCTGATTTTTGAGGGCGGCGAACACTTTTTCCTGCACTTCGGCGCGGTGGATACGGATGGAGCCGCCGCCGATTTCCCAGCCGTTGAGCACCATGTCGTAGGCGCGGGCGAGGGCAGTGTTCAGGGGTCGCTGTCCATCAGGTCTTCGTGACCGGGTTTGGGCGAGGTGAACGGGTGGTGCATGGCTGCCCAGCGGTCGTTTTTCTTCGTCGTATTCGAACATCGGAAAATCGACAACCCACAGAGGTTTCCATTCGTCCACGAAGTAGCCGTTGTCTTTGCCGTGTTCCAAACCGACTTTGATACGCAACGCGCCGATGGCTTCGTTCACGACTTTGGTTTTGTCCGCGCCGAAGAAGATGATGTCGCCGTTTTGTGCTCCGGTACGCGCAATGATTTCTTTCAGGGCGTTTTCAGACAGGAATTTCACGATTGGAGATTGCAGGCCGCTGTCTTCGCCGTTGGAGAGGTTGCTGACATCGTTCGCTTTGATGTACGCCAAACCTTTCGCGCCGTAGATGCCGACAAATTTGGTATATTCGTCGATTTCTTTTGCGGCTGAATTTCGCGCCGTTCGGTACGCGCAGGGCAACCACGCGGCCGCCCTTCATGTCGGCTGCGCCACGGAAGACTTTGAACTCTTCCGTTTTCATCAGGTCAGTCAACTCGGTGAATTTCAGGCTGATGCGCATATCGGGCTTATCGGAGCCGTAGTAGAACATGGCTTCAGAGTAAGGCATACGCGGGGAAGTCGCCCAAGTCCACGCCCAGCGCGTCTTGAAGACTTGTTTTGCCATGCCTTCGGTGATGTCCATGATTTCATCCTCGTTCAAGAACGAGGGTTTCCAAGTCGATTTGGGTGAATTCAGGCTGGCGGTCGGCACGCAAGTCTTCGTCACGGAAGCATTTGGTGATTTGGTAATAACGGTCGAAACCCGCCACCATCAACAGTTGTTTGAACAATTGCGGCGATTGCGGCAGCGCGAAAAACTCGCCCGGATGAACGCGGCTCGGCACGAGGTAGTCGCGCGCGCCTTCGGGAGTGAGAGCGGGTCAGCATCGGGGTTTCGATGTCGATGAAGCCTTGTGCGTCCAGATAACGGCGAACGCCCATGGCGACTTGATAACGCAGGCGCAGGTTGCGCTGCATCACCGGACGGCGCAGGTCGATAACGCGGTTGGTCAGGCGCACGTTTTCGCTGATGTTTTCGTCGTCAATTTGGAAAGGCGGCGTAGCAGCGGCGTTCAACACTTCGATTTCTTTGGCGAGGGATTTCGATTTTGCCGGAAATCATTTTTGTCGTTGGTCGTACCTTCGGGACGGTTGCGCACGCAGCCGGTAATGCTCAAAACGTATTCGTTGCGGGCGGAATCGGCAGTGGCAAACGCTTCGGGCGTGTCGGGGTCGATCACGACTTGGACGATGCCTTCGCGGTCGCGCAGGTCGATGAAAATCACCCCGCCGTGGTCGCGGCGGCGGTGCACCCAGCCTTTCACGGTAACGGTTTGGTCGAGATATTGTTCGCTGATTAGGCCGCAATAGTTGGTACGCATGGTTTTTCTTTCTGGTTTCAATAATAAAGTAGGGAAAAAGGGGTTTTTAGAAACTGTTTTCAGGCTGCCTCAATTAAATCGTATTCTGCAAGGGCATCTTCCCACAGCAAATGACGGTTGGCGGTAAGCGTTCTTTTTAACAATTTGTTTGAACAGCTCAGGGTTCGGATACGGTTTCTTCAAACGCATAATGTTGCCAAATGCGTTTAATGGCGGCGCTGTCGTGGGCATCAAGCGCGATGGCTTGGGCGGTTTCTACATCGCAACAGCCGTAGCCGTCAAATGAAATGCGCCGTAAACAAACGGCATCGCCGTGGTTAATAAAGTCAATAAACGCGCAATCGCCCACGCAAAAATAATAATCAGCGGGGCGTGATAGGTTGTAATAACTGGGTTCTACTTGCATGGGGGCTCTTTTTAGGCAGCCTGAAAAGGTTTATTCGTTTTTGGTATCCGGTTTTTGCGGGGCATTTTTCTTCAGCTTCCGCCTTCCATTCCTGAAATATCAGTTCTCTTAGGGCTTCTTTTTTCGGCTGTGTCCGGGTTGGTAGTAGTAGCGGAGGGTAGAAGGCTTCGGTGCGTTTTCCGGATTCGTTGTGTGCAGGTATCCGGTCGGCTTCGTGAAACTGCGCGTGCGCTGCCACGGCATGTTGCTCGTTGATTAGGATATAGAGCTTGTTGTCGTCGCGCGGATGGCGCAGGGTGGAAGCGAGATAGCGTCAGCCGTTTATCCTTATTTCGCCGTTGGGGCCGCTCGAACTCAGGGCGTCTTCAATCCAAACCTGATCTTCTGCGGGATTTCGGGCAGGATTTGGCTACGCCAAACTTGGCGGTAGAGCGGATTTTTGAGCAGCTCGGACAGATGGCGATCGGCTATCCATTCAATTTCTACGGATTTGGCGGCGGCGGGCGCGGCAAGGGGCCAGCATCAGGGCAAGGGCGGCGGCAATTCGGGCAAGGCAGGGGCATGGCGGGCATTTGATAAAACGGGTTTCAGCCTTTTTCAGGCTGCCTGAAAAGAACAAACAGGGCGGATTGCAAAACTTTGTGCGGTTTTAATCGGGCTTTCAGACGGCCTCAGAGGCCGTCTGAAAAAGGTTATTTTTCTTCTTTGTCGGTGGCGAGTTTCTGCAGGGCGGCTTTTTCAGCATCAGTGGGTTTGCCGTAGTAACGGGTGGCGAGGATTTCTTGGGTGCCGTTTCTTTTCGACATGCAGCACCACGGCGCGCTGTTTGTTCAGCAGGATGTAGATGCTGTTGCTGATGCAGTTGTGCGGCTGGCACATGGTGGTGGCGATGTAGCGTTTGCCGTCCACCGTTACCGCGCCTTTGGGGGCGGTGGGGCCGTCGGCATCTTTAATCAATATCTCTGTCGCTTTTTGGGCGTGTGCGGTACGATTTGGCTGCGCCATACTTTTTGCAGTAGGCGGGTTTTTGGGCAGGTCAAAGAGATGGGTGTCAGCGTCTTTTTGGCTGACCTGTTGGGATGCCTGGCCGGTTTGCGCGGACTTGGCGGCGGCAGGGGCGGCAACAGCCAGCGCGAGGTGAGGGCAGCAAGGGTTTTTAGGGTGCAGGTCGCTGGCGGATTCTCCTGGGGGTGGGGCAAGTGGAAAAATGTTTTTCAGGCTGCCTGAAGCTGCCTAAGGCAGCCTGAAAAAAGGGCAAACAGGCGGATTATAATGCTTTGCAGGGCTTTTTGTGCAGGTTTTTCAGGCTGCTTTTTCCCTGCTCAGGCAGCTTGAAAACAGTTTAGGGCCGAGCGGACAGCATGGCTTCCAGGCGGCGGGCGGCGGCGGCGATTTGCGGGTCGTTCAGCCAGCCGTCAAATCGGCTTCGCTTTGGTTGTCGGCCAGATCCATATACTGCGCGGCGCTGCTGAAGGCGGCGGCAAAGCATCGTCAACATTTAGACCGGGCTCTTGCAGCAGCATCCAGTTGTCGAGCAGCACCAGAAAGGCAAGGTTGGCTAGTTCGGTATCGCCGTTGCCGTGCTGCTGCTCGAGCGCGGTTAGGGCATCGAGCTCGGCGGCGATGGTTTCAGGCTGCCAGTTATTGCTGCGCACGGCTTGGCGCAGGGTGTGGAAAATGGGCTGCATGGTAAGCGGTTCGCGCAGGAAGTTATCGGCCGGCATTTGGGCATCGACGGCGGCGGCAAGCGCCTGCACCAGCTGCCGCGCCTGTGTTTGGCCGATGCCGTGCAGGCGTTAGCCGAGATGGTGTTGAAGTCGTCGTAGCTGCGCATGGTTTTCAGACTGCCTTAGTCGGTTTCGCGGCGGAAGTCGCTTTCGGGAATAATGGCGGATGCAGGTTCGGCGGGGCTGACCATGCCGAGTGAAATCACATATTTCAGGGCATCGTCCACGCTCATGTCGAGAAAGCGCACATCGCTCGTGCACCATAATGTAGTAGCCGCCGGTGGGATTGGGGGTGGTGGGAACGTAAAACGAGGAATGTAGTTTTCATCGGGCAAAACGGCGGCGATATTGGGCGGCAGGCTGCCGGATACGAAGGCCAGCGTCAGATATCGGGCTGGGGGAAGGGCACCAGCACGGGAGTTTTTGAAGGAGCGGCTGTTGTCGGAAAACAGGGTTCGGAGATTTTTAACGCTGGAATAGATGGATTTGACTACCGGAATGCGTCAAAGCAGGGAGTCAGCCTTCGAGTATGGTTTTGCCGAGTATGTTGGCGGCGAACACGCCGGTAACGAACAATACAGTAAAGCGCCAGCAAAAAGCCCAGGCCGGGCAGGTTGAAGCCGAGATAGGGTAGCGGGCTGCCATTGGGCGGGCAGCAGGTTGGTCAGGCCGTCGCTGGCGGAGATGATGTAGGCGATGATGCGGATGGTAACGACGATCGGCAGCCATACCAGTATGCCGGTAACCAGATATTTGCGCATGATTTTTGCCGATGGTCGGCCGTGGTTCGCTCATTGGGGGAACTGTGCGGGGAAAAAGCGGGATTATAGCGCCAAAGCGGGCGGCGCCCGTATGGCTTTGCGTGCGGGAAACGGTTTTCAGGCTGCCTGCGGCTTGTATGGTGCGCAAAGGCAGCCTGAAAATTGGCGACAACGTGCTTTACAGACCGTCCCAGTCGCGGAACATCACGCCCAGGCCGATGCCTTTTTTTGCTTGTGGTTGTAGTCGATCAGGTTTTCGCCGTAGCCGTAGAAAGCCTTGCAGATGAGGCTTTGAGCTTGCCTTTGATCGGGAAGGTGTAGCTCACTTCCATCGCGCCTTTGCCGCTGCCGAAATTGAAGCGGGTAAGGGTGGAGAGGGTGTGTTTTTCGTTGATGCGGTAGCTGGTGCGCAAATCGCCGTAGCCCATGTATTTGCCGATGTCAGGGGTTGTCGTCCTCTTTCTTTGCGGCTGGGGTCGATGCGCGCCCATACGCGCGGCACCACGGTGAATTGCCCATTCGGCGCCGGTAATCGGGTAAATGCGGTTCCACGAGCGCGACAGCAGGCAGCTCTAGTAGATGGACTGGTGGACGTAACCGGCGCCCACCATCCGCAGCTTGCCGCCGAAGGGCAGCGCGGCTTTCACCGGTTGGGTGATGAAAATTTCCGGCTGGTAGTCAGGTGCGGAAAAGGCGCGGATTTCTTGCCCTGGTTGTAAACCTGCCAGTTTGACTGCTGGGTGTAGCCGAACCACACATCCGCGCGGGTTTTGAACAAGTCTTGCAGCAACTTGGTTTTGAAGAAACCTGCATTTTGGTTTCCAGGTGTTTTTGCTCAGAGTGGACGTCGTTTACGGTAACGCCGCGGGTAAAGCGTTTGCGGGTAGTAGTTGGGGCTGCTGCGGTACCACAGCGGAATCAGGTACATCGGATTGTGCTCGCGCACCGACAGCAGGCCGTTTTCGTCGTTTTTGTCCAAATCGTAAAGCAGGCTCAGGTCGCTGTAGGCATCGGCGGTGTGCTCAGGGCAGGTTGGCTTCGCTGAACACCACTTGCGGCGATTTGCTCTCAATGCTGCTGCGGTAGCTGCTTTCCAGATCGACGGTTTTCGACGCCTGATCGCTTTCGGGCGGCGCAATCCGGCTGCTCGGCGGCAGCTGGCGGCCGTAGATTTTGTCAAAGCAGGCCAGGCGTACGATGCTGTCTTCAATCAGCGTGCAGGAGAGCGCGGCATCTTGGGTGTTTTCGGCGTGGACGACGCCGGCGGCCAAGAGCAGCGGCAAAAGAGCGGTTTTTTTCATCAGAATACATCCGAAAAGCGGGTTTTCAGGCTGCCCTGAAAAACGGTTGGCATAAACATTAAAGGGGAAGGATTTTTCAGCGGCAGCATTCTAGCCGATTTTATGCCGCCGCGCTTTTGGACATGCGAAGCGCAAACGGCAGACGCGAAAAAGGCAGCCTGAAAGTTTTTCAGGCTGCCTGTGCGACGTTTATGTTAAACCGAGAAAGAAGAGCCGCAGCCGCGAGGTGGCTAGCAGCGTTGGGGTTGCTGCGGATCACGAACTGCGAACCCTGCAGGGCCTTCGGTGTAATCGATTTCCGAGCCGAGCAGGTATTGGTAGCTCATCGGGTCGATCAGGAATTTCAGGCCTTGTTTTTCGATTTCGAAGTCGTCGTCGTTTTTGATTTCGTCAAAGGTGAAACCGTATTGGAAGCGGAGCAGCCGCCGCCGTTTACAAAGACGCGCAGCATCAGATCGGGGTTGTTTTTCTTCGGCAATCAGGTCAGCCGCTTTGGCGCAGCAGGAATCGGTAAAGATAATCGGGCTTTTCGTCGGACATGGTGTGTCTCCTTTCGGAAGATGTTGCAAGGGTGCGTTTATATGGGCGCGGGCTATGGGTTTCAAGGCCGCGCAGGCGTATGCTACGCCGAACGGCGGACAAGGGGCAATAAGCGCTTGTCGCTACGGACAATTACAGCGCGCCGGCTGCGGCGAAAAACGCTGCGCCGGCACGGCTAAGCCTGAAAAGCGCTTTCAGGCTGCCTGAAAACATCAGCCAGGACGACGCTTCGGGCGAGCAGTTTTCGCCAGCGCTCGATCTGGCGGCGTACTTGTTCGGGCGCGGTGCCGCCGGTGTGGTTGCGCGCTTTCAGGCTGCCTTCGGGGGTGAGTCCCGGTAAACGTCGTCAGCAATCAGATCGCTGAAGTTTTGCAGCTCGGCAAGCGACAGGTCGGCTGGATCGACGCCTTTGCTTTCGGCCAGGCGCACGGCGCGGGCAACGGCTTCGTGGCTGTCGCGGAAGGCAGGCCTTTTTCACCAGATAGTCAGCCAGGTCGGTGGCGGTGGCGAAGCCCTGCATCACCGCCGCGCGCATGTTTTTCGGGTTTGACACGGATGCCGCGCACCATTTCGGCGTAGATTTTCAGGGTCTGTACCAGCGTATCGACGGTATCGAACAGCGGTTCTTTGTCTTCCTGATTGTCTTTGTTGTAGGCTAGCGGCTGAGATTTCATCAGCGTGAGCAGCGCCATCAGGTGAGTCGGTGATGCGGGCGGACTTGCCGCGCACCAGCTCGGGTACGTCGGGGTTTTTCTTCTGCGGCATAATCGACGAGCCGGTGCGAAGCGGTCAGCCAGATCGATAAAGGCAAAACGCGGGCTCATCCACACAATCAGTTCTTCGGAAAAGCCGGCTCAGGTGGGTCATCAACAGCGCGGCAGCGGCGGTGGTCGATGGCGAAATCGCGGTCGGACACGGCATCGAGCGAGTTTTGGCACACTTCGTCAAAAGCCGAGCAGGCGGGCGGTGGTTTCGCGGCTGACGGGGTGGGTGGTGCCGAGTACAGCGCGGCGGCGCCAAAGGGCAGGCGGTTGAGCCGTTTGCGGCGATCGGCCAGGCGCTCGCGGTCGCGGCCGAACATTTCCACATAGGCCAAAGATGGTGGCCCGAAGCTCACCAGCTGGGCAACCTGCAGATGGGTGAAGCCGGGCATCACGGTTTCGCTATGTTCGGCAGTCACGTCCAGCAGTGCGTGCTGTAGATCGGCGAGCGGTCCGGAAATGTGGTCGCTTTCGTCGCTGCAGCCACAGGCGGATGTCGGTGGCGACTTGGTCGTTGCGGCTGCGGTCGGTGTGCAGGCGTTTGCCGGCATCGCCGATTTTTCGGTGAGCCGGCGCTCGATATTCATGTGCGTCTTCCAAATCGAGCGACCATTTCAGGCTGCCTGCGTCGATTTCTTCCAGGATTTCGGCCGATGCCGCGACGGATGTCAGCCAGATCGCTTTCGCTCAATACGCCGGCTTTGCACAGCATCTGCGCGTGCGCCAGCGAGCCTTGGATGTCGTGGCGGGCAAGACGGTGGTCGAAGGAATTGACGCGGTGTATTGTTTGACCAGCTCGGATACGGGCTCGTCAAAACAGCCGGACCAGGTTTTATTGTTCATTTCGCTTCCTTTGTAGTGGGGCAGGTGCTTCGTTCAGGCAGCCTGAAAACGGAAAAACGGCTTTCAGGCTGCTTGGGGATTAGGGGCAAGATTAAAACAGGCGGCTTTCAGGCTGCCGGTATTTTTCAGGCTGCCTTTGGCTTTTAATGGTGTTCGCGCGCGTGGTTGATGGTGTATTTGGGGGATTTCGACCACCAGGTCTTCATCAGCCATAACCGCCTGGCAGCTAAAGCGCGAATCGGCTTCAAGCCCCAGGCTTGGTCAAGCAGAGTCTTCTTCAGTTCGCTGGCTTCTTCAGGCTGTCGAAACCCTGGCGCACAATCACATGGCAGGGTGGTGCAGGCACTGGGGATTTTCGCAGGCGTGGTCGATTTCGATGTCGTTGTCGAGCAGGATGTCGCAGATGGTTTTCGCCGCTGGGGGCGTTTTCGATGACTTTGCCTTCGGGGCTGGGTCGGCGTGCGGCAAAACAGTGATTTTTGGCATGGTTTGGCTTTCTTTATCGTTGGATGGTGTGCGGAAAAACGGGCGGTATTGTAGCGTAAAAGCCTAAGCGCTTCAGCGCTAAAAACCTTACTTTTGCAGGCTTATTTTGCGGCTTTGTACGGCAAAGGCAGCCTGAAAGCGGCAGCGGGCGCATCCCCGAAAGATTGTCCGCCGGCGGCAAGGGCGGGTATTATCCGCGCTTTTTGTCCGCCACCGATTGCCATGCCGATACGCACGCATTACGACAATCTCCACATTAGCGCCGATGCCGACGCCGAAACCGTCAAAGCAGGCCTACCGCCGGCTGTCGAAAGCAGTACCATCCCGACCTGAACCCCCGATCCGGATGCCCACCGCATCATGCAGCTGATCAACCAGGCCTATGAGGGTGCTGTCCGACCCTCGAACGGCGCGCCGAACACGACCGCTGGATTGCCGAGCAGCAGGCGCGGCAGAAAGTGGCTGAAGTACGCATTACCGTGCAGCGCCAGCCCGCTGCGGCACCCGCTGCCGCCAGCACGCCGCCGCAACCGGCTGCAGCCGCCGCGCCTACCAAGCAGCAAAAACGCTTGACGGCCGCGCTGCTGGCGGTGGCGGTGGTAATGGTAAGCGCCCTGCTGGCGTGGCAGTTGTCGCTGTTTTGGTCAGGGTAGCAACGATGAGACCGCCAGATGACGCTTCTGCCGTCGCAGGCAGCCTGAAAGAAACGGCTCCCGCACCGCAGCCGCTGCAAGGCCGCATCGACCAGCCCGGCGGCGACGGCATCGAAATGTCGGAAATGCAGCCTGAAAACCCGCCCGCTGATGCCCAACCGCAGCAGCAGCCCGAGATAGCCGCGTTTCCCCCGCGGGCGAGAACTATATCCGCCCGCCACCGCCCCAACGGTGCTCCGTGGCCCGAAAACTTCGGGCTATATCGGCGGCTATCCGCAGTTTTTCAAAACAGGGCAGTTACCGGATTTTCGTTGACAATATCCGCAATTCTTCCGACGTTTTTCGCCGAGCTGATGCACGAAGGCCAGCCCATCCGCACTTTCTTTATCGAAGAGCGCAGCCAGCTGGCTTTGGAAAAACTCGATGCCGGCGAATACCGCATCCGCTACCGCCAGCTCGACAACGGCGAAGAAATCTCCAGCGAAACGCTGAATGTCGGCGGTAAAAACAGCGAAGCCACCGTTTATCTGCAGCGCGCCAAGAGCGCCCCTGTAAATGCCGCCAGACTGAAAAGCCCAGAAAAAAACATCCCGCTAAGGCGGCCTGAAAAATTTTCAGGCTGCCTTTCGTAACAATAATGCAGCATTTTGCCGAGATTGCCGCCGCACATCGGCCGCGATGCTGGACACTTATGCCAAATGCAGGCACAATCGCCACGCTTAACGCAGTTTGATGTTTTAGTCAAATTTCTTGCGGGTTTCGCAAACTCGCTGCGTTGCATATATCTATTAAATTCATTGAGTAAGGAGTTGAAAATGCCGCAACTTAAACTTTCCGTCGGCGGAATGTCCAGCAAACAAGACGGCGATCGTTTGGTCGAACCAGACTTCCGGTGTTGCCGGTGTGCGTTTCGTCAATGCCAACCATGAAGAAGGCTATGTCGTCATCACCCACGGCGATGGTTTTCGATGTCGAAGCCTGCAAAGCTGCCGCCAAAGCCGCTGGCTTTACTGCCTGATTAACTTATTTCCGATAGCAAACGGTTCCGTAAAACGGAACCGTTTTTATTTATGAACGCATGTAAAAATTTTTCACCGCCATATCTTGACTGATTTACTCGGGTATCGGATAATCCGCCGCCATAAGAACAGCACCGAACCACCCAGAAACACATCATGCGTCTCACCACCAAGGACGCTTTGCCGTAACCGCCATGCTCGATTTGGCGATGAATGCACAGAGCAATGCCGTCAAACTCAATGCCATCAGCGAAAGACAGAGCATCTCTCTTTCCTATCTGGAGCAGCTTTTTCAGCAAACTGCGCCGCGCAGGTTTGGTTGAAAGCATCCGCAGCCCGGCGGCGGCTATATTCTCAGCCGCCCCAGCAGATTCCATCAATATCGCCCAAATCATCACCGCAGCCGAAGACCGGCTGGATGCCACGCTGTGCAGCGGTCAGGAAAACTGCCACGGCGGTGCCCGCTGCCTGACGCACAATCTCTGGGAAAACCTTAACCATACCATCAACAGCTATCTGAGCAGCGTAACGCTGGTCGGGCTGCTGGAGCAGGAGCAAAAGCAAACAGAGCGAACAAACCGTAACCCTTACCCACATTTACTAACCCGAGACACACGACAACAAGAGACCACACCACGACCGTAAAAATCCCCGTTTATCTCGACTACGCCGCCACCACCCCTGTTGACAAACGCGTGGCGGAAAAATGATTCCCTACCTGACCGAAACCTTCGGCAGCCCGCATCCAACAGCCACAGCTTCGGCTGGGTGGCCGAAGAAAGCGGTGGAAGAAGCCCGCGCCAATATCGCCGCGCTGATCAACGCCGATCCCAAGGAAATCGTCTTCACCAGCGGCGCGACCGGGTCCGACAACCTCGCCATCAAAGGCGCGGCGCACTTCTACCAATCAAAGGCAAGCACCTCATCACCGTCAAAACCGAACACAAAGCCGTGCTCGACACCATGCGCGAACTCGAACGCCAAGGTTTCGAGTGACCCTATCTCGGCGTGAAAGAAAACGCCTGATTGATTTGGACGAGCTCAAAGCCGCCATCCGCCCCGACACCATCCTGATTTCTGTGATGTGGGTGAACAACGAAAATCGGCGTGGTGCAGAACATTCCGCCATCGGCGAAATCTGCCGCAGAACGCAAAAATCGTCTTCCACGTCGATGCCGCCCAAGCTTGCGGCAAAGTGCCTGTGGACGTGGAAGCCGCCGAAAAATCGACCTGCTGTCCATGTCCGGCCACAAAGTGTACGGCCCCAAAAGGCATCGGCGCACTGTCACGTCCGCCGCAAACCCGCGTCCGCCTCGAAGCCCAAATGCAGCGGCGGCCACGAACGCAGCTTCCGCAGCGGCACCCTGCCGACCACCAAATCGTCGGCATGGGCGAAGCCTTCCGCATCGCCAAAAGAAGAACTCGAGCAAGACATGGCGCACTACCGCAAACTGCGCGACATCTTCCTCAAAGGCATCGAAGGCATCGAAGAAGTCTATATCAACGGCGACCTCGAACACCGCGCCCCGAACAACCTGAACGTTAGCTTCAACTTCGTCGAAGGCGAAAGCCTGATTATGGCAGTGAAAGAACTCGCCGTATCCAGCGGCTCCGCCTGCACCTCCGCTTCGCTCGAACAGCTACGTCCTGCGCGCGCTCAGCCGCAACGACGAACTGGCGCATTCCTCCCTGCGCATCACCTTCAGCCGCATGACCACCGAAGAAGAAGCCGCCCTATGCCGCCGAGGCTGATCAAATCCAAAATCGACAAACTGCGCGAACTCTCGCCGCTGTGGGAGATGTTTAAAAGAAGGCATCGATTTGGAATCAATCGAGATGGGCGGCGCACTGATTTCAGGCAGCCTGAAAACCGTAACCGGCAAACAAACATAACTCGTTATAAAGGAAACCACATCGCGGCATACAGCGACAAAGTCATCGACCATTACGAAAACCCCCGCAACGTCGGCACATTCGACAAAGACGACAGCGACGTCGGCACCGGCATGGTGGGCGCGCCCGCCTGCGGCGACGTGATGCGCCTGCAAATCAAAAGTGAACGACCAAGGCATCATCGAAGACGCCAAATTCAAAACCTATGGCTGCGGCTCCGCCATCGCATCGTCGTCGCTGGTAACCGAGCTTCTGAAAGGCAAAAAGCCTGGATGAAGCGATGGCCATCAAAAAAACAGCGAAATTGCCGAAGAGTTGGAACTGCCGCCAGTAAAAATCCACTGCTCGATTCTGGCTGAAGACGCGGTAAAAGCGGCGGTAGCCGACTACCGAAAAAACGTGATGCCTGATTTTTCAGGCTGCCTGAAGATGCAGTATCCCTTTCAGGCGGCCTGAAAAGGGCTTTAAGCACATCTCTATTAAAGGCACGGACGGTAAAAATACCGGCCGTGCGCTCTTTACTTTCATACCACACTGCGCCGCTTAAACGTTTTTCGCTATAAGCCCGGCAGGCAGCCTGAAAAGTTTTGTATGTTTCGGTAATCTTGTGTTGGATGCCTGATTTTTATCGGCCTTAAAGTAGTTTTTTGTTTGAGACGACGGAAAAAGATAAAAATTTGAAATTTAGTTGCGTAAAATTAGCGTTATAGCCTAATCAATTTTGAAATCGGCCAAATGCGCCGCTTTTGGGCTTGTTGCTGCGGCAAAATGAATTACATTCCATTACACAATTATGCCAGGTTGTACAAAGGCGAGAAAAAAATAGAGGATTGATGGCGCTTGCCATAACGCAGACAACTTCGAGATACGGGCGGTCTGCGTCATTTTTGTTTCTCTTTTTCCCCGCCGCAAGTACCGGCAGCCTGAAAACAGCTGTGCGGGCCAAGGCGGCCGGCTGGTACAATACGCGCTTTCAGGCTGCCTGCAATGTATCTGTGGCTTAAATTCCTGCATCTGTTTTTATCGTTTCTTGGTTCGCCGGCCTGTTTTACCTGCCGCGTATCTATGTGAATCTGGCGATGGCCGACAGCGAAAGCGAATACGCACGATTGCTGCTGATGGCGCGCAAAACTGTTTAAATTTATGACCCCGTAGGGGCATCGGCGCGGTGCTGTGCGGATTGTTGATGCCGCTGACACAAAACCCGCTTTTGCCGGTTGGATTTACGCCAAAATCGCTCTGGGGATGCTGCTGCTGCTTTATCATATCTGGTGCGCGGCCTGCTGCTGGCCGCCTTTGCCCGCCGCCAAAACCGCCACAGCCACCGCTGGTACCGCGTGTTTAACGAACTGCCAGTGCTGGCGCTGATTGCTGCGGTGTATCTGGCGGTTTTCAAACCATTTTAACTTTCAGGCTGCCGGAGCAAACGCATGAGCCATATCGAAATCGAACGCCGCTTTCTTATCCGCAACGACAGCTGGCGCCAGCTTGCCGGTGAGCCGCAGCGGCTGGAGCAGGGGCTATGAGCGTCGATCAGGCCTGCAGCGTGCGCGTGCGCCTGTGCGGCGAGCAGGCGTGGCTTACGGTTAAGGGATATATTTCCGATCTGTCGCGCAGTGAGTTCCGAATATCCGGTGCCGCCGGCGAACGCGCGGCAGATGCTCGCCCTATGTCCGTTCCGCTTGCAGAAACTGCGCTACCGCATCGCGCTTGACGGCGCGGTATTTGAAATCGACGAATATCTGGGCGACAACGCCCGCTGCTGCTGGCGGAAATCGAGCTGCCCACGAAAACGCCGCCTATCCGCAGCGGAATGGCTGGGGCGCGAAGTCAGCAGCGATCCGCGTTTTACCAACGCCTATCTGAGCAAAGCACCCCTATCCGCAATGGATGGATCAGGAGTAAACGCAGCCAGACGGCATTCAGGCAGCCTGAAAAGCTTTCAGGCTGCCTTTTTCACTCGCTGGTTACCCGCCCAGCTTTTTGCAGCAGGCTTACCAAACCAGTTGCACAGTTTTTCGGCTTTTGGCTTGGACTTCTTCGCGGCTGTACAGTGCGGGCGAAGTACCGTGGAAATAGAATGGGTCGATATAGCGCATTTGCGTGTAATAGAGCGGTTTGTTCGAGATTTTTGCAAAACTCAATACCCGAAAAATGTGCCAAAGCCGTCAGCGCGGTAGTCTTCTTCAGGCGAGCCGACGGTAAAGCTGGGCACAAAATTCCGGCCTTTGGGTTTGTCGCCGTCGCTGCCGTAATAGCAAAACCGGTAGGTAAACACGCTGTCAAAAATACTGCTTGAGAATCGCGGGCATGTTGTACCAGTAAAAAGGGTATTGGAACACCACGGTTTGGTGGCGCAGCAGCGCCTGCTGCTCGGCGGCGGCATCAATGCGGTAATCGGGGTAAAGGGAGGCCAAATCGCGCACTTCGATATCAGGGCGCACCGCCTGCAGATGCGCCAGTACGGCTTTTATTGGCAACGGGCGAGGCAAAAATCGGGATGGGCTAAAATAACGAGAGCCATGTTTTTCTCCTAAAAACATATCGACATTGGGCTTTTTGAGACGGGTTTCGCAGAGCAGCTTGTTTTGCTGCAAAGCGCGAGCGATTGTAGAGCACGCGCGCAGCCGAGCAGCAATAACTATCGCACTAAACAGGTATCCCAAAATGAAAACAGAATGCCGCAGCGGCGCATTCGCTTACAACGGCAAAATCTATCCCTGCACGCTGAGCGTAGTATGGATCTGGTCGGCGGCAAATGGAAGGCCGTTATCCTTTACCACCTGCAGGGAGGCAGCAAACGCTTTGGCGAGCTGCACAGCCACCTGCGCGATGCCACCAGAAACCATCTTAAAGCCGGCAGCTCAAGCAGCTGGAGCACAGCGGACTGGTTTCGCGGCGGGTTTACGGCAGCAAACCGCCCCTGCGCAGCGAATACGCGCTAACCGAGTTCGGCCGCAGCTTCCTGCCGGTATTGGCGGCGCTCACCGAATGGGGCAACCGCGCGGTAATCGAGCGCGGCAGCTTTATCGATCCCAGGCGCCGGCGAAAGCGGTTAAACGGCCGCAAAGCAGCTAAAGCAGCCTGAAAACGATATTGGGTTGCGACGTGCTTCGCTATACAATCGCCCGTTCCGTCCTAAGGAGAACCCCATGCCCGGCTATTTTGAATTATTCGGCCTGCCCGAGCGTTTTCGAGCTTGACGATGCGGCGCTGGAGGCGCGCTACCGCACGCTGGCAGCGCAGTTTCATCCCGACCGTACCGCGGCGGCTTCGGCATCGAGCAGCGGCAGGCGGTGATGATGGCGTCGGCGGTCAATCAGGCGTATCAGGCGCTGAAAGACCCGCTGGAGCGCGCCGCCTATCTGCTGGGTGCGCGGCATTAACGCCGATGCGCCCGAGCATACGGCTTACGCGCGGAGTTTCTGATGCAGCAGATGGAATGGCGCGAGCAGCTGGTCGATGCCGCGGCGGCGCAGGATGCGGCGGCGATGCGTTCGCTGGATCAGGAAATTGCCCAAGTGCAGGACGGACTCTACCGCGAATTGGCGGACGCTTTTGCCCAGAGCCGTTTCGAGCCGGCAGCGGACTTGCTGCGCCGCGGCCGTTTTCTGGCGAAAATGCGGCGGGAAGTGTATGCGGCGCTGCCCGAATAGGCAGCCTGAAAACCCCGAGCACAACGCACAAAACAAAAACCGCTTTCAGGCTGCCTGAAAGCGGTTTTAACGTTTAAAGACAGATTTACAGCACCGCCAGCGCGGCATCGTAATCCGGTTCGTTGGCAATTTCCGGCACCAGCTCGACATGCAGCACTTTGTCTTGTTCGTCTAGCACAATCACCGCGCGGGCGGTCAGGCCGCGGATCGGGCTTTCGGCCATCAGTACGCCGTAGTCGCGGGCAAAACTGCTGCGAAAGCTCGACAGGGTCAGCACTTTGTCCAAACCTTCGGCGCCGCAGAAGCGGGCTTGGGCAAAGGGTAGGTCGGCGGAAATGCACAGCACGACGGCGTTTTCCAGCGACGATGCGCGTTGGTTAAACGTGCGCTACCGACTGAGCGCAGACGCCGGTGTCGATGCTGGGAAAAATATTCAGCACTTTGCGCTGGCCGGCAAAAATCGGCCCAGCGTTTTTGTCGCTCAAATCGGCGGCGGCCAGCGTGAAGGCGGGCGCGCTTTGGCCGACGGCGGGCAGTTGCCCTTCAACGCGGGCGGGTGTGCCGCGAAAAGTAACGAGACATGCTTAATCCTTTCGGAAAGTGGTGGAAAACGCTGGCAGCATAATGTGTTCGGCCGCCCTTGCGCAGCGGCGGCGAAATGTTTTTCAGAGCTGCCCCAATGGTGCGGGCAGCCTGAAAAAGTCTGGGTTAGCGCTGGCGGGCTTTAAAGCGCGGGTTGGATTTACAAATCACATACACCTTGCCTTTTGCGGCGGACGACTTGGCGAGTCGCGGTGGCGTTGTTTGGCGGTTTTGGTGAAGAGAGTACTTGCATTATTTGTCCTTTTTCAGGGCAGACATCATGCCTGCGTAGCGTTGGTTGAACTGGCTGGCGCGGCCTTCGCGGTTGTGCTCGCGCTGCTTTGCCGGTATAAACCGGATGGCTGGCGGCGGAAGTGTCGAGCAGAAATACCGGATATTCTTTGCCGTCTTCCCACTGCATGGTTTTTGCTGGTGGGGCGCAAAGCGGATCAGCCAGCCGGTTTGGGCGCCGCTGTCGTAAAACAGCACGGTGCGGTAGTTTTCGAGGGTGGATGCCGGGTTTCATGGTTTCTCCTGTGGTTAAACTTGTTATAGTATAACACGATAAATTTGTACACGGCAAATTGTGTGTGTAAAGAAGAAAACGCTAAAAAGCAAAAACAGTTTACAAAAAATTACACTATTTGATGCAAGTCAAAATCCCGACAAACAATAGGGCTATACTGTAAACATTAGGTTGTAATCAAATCACATAGGAGAAAAATCATGTCCAAGCATCCTTCCTGGGTTTTGCTGCCTTTATCACTGGCCTGCGCCTGCGCCTTTTGCGGATACCGGCGATGAAGGGGAGAGCCAAGAGCTGAATCCGGTTGTGGTCAGCGGCACGCCGACCAGCAAGGCCAATTCGGTGCAGTTCAACCCCAAAACATCTATCCAGCCACTGCCTGCCAACGACGGCGCCAGCGTGCTGCAGTCGGTGCCCAATATGAGCATTATCCGCAAAGGCGGCAGCTCGGGCGATCCGCTGCTGCGCGGCTTGGGCGGCTCGCGGCTGAGCATCCAGGCCGACATACCAGTTTATCTACGGCGGCTGCAGCAACCGCATGGATCCGCCCACCGCCTATATTTTTCCCCGCTTCTTTCGACAAAGTGATTGTTACCAAAGGACCGCAGAGCGTTAGCGAAGGCATGGGCATGGTGGCGAGGTTCGGTGCGCTTTGTACGCAAAACCTGCCCAAAGCCGAAGAATTCAAAGCGCACGGCAATGCCGGCCTGACCGTGGGCAGCTGACCGTTTTGATATCTTCGCCGATGCCGAGCTGAACAACCGCTACGGCTATCTGCGCGCCAATGCCAGCGTTACAACAAATCCGGCAATTACCGCGATGGCGACGGCAACCGCGTCACTCCCACTTCGCCGCCACAACCAAATGCTGCGGTTGGGCGTTACTCCCACCGAAAAACACCGTGCTTTCCGCCGGCTACGAACGCAGCCGCGGCGAAGCAGCCTACGCCGACCGCATGATGGACGGCAGCAAATTCGACCGCGACGCCTGGACGCTTAAAGCCAACAGCGCAGCCTGACTCCGTGGCTCAGCGAAATTTCCGCCAGCTACGAGCCGCAGCAAAGTCGATCACATCGCGGACAACTACACCATGCCGCCGCCGCGCCCAATATGCGCGCCCTGATCAATCCCGAGCGCATCGTCGATACCGCCCAGTTGCGCGCCACCACTGAACTGGAGCGCCCTCGAGCTGCAAACCGGTCTCGACTGGACGCACGACCGCCACAACAGCCGCATAGCTAACGGCATGGTGCGCATCAGCGGCGCCAATGTTGACCGTTTATCGTCCTTCCCTTTATCGGCGATCAGGACTTCCGCCAATACGGTCTGTTTGCCGAAGCCACGCTGGAACCCAAAGCCGGCAGTAAAGTAATCGGCGGCCTGCGCTACGACCAAGTTAAAGCCGAATACTTGCGCAAACTCGACCCCGCCGATCCCGACGCGCTTTACAACGCCCACCGCAACCAAACCTACAATCTGAAAGCCGCTTTCGCCCGCTACGAACAGCAGCTGGGCGAGTCCGGTAAATTACGTCGGCCTCGGCATGGCCGAGCGCGCGCCGGATTATTGGGAGCGCAACCGCTCCTACCGCCTTAAAGCCGAGCGCAACACCCAGCTGGACACCGGCCACCAGTTCCAAAGCGGCAATGTCCAAGGATCGGTATCGCTGTTTGCCGGCCACATCAAAGACTTCATTTTGGTTAAAGGCGCCAGCGCAGACAACGTGAAAGCCGTGCGCTACGGCGGCGAAGCCGAAGGCAAATGGAAATTCGCCCGCAACTGGGAGCTGGGCGGCAGCTTGGCCCTACACCTACGGCGAAAAACCGCAGCGACAGCCTGCCGCTGGCGCAAACCCCGCCCCATGAAGCCAAAACCTTCCTGAACTGGGATAACGGCACCTTCAGCGCCGGCGCCCTGTGGCGCGTGGTGGCCGCACAGAAACGCTACGCCCGCAGCCAAGGCAATATCGTCGGCACCGATATCGGCCCGTCCGCCGGCTTCGGCGTGTTGTCGCTCAACGCCGGCTGGCGCTCCCACAAACAGGCCGTACTGCAGGCCGGCGTGGACAATGTGTTCAACAAAACCTACGCCGAGTTTGTCAGCAAGGGCGGCAACCCCGCCGCCGGTACCCAGACCATCCGCGTCAACGAACCCTAGCCGCCAAGTCTGGCTGCGCCTGCAGGCCAGCTTCTAAGCGCGTAAAACCGCCGCCGCATGGTTTTCCCATGCGGCGGCGGTTTCTATCGGCAATAAGTCAAAAAGCAGCCTGAAAACCTTTCAGACTGCTTTTGTGCTGTCGTTGCCCTATCTTCCACCCTAAATGCCGGCACTCGAAAAAGCAGCCTGAACCTTTCAGGCTGCTTTTGTACTCGCCGTTTGCTGGTCGTTCATTCCAAACTGCCGGCATTTGAAAAGCAGCCTGAAAGCCAAAAGGCAGCCTGAAAACAGCATCAGACGATTTTTCAGGCTGCCTTTGTGGATTCAAACACAAAAGGCAGCCTGAGCGCGCCCCTGCAAACGGGGCAGGGGCGCATCTTGAATAAAGCGAAAGGCTTTAGGCCAGCGGCAGGCGGACAGTTTCGCCGAACATGGCGCGGGCGGTGTTGAGCATCTGGCAGGAGAAGCCCCATTCGTTGTCGTACCATGAAAAAGACTTTGACCAGATTGCCTTGCGAGACTTTGGTTTGGTGTGCGTCAAACACGCTGGCGTGGCTGTTAGTGGTTGAAAGTCGCGCGGAAACCAGGGGCAGGGTGTTGTAGCCGAGTATGCCTTTCAGGCTGCCCTTCGGATGCGGCTTTGATCAGTGCGTTGACTTCTTCGACATCGGTGTTGCGGCCGGCTTCAAAAGTGAGATCGACCAGCGAAACATTGATGGGTGGGCACGCGGATGGCTGAGGCCGTCGAGTTTGCCCTGCAATTCAGGCAGCACCAGGCCCGAGCGCTTTGGCGGCGCCGGTTTTTGGTGGGAATCATGTTCTGCACTGCCGCTGCGGGCGCGGCGCAGGTCGGGAGTGGCGCACGTCGGTGAGCACCTGGTCGTTGGTTACCGCGTGGATGGTGGTCATCAGGCCTTTGTTGATGCCCAGCGCATTGTGCAGGGTTTGGGCGACGGGCGCCAGGCAGTTGGTGGTGCAGGGAGCCGTTGGACACCACGGTCATGCCGGGTTGAGTACCTGATGGTTGACGCCGTAAACCACGGTGGCATCGACATCGCCTTTGCCGGGGCGGAAATCAGCACTTTTTGGCGCCGGCATCCAGATGGACTTGGGCTTTTTCCTTGCTGCAAAAAGCGCCGGTGCATTCCATCACCAGATCGACGTCCAGCGCTTTCCACGGCAGCTCGGCCGGGTTGCGGGTGGAGAAGAAGGGAATTTTGTCGCCGTTGATCAACAGATTGCTGCCGTCTTCTTCAACTTTGGCGGCAAAGCGGTACGTGCACGGTGTCAAACTGGGTCAGGTGGGCGTTGGTGGCCAGATCGCCGCTGCCGTTGATGGCGACGATTTTTGAGTTGGTCGCCCAAAACCGTATTCGTAGATGGCGCGGACAATTTGACGGCCGATGCGGCCGTAGCCGTTGATGGCGATTTTGATAGACATGGGTGTTTCCTTGACGGGTTGCGGACAAACAAAAACGGCAAACTTCGCGTTGCCGGGCGGCGCGGATTATACCGAACGCAGCCTGAAAAACCACAGCGGCTACAAACTGCCGTCCGGCTTTTCAGGCTGCCTGCCGTCGGCCGCGTTCAGGATTTTTCAGGCTGCCCAGCCGGACATAAAACGCAGCCTGAAAACCGCCGCAAAGGGTTTTCAGGCTGCCTCATGATAAAGGTGTTATTTGGCACTGGGCTGGATAATCACGCTGACGCGGCGGCCGCTTTTGGTGCCTGCCGCCTTGCTGCCGAGCACGGTATAGACTTCGCTTTTTGGTGTTGTAGGTGATGACTTCGCCCTGGGCGACATCGCCGCCGCGCTGGACTTTGGCGTTGCCGGACAGGCGGATCATATTGCTGGCGGACGAATATTCGGCGCGGTTGCCCTGGCCTTCGACATAGCCTTTGTTTTTCCAGCTGCTGGCCGAATTTGACCGGGCTGCCTTCGGCCTGCGAGGGTTTGGTTGCCCTGTTTGTCGCGGGTCAGGCGCACGCGCTCGGCGCTGCATATTGATGCTGCCTTTGTTTGATGATGACGTTACCGCTGAACACGGTAACCTGGTTTTTCTGGTCGAGCGAGCCGCTGTCGGCGTCGATGGAAATCGGCTGCCCTTGTGGTCGCTCTCCAGCGCGTGGGCGCTGAAGCTGAGCGCCAGCAGGAGCAGGGCGGCAGGCAGGAATTTAGCGTTGCGAGTCGGTGTCACTAAATCAGGGCTTTTCACTTTGGCGGGCAGATCGAGCGCGCCCTTGTTTGTGGTCGTAGCGCATGCCGTGGGCGCTGCCGCTGGAGCAGCCGTAGCGGTAGTTGACGGCTTGGTCGGTGTAGGCGGTTTGGGCGCGGGTATCGACGGTAAGCGAGGCAGTGCTGACTTGGGCGGCGGGGCGCTCGCCGTCAGCGGGTTTGTCGAGCAGCACTTCACGGTCGAACAATACCTGGCGGGTTTCGGTGTCGTAACGCGCCTGCGCGCTGCGTACCTGGTATCGCTGGCCGTACTCTCGGTAGAGGTGCAGCTCAGGGCTTTGGAAACGGACGTAGCGTTTTTCCGGCAGCTGCCAGGCGCGCTCGGCGCTGAGCTCTCGCCAAGGCTGCCGTCTTCGGCAAAGCGCACGCCGCGCATCTGCGTCATCAGATATTGCGGTTCGTCGGCTGTGAGCGCTACTTCTTCCAGCTTCACTTCGCTGATGCGGCCGAGCCAGGCGCTCAGGCCGCCGAGTATCAGCGCCAGCATCAGCGGAAACATCAGATTGCGCAGGCGGCTCATTGCAGGTACCTGTCTAAGGCAGCCTGAAAGCTGCCTTGGGCGTACATAATCAGGTCGCACACTCGCGCACGGCATCCGTTGCCGCCGGCAGCGGCGGTGGTGTAGACGGCGCGTTTGCGCACTCGGCGGCGTGGGCGTTGGGCACCGCTACCGGCAGAGCCGCAGCGGATCGTACCGGCAGGTCGATCACATCGTCGCCGATATGGCGCATTGCGCTTCGCTCAGGTCGGTTTCGGCCAGAAGCACCTGATAAACGGCTACATCGCTGCTGCCTTTTGCGGTAAAAACCGATGCCCAGCTGCGGCGCGCGCACATCGACGGCAGCATCGCTGCGGGCGGTGATGATGGCGGTTTGCACGCCGCTCTCCTGCAGCATTTTGATGCCGTGCTAGTCGAGGCGTGTTGAAGGCTTTACTCATGCGCGACTGTCGGCGTCAGACAGCAGCTTGGCGTCGGTCAGCACGCCGTCCACATCCATAATCAGCAGGCGGATGCGTTCGGCGCGTTCGATAAGCGGGCAGGGGCAGTGGGAAAACATGGTTTCAGGCTGCCTGAAAAACGGGGTTTATTCGCGGCGGCATCGTTTGCCGTCGGCAGGCTTGTCTTCGGCTTCTTCGCGTTCGGGGAAAACGAATGAAGCGACAATGCCCAGCGCCAGCACCACAATCACCACCAGCGGCGAAGCATTGGGCGAAATCTCGTAGCCGACGCCGAAAAATATGCTCGGAAGCGGCCAGGCCGAGTTTGGCGGCGATAAAGAACAGCAGCACGATCACCGCTTTTTCCAGATGCACCAGATAGCCTTTGAGCGCTTCGAGCACGAAAATACATGGTACGCAGACCGAGAATGGCGAACATCATCGCGCTGTACACAATCAGCGGCTGATACCGCAATCACCGCCGGCACGCTGTCAAGGCAAACATCACGTCGGAAATCTCAATCACCGCCAGGCACAGAAACAGCGGCGTGGCCACCCAGGCGCCTTTTTCATCTGGTGCGGATGGCTTTTCGGGATGTTTGACATCTTCGCCGGCCAATTCCAGATGCACGTCGGGATAGGGCGGAGCGGGGCTCTTCCAGCTCTTTTGGTCGTTCAGGAAGAAGTTGTGGCCGAACGAGCGCACTAATAGCCGGAAAGAAGCAGTGCACCCAGCGGTAGGCCAGGTGGTCGGGTAGTCTTCGTTTTTCTTCTTCATCGTCGCCGGCTTTGAGCATCACCGCCGTCCAGCCGACAATCACCGCGCTAAACACCAGTTCGACATACGGCCCCAGCGCCAGCAGGCTCGGTGCCGATAACGACGAAACACCATGCGGAACACAATCGCGCCGATAAACGCCCCAATACGAGCACGCGGTGGCGGTAGCCTTCCGGTACTTTTGAACCAGGCGAAAAATCGCCATCATCACAACAGATTGTCCACCGACAGCACTTTCAGCGCATAGCCGGTGATAAACAGGCTGGCGGTTTCGCTGCCGTGGTGAACCCACAGATAGCCGCCGAAAGGCCAGCGACCCAATACAGCCAAACACGACCACAGCGAAGCGCTTTTGACGACATCGGCTGGTCGTTTTATGGGCGAAAAGGTCGATGGCAATCGCGCCGACCGAGAACAGGACAAATACGCAGACGGTTTCCAGCGGGAAGCCTAAATGGTTCATGTGCTTTTTCCTTTGTGTGGAGTGTGGTGGTTGCGGAAAAAGGCGGGGCAAAAGGCCGCCATTCTAATCTATTTTTCGCGCTTTGGCGCAGGGCTTTTCAGGCTGCTTTGCCGCGTTCCGGGCAGCCTGAAAAGCGGTGATAAAGCCGTCGGCCAGGCGGTATTTTTCGACAGCCGGCGCGCGCGGAGGAACCATGCCTGCGCCACGGCGGCGGCCAGCTGCGCGGCAGCGGCGTAATTGAGGCGGATATAGTCGTCGATCAAGGCTTTCAGGCTGCTTTCGAGCCGGTTTTTGCCCGTGCCAGCTCGCGGCGCATTCCTGCGGGCCGACGGCGCAAGCTCGGGGTAGTCGGCACCGAGCAGGCGGTATTTGAGCAGGGGCGAAACCGTCGCGCAGCGGATCGGCATCCTGCCGGCGCGAGCGGCGCCACCACAACCATACCGGCAGCAGCACCGGCAGCGCGCCCAGCGCCAGCAGCGCCAGGATGCTGAACACGCCGACGCGGCCGAGACCGAGCGAGGCAAACAAAGCTTTTCTGGCGGCTGTCGTCGTAATTGACCACCACTGCTGCCAGTAAAACGGCTGCGGTCGAGCCAGGCGCTCCAGCGGCCGGTGTTGGCGATCATGCCTTCGGCTTCGCCGCTGGGCAGGGGCGGCGGCACGCCTGTTCGATGCGGTCGGCGGAAACGGCGGCGGTGGGGTCGTAACGCCGCCGAGGCCTGGCGCCTCGGCAGCTACACCCGCCCAGGCATGGGCGTCTTTGCTACGTACCTGCCAGAGCCGCCTTCGGCATCGTATTCGCCGCCCTGATAGCCGGTCACTACGCGGGCGGGAATGCCGGCGGCGCGCATCAGGCTGGACAAAGGCATCGGCATAGGTGTTCGCAAAAGCCGCGGCGGTGCTCGAACAAAAAGCGGTCGGTGGCATCGGCATCCGGGCATCTGCGGCGACTGCAGGTGTAGGCAAAACGCTGCGATGGAGAAATATTCGACGCACGCTGGGCGTAACGCTCGACGCTGCCGTTGCTGGCGGCAGCAAGCTTGCGAGGCAAGGGCGACGGTGCGCGGATTGCTGGCGGCCGACGGCGGGCGGCGGTAGAAATCGGCTTCGCCGCGGGTCAGCCGCTGGTAGAGCAGGCTGTCGGGCAGCGCTTCAAAGGCGCACGCGGCGCACGCCGCTGTTTTCCGGCACGCGCAACACTTGCCCAATTCGCGGTTGAAACCGCGCTTTTCAAGGGCGGCGGATAGTCGAGGGCGGGCGGCATGCCGCGCTCATCGGCAACAATCATCTGATAGCCGATGCGTTTGCCTTCCTGCGGCACGGCGTCATCCGCCACGCCCTGCACCGCCTGCCAGGCGCCGTTTTCATAGGCGGGCAGGGTCAGCACGCGCCAATAGAGCTGCTGGCGCTGCGGCACCTCGCCCGATCGAAAGTGGCGGTAAACGCCGGCTCGTTGCTTTTGCACCAGATCGCTGATGCTGCCGGGCTTCATGCGATCGGAAAGGCCCGTAACCGCCTTGTTTTGCGGGTTGAGCATCTGCCACAGCGGCGACTCGCGCCGCGGCATGGCGACAAACAGCAGCAGCATCAGCGGCAGCGCCAGCAGAAAGCCGGTCAGGCTTTGGCGCAAGGCCGGCCGCCACGGCATTTCGTTGAGCAGCGCCAGCACCAGCGCCATCACCACCAGACACAGCAGCATCCACAAACCGGCCGCCGGCCCCTGGTCAAACAGCACCGAACCGGCGGTGAGAAACAGCATCGCCAGCACCAGCACCTGCCAGTCGCGCCGGCTTTTGCCTTCGTAAGACTTCAGCAGCGCCACCAGCAACAAAAAGCGATGCCGCCCTGCAGGCCGACGATGCTGCCCAGCAGCTTCCACACCGCGGCGACAATGGCGCCCAGCAGCGGCAGCAGCAGGCGGTTGTCCACCGCGCGCACGCCGGCCAGCAGCAGCGCCACCCGCACCGCCAGCAGCAGGCCGAACAGCACGCCCACGCTTAAGGGCAGCTACAGCAGCAGCAGCAGCAGCGACACCACCGATAGCGCCCAGCGCCAGCAACAGCGCACTGAGCGCGGGTTGGGTTTCGAGGAAGGCGGGCGGATGCCCGGTAGATGGTAGCTGTTCATTGTCGGATAAGCGCAAAAGGCAGCCTGAAAAGCGGCAGGCGGGGTTTTTCAGGCTGCTTTTTGGTTAAACGGCGCGTCAAAACGACTTTTTCAGGCTGCCTGCTGTTACGCTTTCAGGCAGCCTGAAAAACCTTAAAAGGTTTTGTTGAACTGAAGATAGGCATTGGCCTTTTGGTGGCCGTAGAAAGGATGGTTGCTGCGGGTTTTCTGCCACACCGCCACCAGCTTGGGCGTGATGCCCCACAGGTGGATGCGGCGGCTCCACAGCGCCAGGCTGCCGGAGTATTCCATGTCTTTGCGGATCACATTAGTGAGATCCACGCCGTCGTAGCGGCGCTCGCCGACGCTGCCCGGTAAGCGAAGTGGAAAACGCTTTTGCCCCATTCGCGCGTCCAGCCCATACACGCAGGCCGCGGCGGAAGTAGGCATCGCTGTCGTCTTGGGCGGTTTTGCGGCTGACGTCGACGCCGACGCCATCCAATATTGGCGCGCGTTCTGTACAAAGAGCCAGGTGGTGAGGCATTGACATGGTAGCCTTCGAGATATTTGCGCCGGTCGTAGCGCTCTTTGCCCCACTCGGCGGCAGTCTGAAACTGCGTGCGCGGCGTGAGCCAGCGCGACCACTCGAGCCGCAGGCCGGTTTCATAGCTGTAGGGCTTTGGTGCCGTACCAGCGGCGCTCGGACATAGGGCAGGATGGCGGTTTCGGTGCGGGCGGTGCGGTACACGCCGCAACGGTGGCCCGCAGGTTCAAATCATCGTATTTTGTGGTTGTCCCAATAGCTTTTTGCCGTAAACATCGACGGCGGTGCGCAGCGAATAGCGGCCTTTTGAGATTCCAGTCGCGCGAGGCGCGGCCTGATAGGGAGTCGCCCTGCGCGCGCTCGGGCTCGGGCAGCGTCCATACGCCGTTGCCGTGCCGTACCTGGCGGCGGCTGGGGGTGTTGTTGATGTTGTTGTCGCGGGTGTAGTTCATGCCGCCGTAAACCGGACCAGCCGCCGCGCTTTGTCGATGGCTTCGATGTATTGGTCGCACAGGCTGCGGATGTTGTCCGGCAGCTCCGGCTCGCTGCGCAGGCGGACAAACTGGTCGCGCGCCGCTTCGCTTTGGCGGTCTTCAAACAGCGATTGCGCCAGCGCCGCACAATCGACATCTCGGCTTGCGCGCGAGCGCTTCGCGAGAGCCGCACCGCTTCGCCGTAACGCCGTCGGCACGCGCCACCATCGCGCGGGACAAAATCCAGCAGCACTCGGCATCGGCGCCGCGGCGGTACTGCTCCGGCAGCTGCAGATAAATCGGCAGCACATCTTCACCGCTTCCACATTTGTTAAAAGCACCGACGAAAACAGCGCCCGCTCAAAGTTCAGGCTGCTTGAGCAGCTCTTCGGGGCTGATATTGAGCGTATCGCCGCCCTGTGCCGCCGACTGCGGCGCGCTTGCGGAAAACGTCTGGTCAGGGATGGTCAGCTTCGTCATATCGAAGCGGGTTTCCGGCTCGTCGGTTTTAACGACATCATCGCCCAAAAGCGCGGCGCCAGCGGCATCAGGCTGCACAGCAAAAGGGTTGGGCGTTTCATATTCGGCCAATCGTACTGGGTAGGGCGCCGTTTTCAGGCAGCCTGAAAGCAGGCGGTGGGCGCATTCGGGCGCTTTAGCCGGCGGCTACTTCCAGCGGGTCTGCACCTTTGTGCGGCCAAATCCAATTCCAGCATCGCCCTGCCACCAGCGCGCCGACGCCTTCAGGCGTGCCGGTAAACACCTGGGATCGCCTTCGTTCAAACCATAATCGCGCGCCAGCGTGCCGGGATTTCTTCAGCGGGAATCATGTTTTTCAGGCTCGCGTTCAAATGCAGGCTGGAGCGTGTTCGCGGCGCATCAGCATCGGCCGCCACAAATTCCGATACGCAGGCGGCTGTTTGAAGCCTTTGGCGCGCGTCCACGGCAGCCTTTTTCCTGCGCCTGCCGCTGCCAGCCGCGCTCGGTCAGATCCAGTCCCACTGCCAGTCCCGCCACCACATCCAGCGCGTTTGCGGTGCCAGCCATCCGCCGCGCGGCCGATCAGCAGCACCAGTTCGGTTTCGTAATGGCATTGTGCGCATCCGCGGCCATCACCGTGGCCCTGCAGCAGGCTGCTGTTGGGCTTGAAACACCAGCGGCGCGGCGGGCTTTTTCATTGCCCAGCTCGCTGATGTGGGCGGCGTAATTGCGGCCGATGCAGAAAATATTGCTGGCGCGGACGCTGCGTCCGCCAAGCGATACGGAAGTCATAATATTCGGAGAAATCGGAGAAACAGAATGTTCAGACGACAATGCGGCGTGATTCTGACAAAGCATCCGCAAAAGCCGCGGATTGTAGCGGAAAAGCAGGGATTGTCTGTTTGCCCCTTTCAGGCTGCCGCTGAGCGAAAGCAGCCGAAAAGGCAAAATGCTTTCAGGCTGCCTGAATGTTACGGGGCAACAGCCTTATCAACACAACGGCTGTTCAGTAACCGAACCAGCGCCTAATCCGACCGAACCAACCGCTTTTCAGGCTGCTTTCCGTATACGCTATGCTTTGCAGCTCGGGATTGAGTTCGACCCATTCCAGCGCCAGGCGGCAGATGCGGTCGTAAACGGTCATGTCGCTGCTGCGCGGCGGCGGCCTGATTTAAAGCGGGAGAATTCCGCAAAGTCCGGCAGGCGGCGGCGCACGGCGAGAGCAGTTGTTCGAGACGCTCGAGCATACGGGCGCAGCCTGCGCTGTCCCAGTTGGCGCCGTCGTGAGAGATAAACCGATTCCCACACCCGGCCGCTTAAGCGCAAAACTTCGCCTGCAGGGTTGGCGCATAGCCGCTGGCGCACCAGCGCCTGCCACAGCAGCTTCAAAGCGCACGTGCCAGTCTTGGTGGTCGCTGCCGGCAAAAGCATGGATGCTCGCGGGCAGAATGGTTGTCTCGGTTCATAGAGTCTCGCTTATCGGGTCGCGAGGTTTAACAGAAATTAAACCAAATTAAAAAATTTGCCCAAAAGCGGAAGAATTTAACCTTAAAAGCAGCCTGAATCTGCCGAAACGGCTTTCAGGCAGCCTTTTACTGATGAGGTGGCGCAGGCATGTGCAGGGGCTTTTGAGAGTTGGAAACTGCGTGGCAGAACCACACAGACTACGCATACAGACTACGCTTGCTACGCATGACCCACGCTACGCTTGCTCGCACCCTGCAGACTGCGGCTTGCTGCCTTGTATCTTTCTTATTTTATTTCACCATATCTTTTCACTGCAAAATCCCGCGCAAACGAATGCCAGCCTCAGAGAATCACATAAACTTCACCGAATACCGCCAACTCCCCCAGCCCGAAGCCGCGCAAGCCTATTTGCGGCAAATCAGATGGCGCGCAGGCTGGCACCTTGCCGAACTGTTGGAGCAACACCGCTTTCAGACGGCCATGGACTTCGTTTTCAGGCAGCCTGCATTTGGGTTTTGATAAAGTGCAGGCTGCTTTTTCATATTGCCGACATGTGTTCCAATGCCTCCGCGAAATAATCCGCCACTGCCCTTACGCTGGGGCTGCGGCGCCACGTCTTCGTGCATCATCCCAGCAAGAGTTCCTCCGAATTCGGGCGGCGGGGGCATCCGGATGAATGAGACGGGATGCAGCCTGTCGGCGGGGAAAACGGCGAAATCAGGCAGGATGCCGATGCCGATTTGTTCACACGGCTTGTTTGACGGCGGCGAAATCGTTGCTGGCGAAGGAAATGTCTGCATCTTCGCCGATTTGTTCGGCAAACCAGCGCGGGAAAAGCGGGTGTTTACGGCAATCTGCACGAAACGCCAGTCTTTGCGGCGGGTGGTTTCAGGTAGCCCTCATGGTACTGTAGATGCGGTAGGAAAAATGGGCGATGCGGCGCACGGTAGGTCGTTTTGATTGGGGCGGACGAGGCGCAGGGCGATGTCGGCAGCGTAGCCGCAGGTCGGCGAGGCGGCATCGCTTTGATGATAAGGCGTATATCGTTGTGTTTTCTGTAGAAATCGGTAATGTGGGGCATCAGCAGGAGTCGGGCGACGAATGGCGGTGCGGAAATGACGACGCTGTGCCGCAGTTCGGCCTGTTCGCGCGCGGTACGCTGCAACATGCTCATATCTTTGCAGATTTTCCGCAGGCATGGCGGTAAAAGCCGTTCTCCTTCGGGGGTGAGTGGGTAGCGTTTGCCGATGCGGTCGAACAGGCGCAGGCCGAGGGGCGTTTTCCAGCTGGGTGATTTTGCCGCGAGACGGTGCTGTGCTGCACGCCCAGAGTGTTCGGCGGCAGCGGTAAGGGTTTGTTTTTCCACGAGGGCGGTGAAGTGGCGGATGCCGTTCTCCAGTCCCAATCCATTATTGCTTCCTTTGCGCATTTTTACAGCTGCGTTTGCCAATTTTATATTATTTTCGTGTATATAAACGGTATAAACTGTGCAGCCTGGATGATGGGAACAGGGATGAAAAACTGCCGAAAAATACATGGGCGTGCTGTTTTCTTTTTACGCTTCCGAATGTTGCGTGAAAATCCTTTTAAAAATAAATTTTGCTTCTTAAACTCTTGTGAATTTCAGACTGCTGCATACAGCCAAAGTTCCTCTGAAACCCGGCGCTTTGTTTACCAACCTTGCAGACAGGAGACACACATATGTCCGACAAACCCATTTCCTCTACGTTGTAACTCAGCAATGCCGTTAAAGGCGCAAGCAGTCAACCCACCGGCTTTTAGCTTGTCCGAACTCACGCACCTACGCATGCGCCAAACCGAAGCCGCGCTGGGCACCCGAAGGATACATCGCCGCCATCCGAGCCGAGTCGCTGTTGATGCCGATAGCCTGAATATGGATGACCCGTAGACGCCCACGGCTGGCAGCAAACTGACCTGGCAACAATGCTCGCAAGCTGTGCCCGGGCTGGATGACCTGAACGGCGGCGGGACTATTCCGCCATTCTGTTTACCGGCGGCTGCAGTACGATGTGGGATTTCCGCGAAAACCTTCGGTGCGCAACGCCTATCCGTGAAGTGTATGAAAACGGCGGTACCGTTTGCCGCCGTCTGCCGCGGCCCCTGCTGCGCTGGTGGACGCGAAACTTTCTAATGGCGAATATCTGGTTGGCGGCAAAACGTTGCTGCTTTCACCTAACGCCGCCGAAGAAGAAGCAACAGGCGGAGCTAAAATCGTCCCTTCCTGCTGGAAGCCAGCTCGTTGAACACGGCGCAAACGCCACCATGCCGCGCCGAGACCGAGCTGAGGAAACGTGGTGGTGGACGGTACCGTCTGATTACCGGTCAAAACCCGGCATCCGCCATAAAGGCGTAGAGTGGCGTTGGCCAAAGGCATTGGGTTGATGAAGTAGCGAAAAAGCAGCTTGCACTTGGAAAAGTCAAAGTGCAGGCTGCTATGAGATTGGGCTGACGTAGATTGCGCTTAAAGTCCACACCAATCCCGCAGGATTTTAAGCCGTTGGGACGGTGTGCCGAAGTTAAATCGAAATTCGCATTCTTTCAAGAACAGTGGGAAAGATTTGCGTCAGTCCACTGATGTGTGCAAGACGCGTTTTGCCTGATTCCCAAAAATTCTCATGCCGTTATGTATGTGAAAACAACGCGGTTATTTTCTACCACAAATTAAGCAGCCTGAAAAACGCTGTTTAGCTGTTTCAGGCCGCCTGAATGTTAGTCTTCGTTATCGGAATATTGGCTGGGGTCATACGGCTTAAATTTGATTTCCTCACCATCCTCGTTCTCGTCTTCATCCTCGTCTTCAAAATTCCCAGCACGCCCGATTCAAACAGCCAAGTAATCGCCTCGCCCAGCGTTGCGCCCAAATCGTAGACTCCTCCTCGCGCGGCAACACACTAGCGACCTTCAAACCAAATAATCTCGTCGCCATCAAAGTATCCGCCACCGCGATGAGTTGCAACACCACCTGCTCTTGGTGAGCACGTCCGCGCCCCTCGTCCCAAAACCAATATCGCGTGATGCGTTCCAGCCATTCAGGCCGCTCCTTCATAATTTGCTCAGGCAGATCAGCGCGCAGATACACGCTGAAATCGCCCTCCCGTAGCGGGTAACGTATTCGCGCGACAATCGGCTCAAACTGAGCGTTCAACGCCGCTTCGCATTTGCGCAATATCCTCGGCTTGAGCTGCCAGAAAACAAATCGGTTTTGCCTCGTTCGTCATTGATGATGGGGTAATCTGCGATGCTCATGCGATATTCCATTTGCATAAAGTGGATAAAAATCGGATTGTGGTGTAGAAAATAACCACTCTTCTCCTGCCGCACCGCGACCACGTCTCGCCCTTTCAGCGCCGTCCGCCGAAATAATAGCTTTCAGTCCAACTCCTGACGAGCCCTCAAAAACCTCATCGGCAGCCACAGGGCCAAATGATGGCTGATAGCCATACGGATTTTGCGGTAGAACAGGAATGGCGGAGTTGGGCTGAATGCCCAAAATATCGATGCAGCGGAAATCAGGCGGTAACTTGGGCACAAAAATTCAAGCAGTTTCTTTTACTTGAATTCCTCTCTTGCCTTAATTCTTACAATTGGTTATCTTCATTTTCATAGCCCAGCACCAACTGCTAATCTACGTCAGCCCCAAAAAGTTTAGTTTTCCATTTAATCCTCCAAAAAATCCATAAAAATTCAATCACCTGCCCCAAACAACAACCTTCCTTAATCCCCCGGGAATCCCATCCTCTGCAACACCGCCGCCTCTTCAAACTGCAAATCCCGAGCCGCCTGTTGCATGGCTTTTTCCAGTTTGGCGATTTCTTTAATCGCGTCTTCTTCGTTGTGAATCTCGCCGACTTTGACTTGTTTTTGCCGGTTCACGACCTTTGCCGCTGTCTCTTCGTGGTACACGTCGATGATGTCTTTAACCTGTTTTTTAATCTGCTGCGGCACGATGCCGTGTTCTTCAAGCTGACCGTCTGCTCAACAGGCTGAGATGATACGACCACGTCAGACTCAACCAGCTGATGGTGTCGATGTCGCTGTGCAGGTAGCGCACTTTGATGCCGAGTCTGCTGCAATAGTCGGTGAGCGTTCCGCCATGCCCAGAGGTAACGAGCACGCACCGCTTTTTTGGATGCGTTTCGTTGATTTCGCTCATTAAGTCATCGACCTGAGTAGACCGGGCGGATGATGATTTGGGGTCGACCAGCCCCGTGGGGCGGAACACTTGTTCGACCACTTGTCCGGCGTGTTCTTCTTCGTATTTGGCGGGGTGGCGGAAACGACGGTTTGCGGCGATGACTTTTTCTAAATCTCGTGGAATTTGAGCGCGGGTTGTCGCGGGCGGAAGGCAGGCGGAAGCTGTCAACTGACGAGGTTTTGCTGGCGCTGATGCGTCGCCTGGTGGCTACGCCGCCGACTTTGGGTAACGGTAACGTGGCTTTCTGTCGATGAACATGGATAGCGTTGTCGGGCAGATAGTCCATCAGCGTGGGCGGCGGTTCGCCTCTTTTTGCCGGAGAAAGTGGCGGGAGAAGCTTTTCGATGCCTTTGCAAAGCCCATTTCGTAGAGCATTTCGAGGTCGAAGCGGGTGCGCTGTTCGATGCGTTGTTGTTCGACGGGTTGTTCGCGGGCGAAAAATTCGATGCGTTCGCGCAATTCTTCTTTGATGGATTCCGCGGCGCGCAACATGTCGCGCGGGCAAACGTAGTGGCTGGACGGGAAGACGGTAGCGTACCGACGCGCTGGATGCAGCGCCGCCTGAAAGCGGGTCGAACATATCGAGGCGCTCACCCTGTCGTCAAACAGGCTGATGTGCGCAAGGCGTTTTGAGCTTTCGCAGGGTACACATCAACACGTGCCGCGCACGCGGAAGCTGCCGTTTGAAGTCCAAATCGCGTTCGTACTGCATGGAAACGAGCGTGGCGATGATGTCGCTGCTCGATAGTGTCGCCTCGACGGACAACACCATTTGTTGATACTCGGTCGGGCCTGCCGATACCGTAAATAGCGGACACGGTCGGCGACGATAATCACGTCGTCGCGCGTCATCAGATTTTGCGGCGGAAAGACGCATCTGTTCGATGTGTTCGTTGATCGCGCTATCCTTTTCGATGAACAAATCGCGGCTGCGAGCACAGGCTTCGCGCGCTGGTAATAGTCGTAGTAGGAGACGAAATATTCCACCGCGTTTTGCAGGAAAAACTCGCGCATCTCGGCGTAGGAGCTGGGCGTAAGCTGTGTGTGCTGTGCGCTGCGATGATGGCGGCTACCGCTTTGGGCGATGACGTTTGCCATGGCGTAGGTTTTGCCTGAACCGGTTACGCCGAGCAGGGTTTGGTAGCAAAGGTTAGTTCGAAAGCTCCTTCGGAGCAGGCCGGCAATGGCGTAGGGCTGGTCGCCCGTGCGGCGGGAAAGGGCTGGTGGAGTTTGAAGGGGAACTGTATTGGATAACTTCCATTTTTCAGGCTGCCTGAACGCGGGAAAACGGTGGATTATAGCGCAGACGGATAGGCTTTTTACGGCAGCCTGAAAGCGGACGGTTGTTTTTTCAGGCTGCTTGCCAAAAGTAGCCTGGAAACTTTGGCGCCAGATGGGCGGCGGGCAAGGTTGGCAAAGCGGATTTCTGTTGCGCCGAAAAGATAAGAGAAGAGCGAGGAAAGCAGCCCGAAAGTTTTCAGGCTGCTTTTGCCGTGCTGATGTGCCCATTGCCCGTAGTTTGCGGCAGGCATTTGCGGGAAGTGTTCGCGGTAGTAGCGCAGCTCTTCGATGCTCTCCAAAATGTCGTCCAGCGCCTTGTGGCGCTTTCGGCAAAAGTTTTAAACCGCGGATTCCACCGGCGCGCCAGTTTTTGAGCGTGGAAACGTCGAGATTGGTGGTGGTGGAAATGCGCTTCCACTCTGGCATATATATGCCATAAAGCGGCGGTCTTGGTGGATGGTGTTGCCGGCCATCGGGCTAGCGTTTACTAACCATTGGCGGATAAATTCCAGCAGTTTTTATGCTCGACTTCGCGCTCATCCAGCTTGACTGGCGTACGCGCTCGGTAAGGCCGGTGCGGGCGTGGTGGCGGTGCACCAGGCATCCATGCCGTTTAGGATTTTCGTCGCCTGATGCACGGCATACACTTCCGACTGCGCCATCACCAGATCTTTATCGGTGACGATCATCGCCACTTCGATGATTTTGTCGCTGTCGGGATCCAGGCCGTGGTCATTTCCCATATCCAGCCAGCTAACAGATTGTTTTGGTCTTGCATATCGGGTTCGTTTCTGGGGAAAAGGGCGCTGATTATATGCGGCAGCGGCTGGGGATTCAACAGGCAGCCTGAAAAGCGGGAAACGGTCAGGCTGCCTTTTGTTTAGAACAGCCCCGCAATATTGCCGTTTTCATCCACATCAATCTTCTCGGCCGAGGGCACTTTGGGCAGGCCGGGCATTTTCGCTGATGCTGCCGCATACGGCGGACGATAGCCGCCGCGTACCGGACAGCGTGAGGCTGCGTACGGTAATGGTGTGAAGCCGTGCTCGGGCAGCCCACAAGAGTTTGGGATTGTCGCTAAATGAGTACAGCGTTTTGGCGACGCGGCACACCCCAAGGTTTGTCATAGGCCGAGTTTTTCCAGCGAGGCGATTTCGGCGCGGGCTTCGGCGCGCTGAACACCCGACGTCGGCGGTTGGGCGCCGTAGATTTTGCAGTGGCGATGGCGCGGAGCTTTGTCGGGGATGCTGTCGCTGGTGCGTCGTAGGCGAAGGGCGAAACGGTTGGGCTGGCTGCTCGATGGCGGTGACGACTTTGCGCGCCAGGTTCGCCACCCGCGCCGCCGCCGTGCGCCCACACACTGCGTCAGGGCGATTTCGGCGCCGTGTTCGGCGCAGGCAGCCTGAATCAGGGCGCGAGAGTTCGGCATCGGTGCCGGAAACGAAGCGCGGTTGATGGCGACGACCACGGGCAGGCCGAAGACGGTTTTGAGGTTGGCGATGTGGCTTGAGCAGGTTGGGCAGCCTCCAGCGCGGTAAGGTTTTCCGCGCCGCCCAGCTCTTCTTTTGGCGACGCCGCCGTTGTATTTGAGCGCGCGCACGGTGGCGACGAGACCACGGCGGCATCGGGCCGGAGGCCGCAGGCGGCATTTGATGTCGCAGAATTTTTCCGCGCCCAAATCGGCGCCGAAGCCGGCTTCGGTAACGGCGCGTAGTCGGCCAGATGCAGGGCAAGGCGGGTGGCGGTAACGGAGCTGGCAGCCGTGGGCGATGTTGGCAAGCGCCGCCGTGGACGGCGGCGGGCGTGCCGCCGATGGTTTTGCACCCTCGAGATTGGGCTAAGCCGTCTTTCAAGAGGGCGCTTTCATCGCGCCTTCTGGGCGTTCAGGTATCGCGGGCAAAAACGGGGCCGCCGTCTTTGGCGTAGGCGACGAGCGATGTTGCCGAGCCGTTCTTTCAAATCGGCCAGGTCGCGGGCGAGGCAGTAACACGGCCATCACTTCGCTGGCAACGGTGATGTCGAAGCCGTCGGGGCGCAGCACGCCGTCGGTGGCTTTGCCGTTGCCGCTGACGATGTTGCGCAGCTGGCGGTCGTTCATATCGATGGCGCGGCGCCACAGCACGCGTTTGGGGTCGATATTGAGCGCGTTGCCGTCTTGGTAGATGGTGGTCGATCATCGCGTATACCAACAGAGTCGCTGGCGGCGCCGACGGCATGGAAATCGCTCGGTAAAGTGCAGTGTTGATGTCTTCCATCGGCAGCATTTGCGCTGGGTAACCGCCGCCGGCCGCGCCGCCTTTGATGCCGAACACGGGCCGAGCGAGGGTTCGCGTGATGGCGACGGCGGCTTGCTTTTCCGCCGATGCGGTTGAGCGCGCTTCGCCTGGTGGCCGGATGGTGACGGTGGTTTTGGCTTCGCCGGGCGGGTGGGGGTTGATGGCGGTAACCAGAATCAGGCGGCCGTTTTTATTGGGCAGCCCGAACGCGTCGGCGGGGTTGATTTTGGCTTTGCACGGCCGTATGGCTCACGTTGCTCTTCGCCGATGCCACAAGTTTGGCGGCAGTCGTGGCGGATGGGTTGGACTCAGCGCGCGCGCGCGATCGAGCATCGGCTTTCGAAAGCCAGGTATCTCCCGTGCGGCGGCCTGAAAAGCAGCCTGAAAAAGAAATGGTGGGTTTTCAGGCCGCCTTGGGCGGAAAAGGGAAAAGGCAGCCCGGTAAATAGCAGGCGGGTGCCGCTTAGAATGCGTAACTAAAGCCGCGCTCCATCTCAACTCCATACTACCGGTTTGCCCTGCAAACGCGCAGGTTCAAAATTGTGGGCGAGCGTTCTATAGCGCGTACGGAGGCGCGATCTAGGCGCGTAGCCGGAAGAGCGGTAACACGCGCCGCGCGTATCTTTGGCCGTCGCCGCCGGACAACAAAACGCACGCGCACCATGCCTTGTTCGTTTTCTATCGACCGCGGCAGCGGCGGCGGCAGGGCACTTTACCACTACCGCTGATATCCAAACTCCTGTGCTGGGCACCACGACAAAAATGCTTCCTGAACCGCCGTGCCTGCCACATTGCGGCACATGAGGGCCGGTAATCGCGGTACCGCTGCTGCACTCTTGGATGGGCTGGGATCGTCACGCCAGCAGCGCGCTTCCGTTTGGCAACGGTGCGGTCGACATGCTTGCAGGCGTACGCGACGTTACCTGCCTTTGTCTCATCCACATCCAGCAGAAACCGCCCGGCTGGTTTGCAGGAAAATTCTGGCTGTCACGCGCAGCAGCGGGCAAATCGAAGCGGCGGCAGTTTTGTACTTCTGCCGCCGCATCCGGCGCAGCATGAACGCGGTAGCCGCCAGCAGCAGGGCAGCGGGAAAAATACGGGAGTCATGGTTTTCTCACAGTCAAAAAGCGCACGAGCAAAATCAAAAACCAGCAGCACACACTAATGCCGCCCGCCACGCTTTAATTTTTGGTCCAGTTGCGGATGGTTTCGCAGAGTCTTCCTGATCGAAATCAAACAGCCGCGAAAGACAGCGGCCTTTCGAGAAATCTCGGCGCCGCGCTGCAGCAAATCCATTTGCAAATCAGGGCGTAAACTGCGGCAGGGCAACTAGATTTTCGTGATGGTATTGCCACCGAGAATGCCGATGACCCTATTGATTTTAAGCATACCGGCTCCTGTTATCGGAAATCGGAATAGTCACAAAAGGCAGCCTGAAAACATGCGTTTTCTAGGCCCTCGGTCTGCTTTGAAAGCCGCGCTCCCGCGAAGTGGCGCTCCATATCCGAGATGCAGCACCAGCAGCGGGTCGATGCGCGGATGGCTTTTTCATCCTTGTTCGTAGTCGAGCACGCCCAGGAAGTGGCGGATGCAGTTGAGACGCGCGCGTGTCGTCGGATTTGATGATGACCCACGGCGCGTCTTTTGGTGTGGGTATGGAAGAACATGCGGCGTTTTTCGCTTCGGTGTAGTCGTCCCAGCGATCAAGCTGACCGGCACATCTACCGGCGAGAGCTTTCCAATGTGCTTGAGCGGATCGGAATAGCGGGAGACGAAGCGCGGCAGAAGCCAGCTCTTCGCGCGATACGGAAAACCAGAATTTGAAAAGGCGGATGCCGCTGCACGTACCAGCATGCGTCTCGAACCGTGGGTTTGGCGCATAAACAGCAGGCCATTCTGCGGGTGCAGAAGCCCATTACGCGCTCGACACCGGCCCCTCGCTGTACCAAGAGCGGTCAAAACACCATATCTCCCGCGCAGGTTTTGATGTAGCGTTGGAAAATACCACTGGCCGCGCTTCGGTTTCGGTGGGTCCAAGGCCACCACGCGGGCGCCGCGCGGGCTGAGGTGTTCCATAAACGTTTGATGGTGCCGCCTTTGCCGGGCGGCGTCGCGCCCCTTCAAACAGGCAGACGATTTTCTGGCTTCGCTTTCCTCTACCCAGCTTTGCACTTTGGAGTAGTTCGACCCGCAGCTTGGCTTTTCTGCGTTCAGTATCACGCGCCGGCCCATACGGGTTTTGTAGGATGAATCGTCCGGCAGCGGGGCGGAGCTGCTGTCTTCGGTTGCTGACGCGGCCTTCGTATTTGACGAGACGGCTTCTTCAAAGATTTTGAGGCTTTCGCGCTGCCAATCGCCCAATCTGATCTGCAAACGGCTGGGGTTGCGGTCGCCCATGGAAGTGTCCTTTCTGGTTGCTAAGCTGCGGGTAAAAAGCGGTCTTTTCCGATGTGCATACGCTGTTTGTCTGCCGCAAAAGCGCGCGCTTCTTCTATGCCGTTCATACTAACATGATTTAACCCTTTCAAACAGTTTTCAGGCAGCCTGAAAACCGCTGCAGGCTCACGCGCGCAACAGGCGGCTTTGCCAACGTGCTCTGCCGTCCGAGAGGTGCCGCAAAACGGCACCTGTCCGTTCGGGCAGCCGCTGCTGTAACTTGAAGAAGGAATCTCAACATGAGACGCCACTCGTCCAAACGTGATTTTGAAAGCCAGAAAGAAGCGCTGATGCGCTGAAATCCAAAGCGCGCTGGAACAGGCCGAAACCCCGCAATGACACCACCGTGGATCGCGGCGGTGCGGAAGAAACCCAGGCGCTGCGCCAGAGAACCCAGCGCCAGTTCGAGCAGGCCAAAGGCAAACTGGCTGATTTTGAAGAACGTGCGCGGCAGACCAAGTGAAATAATACCGCGAAACAGGCCGACGAATCAAGCATCAACGACAAACACATGACTGCCATGGGTTTTGCCGCGCTGGTCGGCTGGTTTGGTGGTGGGCATTTTGCTCAACCGCCGCTAAAGAGCGATGCGTGGCAGCCTGAAAACCGCAAGTGATGATGAAAAGACGGTTTCAGGCTGGCTGCTCCCGCTTTTCAGGCAGCCTGAAAAACCAAACCGGACACGCGCCATGAATCTCTTCAAACAGGAAATCCGCCACGCCAAACCAGCTGCAGGGCGCTCAACCGTTGCTGCTGCGCCTGCGTGCCTGCTGCGGTTGGACGCCGAAGGCCAGTTGGGCGGCGCGCTGGAAAATCGCCGCCCTGACTGCCGCCGCCGGCGGTGCTCGCCTTTATCGCGGTACGTACCGTGCGCGCTGCTGCTGCTTTTACCTGTTGCCGCCGCCGCATTGGCGGGTGCCGGTGTTTGCCGCCGTTGCTGCGAGCGCTGCTGCTGGCGGTTTACCTGCTGCCGCGTGGCAGATCTCCCCGCCATCTGGCAGCACAGCGGCCGCGCAAGCAGAAACGCTGGCCGATCTTGCAGGGAAGACTATCGCCCGTCTGGCGCCGCGCCGCTGGCAGCAGGCCGCCGCCGGCCGAACCAACACAGGAGACGGAAAATGAACGAGCATCCGCGCCCGACCCTGGCGAGCAGGAACGCGCGAACCTCTGCAGCTGCAATGCCGCTCGCCCGTCTCAAACTGCAAACCGAAAGCCGCCTGCACCGCCGCCGCCAAGCGCAGCAGGGAAACCGGCAAACACCACGCCCCGCCATGCAACTGCTCGAACTGGCAACCGCCTGCTGCAGCAACGCGGCCTCGCTGAAACCGTGGCGCTGCTGCCGTCCAAATGGAAATACCGCCTGCTGCTGGGCGGTGTGCTGCTGGCTTTGTTCGGCAGCGACAGCAAAGAAGAAAACCGCTGGAAGGTTTAGTGAGACAAAACGCCGCGTTTCAGGCAGCCTGAAACACGGCGTTTTTAGCGGTTTATCCGTATCGGCGGGCACCGTGTCGGGGGCTATGGCATTGGCGCTGGTTTTAGCTTTTTCGGCACATAGGACAAACAAAAAGGTGCTAAAAATCGCTGCAAGCCTTATCGCTGCAAGGCTTTAAGCGGGGTCAAAACCTTTGAACACAAAAATGCTTTTCTGCGGCTCAAAAACAGGTCAAAAGAACGGCAGACAAAACGGCAAGCAGCGCTACAAATGCCATGATTAGGCAGGCAGTTTGACGGCGGCAGACGGATAAACCCACAAGCCCTATGGCAAGCCTACACCGCAGGTAACAAACTGCCGCACAGCTTTCCGCCGCCTGCGGATGCACCGCCAAACCATCCTGCGCCATCTCAGCCGCGCTCCAGCACAGTTTGCCGCACCCAATGCGCCAACGTCGTGATGGATACCACCTACTTCGGGCGCCGTTTTTCGGCATCATGGTTTTGTTGCGACAGCATCAGCGGCAAAGCGCTTTCTGTTACCGAAGTCAAAAACGAAACCAACGCCCTTTACGCCGAAGCCATCGGCAGTCTGAAAGCCAAAGGCATTGAAACATAAAGCATCGTTTGCGACGGCCGTAAAGGTCTGCCGCAGTTATTCCCGATATTCCGTGCAACTATGCCATTTCCACCAAGTCAAAACCGTCGGCCGCTACCTGACGCGCAACCCACAAACGGCTGCGGGGCAAGAGCTGTGGCACTTGGCACTGACATTAAAAAGCAGCCGCAGAGCTGACTTTGAAAGAAGCCTGAAAGCATGGTTCGAAATACACAAAGACTTCTTCAACGAACGCACAAAGAACCCTCGAAACGGGCAAACCCCACTGACACCCACCCAAGACTACGCAGCGCCTATTTCAGCCTGGAAACGGAACATGGGCAACCTATTTGTGTTTGAAAGAGCATCCCGATTGAACATCCCAAACACCACCAATCTGCTTGATGGTGCATTTGCCGGGTTAAAAGCGGCATTGGCGTATCATCACGGCATGCGGATGGCAAGGTTCGCTTTTATTAAAGATTATTTCTATCTCTAGTGATGAGTAGCACCTGTCCTATAGCAGACTGGTTCTCGAAAATAGCACCTTTTTGTCCCTATATGCTTTCGCTTTTCAGGCTGCTGGCGTTTTGGCTCGCAAAGGCAGCCTGAAAACGTTTGGCGCAAGATTGTTACTGCTTTTGGGCATACGATAAAGCCGGCACTGTCGTTAACTGACAGAGCCGGCTCGCGTTTAACGGACGCTTAGTTTTTCTTTCGTCCCAGGCACCACGGCGGGTAATGGTGATGCCCAGCTGCTTGAGTTTGCGGTAGAGATGGGTACGCCCAGGCCGACTTTTTGCGCTACGCGGCTCATATGTGGTTTTCCTGGTGGATGTGGTATTCGAAATAGCGCCGTTCCAACTCTTCGCGCAATCGCGCAGCGGCAGGTCGAAATTAGCTGTTTTTCGCCGTCGCCGCTTTCCTGGTTGAACTGGTTGAGCATCCGTGCCACGGCGCCATCGTTCACTTTCGCCGCAGCCGCTGTTGAGCACCAGACTTTTGACCACGCTTTTGAGTTGTTCCAAATTGCCCGGCCATTCGTATTGGCGCAGCTTGGTGAGGGCGGCGGAAGTGAAACGCACGCGCGGCATGTGCTGGCCGGTGCACGATTCTTCGGCGATTTGTTCGACCAGAAACGGAATGTCGTCGGATTGGAAGCGCAGCGGCGGGATGGAAACGGTTTACGCTGGAGCAGGCCGAGCAAGTCGGTATCTGGGCGCCGTCGCTGATAAGCTGCTGCGGCAGGGGGTATGGTGCTGCAGTCAGATGATGCGGGTGCGGTGCGGGCGGCTTTGCCGACGATGAAATTGATGCTCTTGCGGATGTCGCGCGGATATTGGGCGATGTCGCCCAGATAGAGAATGCCGCCGGTGGCGCGAGTTGAGCAGACCGCCGGCATTTCGGCGATGTGGGCGCTTTGGTGGTTCGATCCACGGGGGTATTGTTTTTGTGCAGGCAGCGGGCAACGGTTTTCGAAAGGGGGAGCCGATTCGCCCAAGAGCATCACCGGGCTGGTTTGCGCGGCAGCGTTTTCCACTGCTGCATCAGCTCTTTTATCACCGTGCTGTGCCCAGCTTGTCGAGCGAGATGGCGGCGGCAGACTGGCTGGCGTTGTATTTCATCGCCCGCTCTACCGTCGAGTAGCACTTGCGTGGTAATCGGCTTTTTCCAAGAAATCCAGTGCGCCGATTTTTGTGGCTTGACGGCGGTGTCGATGCTGCCGTGGCCTGCTCATCATCACCACCGGCATGGTGAGCTGGCCGTTGGTCGCCCATTCTCTTGAGCAGGGTGATGCGTCGCTGTCGGGCATCCAGATGTCCAATAAAACCCGCATGGCCGGGCGGTTTGGCTGCGCAGCCTGCGGGCTTCGCCTGCGTTTTCGGCCAAACACGCGTATAGCCTTCGTCTTCCAGCGTTTCCTGCAGACCTCTCGGATGCCGATTTCGTCGTCTACGATCAGGATGTCGGTGTTTCGCATGATTCGTTGGTTTCATGTGCGGGTGGTAATGGATGCTGACGCAGGCGCCGCCGCTTTCGGCGGTTGGACAGGGGCGATGCGTCCGTGCTGCTCTTCGATGATTTTTTCACAACCGGCAGCCCCAAAACCGGTGCCGCCGGCTTTGTCGGTTACATAGGGCTCGAACGCGTGCTGCAGCATGTGCTTGCCGAAACTCTTACCGTTGTTGCAAAACCCTCTAGGCGATTTGCCCGTTTTCCACAAAGGTGCGATATGCACCGCGGTCTGGCATCCGCCGCTGCCGCTTCCGCTGCGTTTTTCAGCAGGTTGCGCAGCACTTGGCGCATGGCGGTGTTGTCGCTTTCAACCGGCAGATGCCCGTCCAAATCGGCGCTAAAGCGGCAGGGCGTGCTTTCGTACAACACCAAGATTTCTTCAATCAGTACGTTTAGTCGATATTGCTCAAAACGTTTTGATGCCGGAAGAGCGGGCGTAGTTGCGAAGGCTTCCACCATCACCTGCAGCGCGGCAACCTGCTTGACAATGGTGTCGGTGGATTTCGCAGTATCCGTTCGTCGGCTCAGCCAGCTTGCCATGCGATTTGCGTGCCAATCGTTCCGCCGACAGCTGGATGGGCGTGAGCGGATTGCGGATTTCGGTGCGCCAGCCGTTTGGCGATTTCGCCCCACGCCGCTTCTTTTGCGCCATAACCAGATTGGTAATGTTGTCAAAATCAACACTATGCCTTTTGCTGTTTTTCAGGCAGCCTGACCGCCAAGCTCTTGCAAAATCCGCTCGTCTTCTGCGGTGGGGTAGCATTTCTCATGGCGCTGCCGCTTTTTCGCTTGCCAGCAGTCGGTTGAAAACTTCGGCCAAAGTGTGGTGTTGCGGCGACAACCCGCCCACCTCTTCCGTTGTGGCCGATCAGTTGGCGCAGCGACAGCGCCAAAATAGCTTTCCGCGCTGGTTGTAGGTGTTCAGGCAGCCTGAACGGTCGAGCGTGATCACGCCGGAGCTGAGACTGTCCAGCACGCGCTCCAGATAATGGCGGCGGCTTCCTGCTCTTTACGGTGCACCTCGTCCGACACTTCTGGCAAATGACCAGCTGTTCGGTCAGTGTGGTTGAACTGCTCGGTCAGGCGGCCGAGTTCGTCGCGGCGGGTAACGGTGATGCGGCGGCTGAGTTGCTAGCGCCACCGCCTCCGCGCCTTCGGCCAGCAGCAGGATCGTTCAACGAAGCGGCGGGCGAAATACAGCGCCAGCGCCAGCGAAACCAGGCTGGCCAGCACGGTTGTCAGCGCCAGGGTAATGACAAAAAGGGTTTGCAGGCCGCGGTTGGCGAGATCAGCTCGGCATATTTCGACCAGGCCGCTTCGATCAGTTTCGCGCGTCTTGGGCGGTATTGGCGGGCACCGCTGGCGGAAAACAGCGCACATAGCGTTTGCCGTTACGCTCGGGCAGCGCCAGCCAGCCGCCGCATACAGGGCTGCCGTTGATGTTTTTCTCACGCCGCTTTCTTTTGCCGCTCATGCGGATGCGGGTCGTGTTTTCGGCATCGAGTTCGGGCTGGCGCAGATGCAGCGGATTACTTTCGGATACCAGCTGCGGCTGTTGTTTGATTCCATACCGCCGCTATGGCTCAACTGGCGGGCGCGGGCGGTTTGCAGCGCGTCTTGCGGATTTGCTTTTGCAGGCTGGCGGCGTCAGCCGGATACAGCAGACCGGCCTATTCGGTGCTTTTGCGTACCGCGCCGTCCAAAGCGCTGCGACTGGAGTTTCAGGCTGCGTTCAGAGCGCTTTCTGGTGTCGTCGCCAAACCAGGAATGGATGAGTGCGGTAATCATCTGCCCGAAACCAAGAGCAGCAGCAGCGCCGCACCATCACCGCCAGCGTGAAGGCGAGCGACAGGCGGCGGGCGCATGCGAGCCGAATGAGCGGCTGCGGCGGTCGCGCACAATCAGCCAGATATAACGCAGAATCACGCGATCATCACCGCGATCAGCGCCAGCGGCGCCGCCGATATCTGAAATAGGGCGCCAGACGGCTGCTGTTGTCGGTGGAAAGAACGAGCAGGAAGAGAATGGAGAGTGCGATAAAGCCGAGAATCAGAAGAAAACGCTGCATGATGGAGCGCAGGCTGCCTGAGAGACGTGCGGCGGGTTAGTGCTGGGTTTCTACAGGGTTCGCCAGCCGGAATCCAGATTCCAGCTTTTGGAAGTCAGCGCGTTGATTTGGAAGGGGTTTGGGCAGGTTTTCATGCTCAGGTTGAGACGGATTTGCGCTTTGATTTCGTTGGCTTCGATATCGCTGAGCGCGTCTTTGTTGAGCACTTTCCAGTTGGCGATTGCGCCGACGGCTTTGAGCGCGGTCTGCAGGCTGTTGTATTCGGTGGAAAAGGTGCCGACGGTACGCGGTAGCGGCGGGTGAGCGGGTGGTAGGAGAGTTTGTGCCGAGTCGTGTTTTTCGTTCGCTGATCAGCTGGGTAACGCGAAAGCGGTAGGCCGCCAGCGGCTTTTTCCAGCTGGTAGGAGAGTAGAAAATTCAGCGGCACGCCCTGCTGCAGGCGTCTTTGAGCTGGTCGGGCAGGTCGGTTTGGAAGCGGCTGCTGATGCTCAGGCGGCCGCCTACCGTCAGCACGGCTTCGCGGCGGGTGGGCTTGATGCCTTCGGTCGCGGCACCCAGCGGCAGCGCCAGCAGTGCCAGCGCCAGCACGCACGCAGGTAGCTTTCTTTGTCAGGCTGCTTTTAAAGGCGAAAAAGCAGCCTGAAAGGGGAATACGGCTCACAACGGCGGCCGTTTGCGGATAAGCGCGTAATAAAAAGCCATCTTTGTTTGTCGTCTGGCAGCAGAAGCTGTTCGGTTACGGATTCGGCATCGGGGTGGCGGCTGAAAGCGGCGGCACTGTTCTTGGTTTTCTTCGGAAACAGCGAGCAGGCTTTGCCAGCGCATCCGTCAGCTTTGACCGTTGCCACAGCGCATCAAGCAGTGCGGCTTGCTGGCGGGCGGGTCGTCCGGACGCCGTCGGCGAGCAGCGCAGCCATTTGATGTCGGACGGTGTTGACGGTGCCCGAGGCGGTGGTGGAAGTCCGCCAATACGGCATCGAAAAGGCGGCGCATCATACCACGCGGTTAAATCCTGCGCTGGCGCGCAGTGCAGTTCGCCTTGAAACCGAGGCGATCGAGATTGTCTCTTTACCCGCTGCAGACGCTGCGGGTCGATGTCGATAGCGGTCAGCTCGCGCTCGGCCGATTCGGAGCATGTGCCCGCTTTTGCCGCCCGGTGCGGCGGTGCATGAGCACGCGTTCGCCGTTTTGCACGTCCAAAAATCAACGCTGCCTCGCTGGGCGCCGAAGTCTTGCACGGATACCACACTCGGCAAGCCCGCGCCGCCACCGGCACCGCCTGATCGAGCCGGATGCTGTGGCTGCCGAGTGATTTGCCGTCCAAACCGGCAGCCTGAAGGGTGGTCAGGTAGCTTTCGGCATCGCTGTGGCGGCGGCTGACGCGCAAGGTCAGCGGCGGGTGCGATTGGAAAGCGGTGGCGATATTGTGCCGTCTTCGGATAGCGGTTTTTGCAGATAGCCAACAGCCAGGCGGGCAGATTGTATTTGGCGGTGTCGTCGCGGCGGGCGGCAGCCTGAAGTTTTCCTGCTCGCGCAAAAAGCGGCGCAGCAGCGCATTGGCGAGCGAGCGGTATTTAGCCGCGGCCGATGCGGGCGATTTGCGCCACCGCTTCGTTCACCACTGCGTGCGGGTGCGTTGCGGGTGTAGGCCAGCTGGTAGAGCGCACCAGCAGCAGCGCTTCCAAGCCGCGGATTAGACAGCGGACTGTTCAGCATACGGCCGAGCATAAATTTCAGGTTGCCCGCGTAGCGCTGCACGCCGTGAGGCAAGGTCTTGCAGCATGCGCCTTTGTCTTGCGGCGACAAATCGGATGCGCTCGCAGCGCGCCAATTCGTCGGCAAGATTACGGCCTTCGCCAACGGCAACAACGGTTTGCGCGGCCAGTTTCTGAACTTGGAGCGACATGGTAGGGGCGGTCTTGGAAATCAAATAATCAATAAGGCCAAGCTGCTTTCAGGCAGCCTGAAAACGGCAGGGCAGGCTTACAGCATATAGCCGGCACCAAGCGCATGCACTGGCGAGAAAGGCGGCGGCGTCCATGCGGCGGCTGCCGCAGCCTGAAGCTCGGTAACTGCGCAGCGCCGCCGCCGCAGGCCACGGTAATACCGCCGGCGTCGGCTTTGATAATGCTCGCGGCGCGCTGCTGCCGTTTGCCGGCCCGCGCGCCAGATTTTCAGCGGCTTGCGGTAGCCTGACCCACGCCGCCGGCACCGGATTGAAGGCGCGGATTTTAACGCAGCAACAGTGCGGCGTCTTGGTTCCAGTCGATGGGCGTCTTCCTCAAGCCGACCTATGCGGCGTAGCTGACGCTGTTTTCAGGCTGCGCAACGGCTTTCAGGCTGCTCGCATTCAAGCGCTGCAAGTGCTTCGACGACAGCGGCAGCGCGCCCAGTTCCATCAGCGTCGTCGGACGTCTTGTAGCGGTATCGTGATCGCCGATGGCGTAGCGGTGTTCGCGCTGACGACGGCACCGGCGTCCCAATCCGCATCCATCTGCATAATGCACACGCCGGTTTTCGGCATCGCCCGCCTCGATGGCGCGCTGGATGGGGCGGCACTGCGCCAGCGCGGCAGCAGCGAGGCGTGGATGCGTTCAGGCAGCCGTGCTTGGCGCGTCGAGCACGGCTGCGGCAGAACAGGCCGTAGGCGGCGACCACCACTGCGTCGGCGCCGATGCTGCGGATGTGCGCCAGCGCAGCGTAGTTGCCGCGCAGTTTTCAGGCTGCTCTCATATCTGCCTGAGCTCGAGCGCGGTGCTTGACCGGACTGGGCTGCAGTGCCATGCCGCGCCCTTTGGGACGGTCGGGCTGGGTCAGCACCAGCGGCACTTCAAAACCAGCTTGGACAATGCGTTTTAATGCGGCGGCGGCAAAAATCAGGGGTTCCGGCAAAAATAATCTTCATGAGCGTTTGGCAGTTTTTATGTTTTTCAGGCTGCCTTGATAAGCGCAAAGGCAGCCTGAAAGGGTGAAAAGATAAAGCGGCAGGAAGCGGCGGCAGTATTTTCAGGCCGCCTGCTTCATTTCTTTTGCGTTTTTTCATTTTGGTGCGGATGCGGGTCTGCTTTCATCGGCGAGAGAGTGTATCTCGACAAAGAGTTTGCCGTCCGATGATCAATTTCGTGCTGGATGCAGATGGCAAGCAGGCCGTCGGTTTCAATGCCTGCTCGCTCGCTATAAATCGAGGAAATTCGACGCGCACACTCTCGGCACGGGTAACGGTGTCGTAGACGCCGGGCAACCGAGCAGGCAGCCTTCTTCATAGGTGGTCTGGCCCTGTCTTTGTGGGTGATAACGGATTGATCAGCACGGCTAGGGAATCGTGTTCTTCGTGAAAGGTCGACAACGATAATGCGCTCTTGGATATTGACCTGCTGCTCGCCAGACCGATGCTGCGCGTGCTTCATACATGGTTTTCGGCCATGTCCGCAGCCAGCTTTGCGGATACGCCTCGTCCACCGCGGGCAACGGGCTCGGCAACCTGCGTGCAGGCGCTCGTCGGGTGTACCAAAAATCGGGAGTAATGCCATTTTTGTTTTTCTTTTCAATTGATAAATGCTATGTGTGCGTGTGAAAATTTGAGTGAAATGTTGCATCCGGCACCCTACTAATGCGGGCGGGAAAACACGTTGCAGGGGACAGAGTGTGGCAAACTTACCAATTTGCCTTTACGGAAAGCAGCGCAATACTAGCCGAAACACGGTTAAATGCACTATTATTTCGCCTATCCGTTAAAACATGTAATCCTAACCAAGGGGATGCGAATGCAAAAGCCTATTATAACCCTGCTTTGTGCGGCAGGCATGATAATTTCCACTCCGGCAATGGCAGAAAAACTGCGCATCCGGCCGAATGCGCCCAAGCAATATACCGTGAAAAAGGTGATACCCTGTGGGTGCATTTTCCGGCAAATATCTCTACCATCCGTGGAAATGGCCGTCTTTGTGGAATGTAAACCGTAAGAAAATCGCCAATCCCCATCTGATTTATCCGGGTCAGGTGTTGGTGCTCTATTATGTAAACGGCCGTCCGGTGCTCGGCGTTAAACGCGGCAAGAGCAAAAAGGCGGTATTCCCACCATCAAACCCAGCCCGAGAATGCGCGAGCTGAGCGCAGGCTCACGGTATTCAGACCATTAATGTCGATTTCACCGCCTGTTTATGAAACACCCCCAATTCCTGAGCGCCGAGCAGGCCAACGCATCCGCCGCGCTTGGTGGGCGGCCCTGACAGCTGCGTGATGTACACCAACGGCGACCGTATCTATGCCGATGGTGTGAAAGAACCTGGTAAATATTTGGTTTTCCGTATGGGCAAAAGATTTGATTGACCCGAAAACGGCCGCACTTGGGCAACTGATCGAATCTCAGCGGCGAAGCTCTATACCGTTGCCGGTCGCGATCAGGTTTTTGCCGATCAAAGCGCCTATGAAGTTTCATTGAGGAGCGTCAAGACGGCAGGCGCGCAAAAGCGTAACCGCCCACACCGCCCAAGCCATGCTGCTGGACAATGCGGTTTCCGGAACCGCAAGGGTGATTACCCGCGAAGAAAAACAGCGATTTCGATACTCGCGTTCAACATGATGCCGCATGCCCCGGACCGTCCGGTTAATGCCCGTATCGTAGAAATCATGGACGGTGTTTCCGAAAGCGGCACCATGCAGACCCTTATCCTGAACTGCGGTACTGCCGATGGTTTGAACAAAGGCACCGTTCTGGGTATTTACAAACGCGGCAAACTGCTCAAATCCGAATGGCGTCCGCGTGACGGCGAAGATAAAAAGGCCGTTATGAATACGCCTAATCAGGAAATTGGTTTGGCAATGATTTATCGTGCCGGCCCCCACGTATCTTCGGCGATTATTTTTGGAAAGCATTACCAATGTAAGCAAAGAAGACCTGCTGGCAGAACCCGGCCGCGATCTTGAAACCTTTGGCCCCAGCAATGTGGGTAAGGAAAAACATGATCCGCAACTAAACCTGTTGGAAGAGCAGCCTGGAAAACTTTTCAGGCTGCTTTTTGCATCTTTAATATTTTGAAAGTTAAAAACCTTTTTCATTACTTCCGTTTCACGCCTGCCCAATGCAGGCGTTTTCGCCAGTTTCAGGCAGCCTGAAAAACTGATGAAAAGTGCTAATGGTTCGCAAATACTAAAGAATAGTTCCGACTACTCCTTTCGGATAGGGCGGTTTCCGTATTAGGGCAACTGTTTTTTTTCGGTCGGCTGCTTAAGAATGGCATTGTCCGCGGCATAGGGGTGAAACCCTGAAGCGGCGGGCGTTTCTAAGCTAAATAAAGCTTGTTTTTGTGAACTGGCTAAACTTCAGGTCTCATGACGAAAATGAAAATCTCCAGCCTACAAACGCTATTCGGTATTGGTGTCCAGTACGGTGTCGTTCACCGTATGTTTCATGATTTGGATGATGTTTGCGGTGGTCGGTATTCCGATTAAAGCGCAACTGGGTTTGACCGAAGCCCAGTTTGGCCTGCTTACCGCCATTCCCGTGCTCTCCGGCTCGCTGGTGCGCGTGCTGCGAGGATTCTTACCGACAAGTACGGCGGTACCGCATCAGGATGTTTGTGCTGATGCTCGCCAGCGTGCCGTTTATTTTCCTGATGCAGTATGCCACCGAGTATTGGCAGTTTCTCACCATCGGCCTGATTATGGGGCTTGGCGGGCGGCTGCGTTTTCGGTGGCACGCCCCATGTCGCCCGCTGGTTTCCAAAGAGCAGCAGGCTTGGCGATGGGGATTTTCGGCGGCAACGCGGGCAGTGCGCTCACCAAGCTGATTGCGCCGCAGCTGATCGCATGGTCGGCAGCGGCAGTGCACTGCAGCGGCGTGGAAAATCGTGCCCAACGTGTATGCCGCGCTGATGCTGGCAACGGCGGTGTTGTTTTGGCTTTACCAGCTACCACGACCCAAACATCTCACCGATTCCAAAGTGAGCTTCGAGGCAGCAGTTGGCCTTGCTTAAAGACCCCGCGTTTTTGCGCTACAGCCAGTATTACCCGTGGTGTTCGGCGGTTAGTGTCGGCTTGGCTTTGTGGATGACGCACTATTACGAAGGCGAATACGGCATGTCACGACCACCGCCGCGCTGCTGACGCTGCTTTTTCCCTGCCCGGCGGCGTGTTACGGGCTTTGGGCGGATGGCTGTCCGACAACATACGGCGCCTATAAGGTAACTTGGTAGTGATGTGGGTGCTGTGGGTGTGTTTCTTTATTCTCTCTATCCGCCGACCGATTTTTGTGATCAGCACCACGCAGGGCGCCAAGTCTTTCCATATCAGTTTGAACGTGGTGGGTGTTTTACCGTTTTGATGTTTGCCGGTATTGCGATGGCGGTGGGCAAGGCTTCAGTATTCAAATTCGTCGCCAACGACTACCCCTGTACAACATCGGCGCGGTATCCGGCATTGTCGGTCTTTGACCGGCGGACATGGGCGGTTTCCTGCCGCCGAGCATGTTCGGCTTTCTGCTCGATTACACCGCATCCGCTCGACCGCCTTTTATGCTGCTTTTTATGGCACCGTATGCGTCGCTGGTGTGGATGCACTTTTCGTTTTAAGCCCAACCGCGGGCAGTAACAAACAGGCAGCCTGAAAACCCCAAAAACGGTTTTCAGGCTGCCCGATGTACTTTCAGACGGCTTACACGTTTTTCAACCGCTGCGTTGTTTCCAGGCCGCCTGAAAACCAAAAATCCAACCCATTGAGGAGCAAACCCATGTCCCAACCCATCCAGACTGGCGGCCGGAAGACCCGCAGTTCTGGCAGTCTACCGGCAAAAATCGCCAAACGCAACCTGCTGATTTCCATTCCCGCGCTGTTTCTGGCCTTTGCCGCGTGGCAGGTGTGGAGCGTAACCACCCTGCGGCTCAACGGTATCGGCTTTCAGTTCACCAAAAACCAGCTTTTCTGGCTGACCGCCGTGCCTGCGCCGTCCGGCTCGGTATTGCGCGCCGCGTATTCGTTTATGGTGCCGATTTTCGGCAGTACGCCGTTGACGGCGATTTCCACCGCCAGCCCGCTGCTGCCCGCCATCGCATCGGTAGACTGCAGTGATACTTCCACCAGCTACGCCACGCATGATTGTGGCTCGCTGCGCTGTTGTGCGGCTTTGGCGGCGGCAACTTTTCATCGAGCATGGCCAACATCAGCTTTTTCTACCCGCGCTCGGAAAAAGGCACGGCGCTGGGCTTGAATGCGGGCTTGGGCAACTTGGGCGTATCGGCGGTGCAGTTTGTCGTGCCCATCGTGATTGCCGGCGGCCTGCTGGCAGCTTTCGGCGGCGAGCCGCAAACCCATTTACCGACGAAACCGCACCAGCCAAAATCTGGCTGCAAAACGCGGGTTTTGTGGGTGCCGGTTATTCTCGCCTCCGCGCTTACTGCGCATGGTTCGGCATGGACGATTTGGCCCGCGCCAAAGCCAGATTTCAAAAGACCAAGCCAGCATTTTCAAGCGCAAACACACCTGGCTGATGTGCGTCTTGTATTTTGGGCACTTTCGGCTCGTTTCTCGGCTTCTTCCGCAGGCTTTCCGCAGCTGGCCCAAACCCTGTTTCCGCACATCATTCTGATTAAATACATTTTCTGGGGCCGCCTCATCGGCGCGGTGATGCGCCCCATCGGCGGCTGGGTGGCATCGACAAAACCCGGCGGCGCGTTTATCACCAATATCGTCTCTCGTCGGCACGGATCGCAGGCACCGCTCGGCGTACCTCCTTCCTGCCCGACGCAGCGGGCAACGGCGGCAGCTTCTGGGGCTTTTTCTCTGCTTTTATGGTGCTGTTCGGACTGGCCGGTTTGGGCAACGGCTCGACCTTTTACGCAGATGCCCGCCATTTTCAGCATTTTCCACAAAAACCGCGCTGAAGCAGGCCACACCGACCACGACACCGCAGGCCGCGACGCGTTGCGCAGAATCGGCCGCCATCGTCGGCTTTACCGCCGCGTTTGCCGGCTGGCGGCTTTTCTCATTCCCACCAGCTACGGCCTCCATCAAAATGACCGACAGCGTCAATGCCGCCCTGTACCTGTTTATCGCTCTGCTGTCGTCGTCTGCGCTGCGATTAACTGGTGGTACTACCTGCGCAAAAATGCCGAAAACCAGGTGCTGACGGACAAGGCAGACTGAAAAACCGTTGCGATATTTTCAGGTTGCTATGAACTCCCTCTCCCGCTTGCGGGGAGGGAATCAAGCGGTAGACTGTTCAGACGGTCTTACGCCGCCCAAGCTCAACCAAGCAGCCTGAAAGGCCGTTTGAAACCCCAAACCCACCCGCACGAAAGTGACTGCAGGGCGTGCACTAAGCGCATCGCCGTTGCCCAACAGAGTTCTACGGGGCTGTTGACAATTGGTTTGTGAAGCGGATTTTTGTCGGAAAGCGGCAGATGCGGCAGAAAACGCGAGCCATCGCTGCCCATTGGCGAGTGTTTTCAACGTGGCAGATGCCGTTTTACGGCGAAAAGCTGCCGCAATACCAAATGTCAACAGCCCCTAATCCACGATGCCCCGCACGCCCTACCTGTGCTTTTTGCTTTCAGGCTGCTCTAACCAGCTTTTTAGACGGCCTAAACCGCCACAAAGCAGTCTGAGACCCCAAACCCGCCACAAAACCGCAAAAGGAACACCTACGGCACTCACCCCCGTTCTACGAACTGCAAAACCCTGATTCGCGACAATCGCTGACCATCCCCAGCCGCTCGAAACCGAAACCGTGCACGTACTGCCGCCGTCGGCCGCGTTCTGCTCAAGACATCGTCTCCGCCGTCAACATCCCCCGCCGACATCTCGGCGATGGACGGCTACGCCCTGCAATCGGCTGCAAACGCAGGCAGCGAGTGGGCAGTGGTGGCGAATCCGCGGCCGGGACAAGCCTTTTCAGGCTGCCTGCTGAAAAGCGCGTGCGTGCGGATTATGACCGGCGCGGTTGTTCCCGACGACTGCAACACCGTCATTATTCAAGAAAACGTCAGCCTTCAGATGGCCGCATCACATTGGCAAAAGACGTCCGAAGGCGCAAACATCCGCCGCAAAGGCGAAAGAAATCGCCGCCGGCGACACCGTGCTTACCGCCGGACGCATCCTGCGCCGAAGCCGACATCATGCTCCTTACCGCGCTCGGTTACGGCGAAGTGCCCGCATACACCAGAAATCCGCGTCGCCCCTGCTCTCCAGCGGCAACGAACTTTTAGAACCCGGCGAACCCGATACCGGCCGCGACGACCAAATCTACGACAGCAACCGCGCCATGCTCGCCGCCCGCCTCGCCCGCCTGCCCGTCGAAATCATCGACTTCAAAACAAGTCGGCGACGATTTGAAGACATCCCTGCACGTCTTCGACGAAGTCATCCGCACCGCCGACGTACTCATCACCACCGGCGGGCGTCATCCGTAGGCGACTACGACTTTCATGCGTACCGCTGTCGAGCGCGTCGGTAGCGTCCACCACTCACAAAGTCGCCCTCAAACCCGCAAACCCTTCTGCTCTTCGGCCGCATGATGAAAAACCTGGTTTTTCGGAATGCCGGGCAACCCTGTTTCCGGCTTTGTCGGCTTCGACATCTTCCTTAAAGCCGCGCTGTGGCAGATTTGCGGCGCGGCTGATATTCCCAACCGCTGCGCTTTAACGCCGTATTGAGCGAACCCGTTACCAAAAAACCACAGCCGCATGGACATCCAGCGCGGCATCATCGAGCGCCGCCGACGGCACTGGCACGCCCGCCCTGCGGCAGCCAGGATTCGCACCGCATCCTGCAAGTCTCCCGCGCCAACGCCTATCTGGTCATCCCCGCCGAAAGCGGCTCGCTTGAAGCAGGCGAAAGCGTAACCGTGCAGCCCCTTTGCCGACGCGTTTTTATATAGGAATTTATAAGCATGGGGGCAGGGCAGGGCTACAATACGCCTCGCAGTTTCAGGCTGCCTTTGCCAAACAGGGGCAGGGCAGCCTGAAAAATCAGAAAGGCCGTCTGAAACTCGTAGGCCGGATACCCGATCCGACAGCCGCCCGCAAGGCGGCAAAAAGGCAGCCTGAAAACCCCGAAACCGCTGCGCCCTGCAACGGCGACGCAAGACAAAGGAAAACCATGAAAAACCATCGGCATCATCGGCGGCATGAGCCCCGAAAGCACCGTGCTGTACTATCAGGCCATCAACCGCGAAACCAATCGGCAGGCTCGGCGGCAACCGCAGCGCGGATATCGTGATGCACTAGCGTCGATTTTGAAGAAATCGTCCGGCTGCAAAAGCGGCGACATGGCAGCGGCAGGCCGCGTGCTGGCGGCAAGCGCGGCTAAACTCGAAACCGCAGGCGCGATCTGCTGCCTTTACCACCAACACCATGCACAAAGTCGCCCCGCCATCGAAGCCGCTGTCAAGATTCCGCTGCTGCACATCGTCGATGCCACCGCCGCCGCAGTCAAACGGCAAGGCTTGACACCGTCGGCCTCGCTCGGCACCCGCTTTACCATGAGCGACGGCTTCTACACCGAACGCATGCATGCGCAGGGCGTGCAAAACTCCCTGAGTGCCGGGCGGCGCGGAACAAGACGAAATCCACCGCATTATTTTTGAAGAACTGTGCCTGAACCAAATCAAGAGCGAGTCGGCGGCGTATTTCCACAACGCGATAGGCCGTCTGAAAGACTGCGGGCGCACAGGGCGTGATACTCGGCCGCACCGAAATCTGCCTGATCGCAAACGAAGAAAGCAGCCCGCTGCCCGTGTTCGAGCAGCACCGTTATCCACGCGCTCGCGGCCGTGGACTCTGGCCTTGGCGCAGCGCAGCCTGAAACCGTAGGTCGGATACCCAGATCCGACAGCCGTTTGCAAACCGGGCAAAAGGGCCGTCTGAAAAGCAGCTCAAACCTTAAACGCCGCTGCCACGCACGACAGTTGCTAAACACATAAGGCAGACCTGAAAGCCGCCAAAGGCCGTCTGAAAACAAAAAGCAGCCTGAAAACCCCAAAACCACACCTGCACCCGCACACCCCTGAGACACGCCATGAAACAACACACGCCCTCGCTTACCGACCCCTTCAACTGTCGTCTGAGCCATTTGCGCCTGTCCGTTACTGACCTGTGCAACTACCGCTGCACCTACTGCCTGCCCGACGGCTACCAGGGCAAAGGCCAAGCCCGACGAAATGTCGCTCTGCCGAAATCGAAACGCTGGTCAACACCTGTTGCCCGCTGCGGCACGCGCAAAATCCGCATCACGCGGCGGCGAGGCCCGACCCTGCGCCGCGATTTGGCCGACATCATCGCCGCCTGCAAAGCCAGCGCCCTGAAATCGAAAAACGTCGCCCTGACTACCAACGCCTTTCAGACTCTGGCAAACTCTTTTCCCCGCCTACCGCGCCGCCGGGCCTCGACAAAACCTCAACATCAGCATCGACAGCTTCGACCCCGGACGTTTTTACGAAATCACTGGCAAACGCGAGTGCAGCAACATCCTGCGCGACCTTGACGCCATTCTCGCAGAGCGGCTTTCTACGGCATCAAAATCAACACCCTGCTGCTGCGCCGCTACGCCGAACGCACCCTGCCTGACGCGCCTCGATTTTGTGAAACACCGCCCCGTAACCCTGCGCTTTTCATCGAGCTGATGCAAACCGGCGACAACCTGGTTTCTTCAACAGCCAGCACCTTCCGCCGCCGAAAATCGAACGCGGCCTGCAAGCGCAAGGGCTGGTAGCGTATGCTGCGCCTGCCGCATGCCGGCCCGCGCGCGAATACTTTCCACCGCGATTTTTGCCGGCAGCATCGGCTTCATCGCCCCCTACAGCGAAGACTTCTGCAAAAGCTGCAACCGCCTGCGCGTGACCGCCCAAGGCAAAATGCACCTGTGCCTGTTCGGCGGCATCGCCTACGATTTGCGCGACTATCTGAAAACGCAAGGCGATGCCGACGGCCTGCACCGCTATCTTTACGAAACCATCGCCGAAAAAACCCGAACACCATTACCTGCACGACAAAGTCGGCCTCATCACCAACCTTGTCCATGACCGGAGGCTAAAACCATGCACAAAAGCCGCACCCGAATTCCGCCCCTTCAAACATCCGCATCCTCACCGCCAGCGACACCCGCAAAGCCGCCGACGACGGCAGCGGCGACTATCTGGCCCGAAGCCCTGCAGGCCGCAGGTCACATTTTGCAAGGCGCGCGATAGCTGCCGCGACGAAACGATACGACATCCGCGCCGCCGCATCCGCCGCCATCGCCGACCCCGCAGCCGACAGTCGTGCTCATCACCGGCGGCACCGGCATGTTTCGAGCGCGACGATCACCCCCGACGCGGTGGAAATCCTGTTCGACCGCAGCATCCCCGGCTTTCGGCGAAGTGTTCCGCAGCCGTTTCCATGCAGGAAATCGGCCTGTCCACCATCCAATCGCGCGCAACGTCGCCGGCATCGCCAACCGCACCCTGATCTTTCTGCCTGCCTGGCTCCCCGGTGCCTGCCGCACCGCTTGGGAAAAAGTCATCGCCCCACCCAACTCGACCCGCGCATCAACAGCTGCGGCTTCACCTGCGTGTTTTAATGCGTGCGATAGGAAGTCTGAGATTTTCAGACGGCCTGTTGCCAAAGCAGCCTGAAAACCGTTTACACCAAAGGAGAGAAAATTGGGATTTTTCGACAAACTTTTCGGCAAAACGTGCCGCCGAACCGGTATCTTTCGTTCGGGAAGATAACGAGCAAATTCGGCAGGCAGCCGAAAAAGCACGCGAGATATTCAAATATTTCTTGGCGTGAGTATTACTGGGAACAGCGCCGTATCGTCGCGGGCTCAGCTTATGCTCGCAGTAAAAAGCCCGCCTTTCAGGAAATCATGGAGTTATCGAAACCGGAATACATGTGGCTGGACGATATTTACTTTGACGGCGTCAATATCAGCGGCACCTAATCAACCAGCCGAATATTCTACTCATCGTTCGGTGCGAGCGCATTACCGATCCGCCCTACCGCGAAATTACCGGATCGGCTGCTGGTCACGACGGTAAAAACGCGGCGGTTCGTGGATACTAGAGCTGCGCGCAGATGGACGGAGCAAGAGCGCCGTGCCCATGATGAAGCCTGTGGGCTGGATTTCGGCGGATGACAAAACGCGCTGCTTAGCACTACTGGTCAGAAGAGCATCCTGAATACCTTTGAGCAGCATCCGCCGACATCAATATGTCCCCCGGCCTGCGCGATTATTTGACAAAACATCCCGCAGCGGCTAAATGAAGCCGATGAAAAACGGCTGAAAACCACGCTGCACCACGCCGCCATCGCCGGTAATGCACAGAGCGTGCGCGTGCTGCTGGAGATGGCGCTAATCCTGGTACCGACGCGCGGGCGGGCAACACCGCGGCTGATTACGCCAAAGAAATCGACTTTACCGTAGCTGATGAATATTTTGAATCAGTAAGGCAGCTTGGGTTGTCGAACCCAACATCCTGTATGCTTCAAAAACCGTTGATCCTGACCCAAGCTACCGGCTTTCAGGTTGCCAGACTACCGCAAAGCAGCCTGAAACCTTAAACACTGGGTCATTCCCTGCGCAGGCGGGAATCTTCTCCCGACCCCAGCACACGGTGAAACAGCATGGCTAAAGGCCGTCTGATCCCGCCCCGCACACCATGCCCGCGACACCGAACCACTCCTGCCCTTCATCCCTTTTGCGGCGCCAGCAGCCGCATGGCAGCCCCAAAGCCCTGTTGCCTCGTAGCAGGCGGCACGCTGCTCGATTATCTTGCCGCGCACACCGCGCCCAAGCGCCCGCTGTGGCTGGCCGACGACGGCAGTGGTTTGCCCGCGCCTGCCCGCGCCGTGCGCCTGCCCGATGCCTTGCTCCGATAAAACAGCGGGCCGCTGTCGGTCAGTTGTCGGCGCTGCAACAAGCGCAGCGGCAGGGTTTGCGGGCACTTTTTGTGATGACCTGCGATACTTTGATTAAGCCCGAAGCCATGATAGCCGTCTGAACGCTGCGGGCGCACCCGATTGCGATACTGTCATTGACGTGCGCTCGCCCGAAACCGCTTATCCGCTCTTGGTCACGTACTGTCGCCTTTCAGACGGCCTTGCTGCCTCATACGACAGCGGCAGTTGCCGCGTGATGCGCTGGGTGTGGCGCAAATCCAAGCCCGGTGATACCGCCATGCCCGAGGCGTGGCAGCCCTACGCCAATTTCAACACCCCTGCCGAATTTGCGCCGCTGGCTGCGTGGCAGGCGCAACAGGCAGCCTGAAAGCGCCGCCGCTGTTTGGGCTGGAAGAGACCCTAATCGGTCAAATTTACAAAAATCACACTTCGGCTAAGATGTGGTGCCTGTTTTGCCGATGCGTCGCCAAGACCTGTTCTTTTGCAAGTAAAATATTTTTCAATAATTTACATGCAGCTGATAAAGGACTCTACATGAAAACCAGCGCGCGCAACCAAATTGGTCGGCACCGTCGAGCTTATCAACACGGCGCGGTCAACGACGAAGTATCGTTGCTCTGAATGGCACCAGGAACTGGCTGCAACCATCACCTGCGACAGCCGCGAATATCTCTGAACTCAAAGAAGGCAAACCCGTCGTCGCCCTGATTAAATCCACCAGCGTCATCATTGCCACCGATGCCGCCCACATCAAAACTCTCCGCCCGCAAACCGACTGACTGGCACCATCAGCAACATCAGCCGCGGCGCAGTGTATTCCTTGGTGGAAATCGATGTCTCGGCAGCGGCGTCTCATCATCGCCGGCATCACCATCGAAAGCCCGACGGTCTCGAATCGGTGCAGGTCTGCCAAACCGCCACTGCGCGCCGTTTAAAGCCGCAGCGTGATTTTGGCGTACCGGGCGTAAAGCGGTTTATTCAAAGAAAAGGCCGTCTGAACCAGATTGCGGGTTCAGACGGCCTTTTTATTTTTGAGTTTGCCAACGCTGATTGCGCCCCCTATAACGTCATTCCCGCCTGCGCGAAATGGTGCCGCTTGAGCAGTCTGCGGGTTTAGCAGTTTCAGGCCGCCTCCTGCACGGAAAAGCAGCCTGAAAAACCTTTTGCCCGAACGGACTACTGCGGGATCCAAACCGTCCACAACCTTTGCGCGTCGCCCTTGCTCAGATTGTAGCGATAGTATTTTTGGTAAAACGCCTGGGCTTTTGCGGCCAGGTCAAGGTCGCGGAAGCGCTCGCGGGTGAGCAGCTTTGCCCGCCCACAACATGCAGCAGCGCTCGGCGCTGTAGCGGTCCCAGCCGAAAAGCCGCCCGGCTGGCTGCAGACGGTTGTTTTCACCGCCTTAATGCCCTGCCAGGACGGGTCTTTGCGGATTTTGGCGATGGCCTGCGCGCGCATTGCGGTCCGCCGATGATGACGATGTCGGGGTTGGCTTTGACGATTTCCATCGGCACTTCCGGCCAGGTTGGCGGTGTCCGGCAGGGCGCGGCCGCCGGCGATGCATCCAGTCGCCGACGATGGAGCGTACGGCCGTCGATTTTGCGCAGGTTGCTGCCGTCGGAAATGTCAGCACCAGCGGTTTTGCGCTGGCGGGGATGGCTTGGTGCGCTCGGAAACCAGGGCGGATATTGGCGTCCAGCTCGGGCGCCGTACTGCTTGGCAATCTAGTGAGGCTTTGCCGCCGATGACGTCGGCGGTGATGCTGACGGTCAGGCCGTCATAAGTTTGGAAAATTGACCAGCACGGTTTTCAGCCCGGCCTGTTTTCACCCGCTGCTGCATGGACGGTCTGCGCAGCAGCAACCACGTCGGGGGCGGGGCGGCGAGCAGGGCTTCGCTTTTGCACGGTGGTGCCGTTGGAGAGCGCGGGCACTTTTTGATGCGCGGATCAGACTTTGGCAAAACCACGGGCGTTGCTGGATGGTTTCGACCGTGCCGACGAGTTTTCGTCTGCGCCGCCCAACAAGAGGATCGACTTGGTTATTGGCTTACCATAAATCGGCGATGCGGTTGACTTGGTCGGAATTTCGACGACGCTGTTGTTGATGCTACGCACGCTGCGGGCGTGGACGGGTGCGAGGGCGAGGGCGGCGCTGAGCAGGGCTGCGGCGAGGGTTTTGACGGGTTGTCGGAACATTTCGGGTTTCCTTTGCTGGGTTGGTGGATGGGTTTTCAGGCTGTTTTTCGGTTTTGGCTGCGCCGAAACTGTGCGTCAGACGGCCTTTTAGGTTTGGGACTATAATGCAAAAGCCTCCAACGCAGAAGAAAGGACTCTGCAATGAAAACGCTGATCAATGTTTTCTTCCATCCCAAATTGGAACAATCCACCGTAAACCGCCCGTGGGGCAGCGGCTGGAAGGGCTGCTCGATGTAACCGTGCGCCGCGTGTACAGCCTGCATCCGGACGGCAAAATCGATGTTGCCGCCGAACAGACCGCACTGGCGCACGACCGCTTGCGTTTCAGCACCCGTTTTTCTGGTATTCCGTGCCGCCTTGATGAAACAATGGTTTGACGACGTCTACTCATAACTGGGCATACGGGCCCGACAGGAAAAGCGCGTTGGCGGGCAAAAGAATGGGTGTCGTCCATTTCAACAGGCGGGCTGGCGGATTCTTACCAGGCAGGCGGCTACAACAGCTATTCCATGAGCGAATTTTTGAAGCCGCTGCAACAAAACCGCTAATCTCATCTAAAACCAAATTTCGCCGCTGTTTATTTTCCACGGCGCAGTCGGCGCAAACGAAGCGGGTAATCCGCAGTCTGCCGACAATATGGCGGCGCATATCCTTGACCCGCTGCTTGACCTGCAGGACTTCGCTGCGCTGCTGGCGAAAATGCCGAGGAAGATGGCATACGCTGGAATAGCTGCTGCGTCTCTCTCGAAGGCGCAGCCCTAGAAAACCAGTTTCAGGCTGCTTTTTCGGGTTTTTGATGGCCTCTCGGGTTTGTAGGTGTAGCGCAAGGTACGCACGCGGTTTGCCGGTGTTCGGGCACGGCGGCGGTTCGGACATTGCATCTGCGTGCGTGGCGGAGCCACACACCCTCACGTTAGGCTCCGCTGCCTTGCCCCTCTCCCACTCTGCTGGGAGGGCTGTTGCGGCTTGGCAATATTTGCTGGCGTGGCAGCCAAGCGGTTCGCGCAGTCACGCCACCCTCTTTCCCCGCCCCTCCCGCGTAGGGCGCAGGGGAGGAGTCGCGCAGTCGGCGTTTGTGTTTTTCAGACGCTCGCGCTTTTCAGGCTGCGCCACGCCTGCGCCTGCTGCGGGCAGCGGCGCGAGGGCGCAGACGCGGCGGCTCCAGCCGGGATGCCGAGCAGGCGCAGGTCGGTCTGGTAGAGCGACCGCAGCGCGCGTCTTGGGTCAGGATGTCGAGCGTGTTGCAGCTTTGGCATCGGTGCCGCTCGGCCACCAGCAGCGCGCGGTTTGGCTTTTTGCGGGTGGCGGCACGTGCAGGCAGCAGCGGGCGTTCGGGGTCAGTGGTGGTATTGATTAACGCGCCCGCTTCGGCCAAATCGGCCATCAGGGCTGAGGATGGCGACGGCGGCGGCGTTGCCGTAGTCAAGGCGCGAGGTGGGTTCGTCAAACAGAATCACTCGTTGCGGCTCTTGGGCCAGGCGCGCGGCGATGTTGGCGAGCTGTTTTTCGCCGCCGCTGGTTTCCATGTAGATGCGCCAAACCGGGCGCGATGCCCAGCTTTTCCAGCGCGGCTTCGGCCACGGCGTAATCGGCTGCAGGCGTGGGCTTGGCATGGCAGCGGCAGGCGGGCAGGCACGGCCGAGAGCAACACGCAATCGAGTACGGCGTAGCGGTAGGTTTGCGCGTTTTGCGAAACGTGGCGATGCCGCTGCGGCGGTTTCCTGCGCGGGTTAAGATCTGGCGGTATCGCGCCCGTCGAGCAGCGCGCGCCCCTGCTGCGTGTTTTGAAGAGGCCGCCAATGCAGTGCTGAGCAGGGTGGATTTGCCCGCGCCGGTGCGCCCGAGCAGCGAGAGCAGCAGCGCGGCAGGCAGCCTGAGATTCACGCCTTGAGTACTTGGCGCGGGCTGCGGTAGGCGTAGTGAAGGTTTTGGATTTGGAGCATTTTTCGCGTTGGTTTTCAGGCTGCTTTGGGCAGATGCTCTTTTCCTTCCTCCCGCCTTCTTTGCGGGGAGGGTTAGGGTGGGGGTGTTTGCGGCTGGACAAACGTTTTGCGGTCTCGACAGCCAAAGCATTTCTGGCGAAATGCCACTTTCTTTCAGCCCTCCCGCCGCGCGGGCGCAGGAGAGGCTTTGATCGCTGCCGAATTAACTGTTTCAGACGGCCTAATCCGCCGGTTTCTGCCGCACCAGCACCCAGGCGGAAAACGAAGTTTGACGTGCCGGGTAAGATGCCCAGCGATTTCCCGCGCATAAAGTTGCTGCGCGCCAGCGTGTCGGCTAACAGGCAGAAACAGCTATGCGCCGACCAGCAGCGACAGCGGCAGGCTGCGCAGCTGTTGTCGCCCACGAGCATCCGCGCCAGATGCGGCACGACCAGACCAAGCCAGCCGGATGGTGCCGCTGATGCACTACGCCGAGGCGGTGAGCAGCGTGCGCAGACAATCATCAGCAGCCGCTCTCTGCGGGTGTCGGCGGCCACCAGCCGTGTGCTTCGCGCTCGCCCAGCGATGACAGCATCACGTTAATCCGCCAGCGCATCAGCAGCAACAGCAGCGCGGGCAGCAGCATCACCGGCACAAGCCACAACCAGCTGCTCGAGCGAGGCGCTTTACCGCAGGGCTGCCCATCTGCCATCAGACGATTTCGCCAGCCAGACTCGGGGCCCGTCGGCCAGATATTTGACCACGCCGAGCGTTGCGCCCATAAACCGGACACGCGAGCAATGCCCGCGAGCACCAGCAACCACCGCCGAGTCAGCGCCGATCAGGCGCGGCAGGGTCAGGGTCAGCCACCGCCAGCAGGCCGCCGCCGAGCCGCAAAGCCAGCCCTGCATGGCAAGCACGCCGCCGCCGACACTGCGCCGCCGCGCCGACGCACGCGCCGGAGGTGATACGCCGAGCAAATCGCGACACCAGCGGGTTGCGGAAAATGCCCTGATACACCGTCGCCCGTTGGGCGACAGCGCCATACCCACCAGCATCGCGGCGGCAATGCGCGGCAGGCGCAGGTTGAAGATGATGTTTTGCAGAGCTCGCCGGCGCAGTGGTCGTACCAGGTCTGCCACACGGGCACTCGAGCGCAGCACGGGATAGCGCCGCACGAGCAGGGAAAACACGGCGGCGGCGGCAAGCGCGGCGGCGGTCAGGGCGAGCAGGACGGTAGGGAATGTGACATAGAAACGAGGGAGTATTGCGTGCGCACTTAAACGGGGTTTCAGGCCGCTTATGGTTCGGATGGCGGCGCGGTTTGGCGGGTTTCAGGTTGCCTTTGCGCTTTCAGCGCAGCCTGAAAAAGCGCCGTCCGAAACATGGCGGGTAACAGGTTCCCTCCCGCTGCGAGGGCTAGGTGGGGCGCTTTGCGGCTGACATAACGTTTGTGGTCCGCAGCCAAAGCGAACTTGCGCGAACCGCCACCCTCTCGAATCTGCCGCGCGGGCGCAGGGGAGGGAGTTTGATTGATTGTCGGATTAGCCGTTTCGGCAGGACGCCTTTTGCGCCGCTCCAGAAAAGGCAGTTTGCGTAGGTTTGATACCCGTAACCGGACTTTTTCAGGCTGCCCCATTTTGTTCCGTCATTCCCGCGCAG
>BNJT01002844.1_pt1:67500-124625 | contig 124625 bp, 160 predicted proteins | sample 8540491 | NCBI WGS metagenome assembly BNJT01 (sample SAMD00202455, study PRJDB9452) | human saliva metagenome | host: Homo sapiens | reverse complement strand
TGTTGCCAAGGAAAAAGGTTATTTCAAAGAAGCTGGAGTGGATGTTGACTTGAAATTGCCACCAGAAGAAAAGCTCATCTGACTTGGTAATCAATGGCAAGGCGCCATTTGCTATCTATTTCCAAGACTACATGGCTAAGAAATTGGAAAAAGGGGCAGGAATCACTGCCGTTGCCGCTATCGTTGAGCACAATACATCAGGTATCATCTCTCGTAAATCTGATAATGTAACTAGTCCAAAAGACTTGGTTGGGAAGAAATACGGAACTTGGAATGACCCAACTGAGCTTGCTATGTTGAAAACCTTGGTAGAATCGCAAGGTGGAGACTTTGAGAAGGTCGAAAAAGTACCAAACAACGACTCAAACTCGATTACACCGATTGCCAATGGCGTCTTTGATACTGCTTGGATCTACTACGGTTGGGATGGTATTCTTGCCAAATCTCAGGGCGTAGATGCTAACTTCATGTACTTGAAAGACTATGTCAAGGAATTTGATTACTACTCACCCGTCATCATCGCTAACAACGACTATCTAAAAGATAACAAAGAAGAAGCTCGTAAAGTCATCCAAGCTATCAAAAAAGGCTACCAATACGCTATGGATCACCCAGAAGAAGCGGCTGATATCTTGATCAAGAATGCCCCTGAGTTAAAGGAAAAACGTGACTTTGTTATCGAATCTCAAAAATACTTGTCAAAAGAGTATGCAAGCGACAAGGAAAAATGGGGACAATTTGACGCTGATCGTTGGAATGCCTTCTACAAATGGGATAAAGAAAATGGTATCCTTAAAGAAGACTTGACTGATAAAGGATTTACTAACGAATTTGTAAAATAATGACAGAAATTAGACTAGAACACGTAAGTTATGCCTACGATGCTGAAAAGATTTTAGAGGATATTAACCTACAAGTGACTTCGGGTGAAGTGGTCTCTATCCTAGGCCCCAGTGGTGTAGGAAAGACTACCCTCTTTAACCTGATTGCAGGCATTTTAGAAGTCCAGTCAGGGCGAATCATTCTTGATGGAGAGGAAAATCCCAAGGGGCGCGTGAGCTATATGTTACAAAAGGATCTGCTTTTGGAGCACAAGACGGTGCTAGGAAATATCATCCTACCTCTCTTAATCCAAAAGGTGGACAAGACAGAAGCCATTGCCAAAGCAGATGAAATTCTTGGGACCTTTCAGTTGACGGCTGTAAGGGATAAGTATCCTCATGAACTCAGTGGTGGGATGCGCCAGCGTGTTGCTTTACTCCGTACCTACCTTTTTGGGCACAAGCTCTTTCTTCTAGACGAGGCCTTTAGCGCTTTGGATGAGATGACTAAGATGGAACTTCATGCCTGGTATCTGGAGATTCACAAACAGCTAGGGTTGACGACGCTCATCATCACGCATAGTATCGAGGAGGCCCTCAATCTTAGCGACCGCATCTACATCCTAAAAAATCGGCCGGGGCAGATTGTATCTGAAATCAAACTTGATTGGTCTGAAGCTGAAGATAAGGAAGTTCAAAAAATTGCCTATAAACGCCAGATATTAGCAGAATTAGGCTTAAATAATTAGAAACATAGAGAGTGGGTGAAGTTTATTCTTTACTTGCTCTCTTTTTTCTTTAAAAAAATCGAAAAATTCGGTATAATAGTCAAAGATAGTCAAGGTTTAAAGAAAGAGGTGGAGTGCTATGAGATTTAAAAATACATCAGACCATATAGAAGCTTATATCAAGGCTATTCTGGAGCAGTCGGGGATGGTGGAATTACAGCGAAGCCAATTAGCGGATACCTTTCAAGTAGTGCCTAGTCAAATTAACTATGTCATTAAAACTCGTTTTACAGAAAGCAGGGGTTACTTGGTTGAGAGCAAACGTGGTGGTGGAGGCTATATTCGTATTGGGCGAATTGAATTCTCCAACCATCATGAGATGTTGCGTGATTTACTGTATTCAGTGGGTGAAGAAGTTAGCCAGGTTGTTTTTGAAGATGTTTTAAGACTCTTGTTTGAGCAAGATTTGTTGACTAGCCAAGAGATGAATTTATTAGTAGCTATGGCTACAGACCGTATTTTAGGTGAGGAAGCAAATATAATCCGTGCTAATATGCTTAAGCAGTTACTACAAGAGGTAGATAGAAAAGGAAAATAAGACCACATGAAATATTCAAAAGCATTGAAAGAATGTATAGAAAGTGCCTTTCTAGTAGCCAGTCATTATAAGGCAGAATACTTAGAGTCTTGGCATCTATTGATTGCAATGGCAAATCATAATTACAGTGTAGCTGGGGCAACCTTAAATGAATTTCCATATGAGATTGATAGTCTGGAGGAAGTTGCGGCAGAACTGACAGAGGCAAAGCACAGCGATAAAGAAGAGTATCAGGAACGTCCTTTTTCATACCGTTTGAATGTTTGTTTCTAGAGGCTGAACATATTGCTTCTGTAGTGCATGCAAAAGTTTTGGGAACGGAACATGTTCTCTATGCTATTTTGCATGATGGGAATGCCTTAGCTACTCGTATCTTAGAGCAAGCTGGATTCTCTTACGAAGATAAAAAAGACCAGGTTAAGATTGCTGGACTTCGCCGCAAACTTGAAGCGCGTGCTGGATGGACTAGAGAAGATTTGAAGGCCCTTCGCCAACGTCATCGTTCAGCAGCAGATAAGCAAAATTCTATGGCCAATATGATGGGAATGCCTCAAAATCCGAGTGGTGGCTTGGAGGATTATACCCATGATCTTACAGAACAAGCTCGTTCTGGGAAGTTGGAACCCGTCATCGGTCGTGACCAAGAAATTTCTCGCATGATTCAAATCTTGAGTCGGAAGACAAAGAATAATCCTGTCTTAGTTGGAGATGCTGGTGTCGGTAAAACAGCTCTAGCACTTGGGCTAGCTCAGCGAATTGCTAGTGGGGATGTACCTGTTGAAATGGCTAAGATGCGAGTCTTAGAAGCTTGATTTGATGAATGTGGTTGCCGGAACCCGTTTCCGTGGTGATTTTTGAAGAGCGCATGAACAACATCATCAAAGACATTGAGGAAGATGGTCAGGTTATTCTCTTTATCGACGAGCTCCACACCATCATGGGATCGGGTAGTGGAATTGATTCGACTTTGGATGCAGCTAACATTTTAAAACCTGCCTTGGCACGTGGTACTCTGAGAACGGTCGGAGCTACAACTCAAGAAGAATATCAAAAACATATCGAAAAGGATGCGGCGCTTTCTCGTCGTTTTGCTAAAGTAACGATTGAAGAGCCAAGTTTGGCAGATAGTATTGCAATTTTGCAGGGGCTTGAAAGCAACATACGAGAAACATCATCATGTTCAAATTACAGATGATGCAGTCGATACAGCTGTCAAAATGGCTCACCGTTACCTAACCAGCCGTCATTTACCAGACTCCGCTATTGATCTTTTGGACGAAGCGGCTGCCACTGTGCAAAACAAATCGAAGCATGTGAAAGCCAATGAGTCAGATCTATCTCCAGCTGATAAGGCTCTGATGGACGGCAAGTGGAAACAAGCAGCTCAGCTGATTTCAAAAGAACAGGAATTGCCTGTCTATGAAGACTCGGTAACGGAATCTGATATCTTGACAACACTCAGTCGTTTGTCAGGAATCCCAGTTCAAAAAAACTAACTCAAACCGATGCCAAGAAGTACCTTAATTTAGAGGCTGAACTTCACAAGCGTGTTATTGGACAAGAACAGGCAGTCTCAAGTATTAGCCGCGCTATTCGCCGTAATCAATCTGGTATTCGTAACAATAAACGCCCGATTGGTTCCTTTATGTTCCTAGGGCCAACTGGTGTCGGTAAGACAGAGTTAGCCAAAGTGCCAGCAGAGGTCCTCTTTGATGATGAATCTGCCCTTATCCGCTTTGATATGAGTGAATATATGGAGAAATTTGCGGCCAGTCGTCTCAATGGTGCCCCTCCAGGCTATGTAGGCTACGAAGAAGGTGGGGAGTTGACCGAGAAGGTTCGCAACAAACCATACTCAGTTCTGCTCTTTGACGAAGTAGAAAAGGCTCACCCAGACATCTTTAATGTCCTCTTACAGGTCTTGGATGACGGAGTTCTGACAGATAGCAAGGGACGCAAGGTTGACTTCTCAAATACCATTATTATCATGACGTCAAACCTTGGTGCGACTGCTCTTCGTGATGATAAGACAGTCGGTTTTTGGAGCTCGAGATATTCGTTTTTGATCAAGAGTATGGAAAAACGTATGTTTGAAGAGTTGAAAAAAGCTTATCGCCCAGAGTTTATCAACCGTATTGACGAAAAGGTGGTCTTCCACAGCTTGTCAAGTCAAGATATGCAGGAAGTGATTAAGATTATGGTCAAACCTTTGATTGCAAGCTTGGCAGAAAAAGGGGTAGACTTAAAACTTCAAGCATCTGCTCTAAAACTTTTAGCCCAACATGGCTATGATCCAGAGATGGGTGCACGACCGCTTCGTAGAACTCTACAAACTGAAGTGGAAGACAAACTAGCTGAACTTTTACTCAAAGGAGAATTGGAAGCAGGCAAGACCCTTAAGATTGGTGTCAAAAGCTGGTCAGTTAAAATTTGAGATTGTTTAAAAATTGTGAGGTTGGAACAGATTGTTTCAGCCTCTTTTTTTGAGGAAGTTGTCACTATAATAAGCATTTGAATTGTGCATTTAATTTAAGGAATTCAAAAAAACGAATTTCTACTGATCAAGTTTTGTATATCAAGAAAAAAATCCTATCATGTTGAAAAATATTTTTTTATAAAAAAATAATAAAAAAAGTGTTGACGAACAATAGAAGGAGTAGTATGATATAAAAATATAAAAAAATTTATAAAAAGGTTGAAAAAGACTTGAGATAGCAGTGGTTTTTTTGGAACCTTTGCTCCCTTGCATCAGGGGCATATTGATTTAATCCAAAAGAGCAAAAACAGCAATGCGATGCTGTATGGGTGGTAGTTTCAGGTTATGAGGGAGATCGTGGTGAAGAGGTTGGACTTACACTACAAAAGAGGTTTCGCTATATTCGTGAAGCATTTCGAGATGATGAGTTGACCTCTGTTTGTAAACTTGACGAAACCAATATTCCACGCTATCCAATGGGCTGGCAGGAGTGGTTGGATCAGATGTTGCAGGTATTTCCTATGACCAGACTGGTGAGGAACTAATCTTTTTTGTAGGAGAGTCCGAATACCAACAAGAATTGTCAGAACGTGGTTTCGAGACTGTTCTACAGGAAAGAAAATTTGGAATTTCGGCTACCATGATTCGAGAAAATCCAAGCAAATATTGGAAATATATCGCTCAACCTTTCCGCCGTCAGTTTACGAAAAAAGTGTTGATTATGGGAAGTGCTAGTAATGGTAAAACAACTCTAGCCAAGGATTTAGCTCGCTTTTATGATGCGCCAGTCAGTCTGGAGTATGCTCGTGAGTATCAGATAAAAAAATAATGTCCGAGATGATGAGCTTATCTCCAAAGATTATTATTACCTTCTTTTTAAGTACATATGATCAAACTTCCAAGTTAATCGATAGCAATGCCAATCGAGTATAGTCATTGCAGATACCAACTCACTAGTAACCAAGGGCTACTACGATTACTACATGGAAAGCGAGGAGCAGGAGGACTTGTCTGTAGAGACCTTTGATAATCTCTTTGTTTCCATCTTAGCCAAGGAAAAGTGGGATTTAATCCTCTTTGTGCAACCTATTGGCTCTTATGTCAATGATGGTTTTCGCGACATGACCATGGCAGAAGACCATATCCGTCACAGTTTTTCTCAGCATTTGGATATGATGAGGGAGCAATATCTAGCCAATATCCCTCATGTTTATCTAGCTGATGACTATCTAGGAAATTATGAAGCAGCAAAAGTAGCTATTGATGCCATTTACCAGGCAGATTAGGAGAAGAAAATGAAAAAAATAACTGAAAAAATCACACGATTTATTGAAAACTTTAAAAATGTTCACGCAGAAGCTCGTAAAATTGGTTTTGCAGGAGTTATGCGTTTGATTTGGGAAGATCTCTTTGTGGGTAGTAGTCTTTTTCCAGTGGCTCTATTTGATTGCTTTATCAAGTGTTCCTCTTATTCTGGAGTTTACACAAAAACACAGAAAGTCATGACTGGATTGGTCTCTTGGTACTCTTGGACAGGGATTGTCTGCGTTATCTTAGTAGCTGAAGGTCGAGCTAGTAACTACCTTTTTGGAGCTATTAACTCTGCAATCTATTTGGTCCTAGCTATGAATGCGACTTTCTACGGTGAAGTTTTGACAACAGTTTATTTCTTTGTCATGCAGCCTATTGGTCTCTATACTTGGTTGTCTAATCGGATCAATGAGCAAGGAAGACCAGAGGAGTCTCACTTTGAAGCTAAGAAACTCGGTCTGATTGATTGGCTCAAGTACTTGGCTTTGACTGCTATCATCTGGATTGGCATGGGATTAGCCTACCAAAGTATCAGCAGTGCTCGTCCTTTCCGTGACAGTATTACCGATGCGACCAATGGTGTTGGTCAGCTCTTGATGACACGTCTTTACCGTGAGCAATGGATTTTCTGGATTGCAACCAATCTCTTTAGTATCTACCTCTGGTGGGGTGAAAACATCCATATCCAAGGAATGTACTGGGTCTACACCCTCAATAGTCTAGTCGGTTGGTACCAATGGACTAAGGCTGTCAAGGAGGGATAAGTTGACTGAAACGATAATCCCGGCTGGAATGACAGAGAGAGAATATTTTGAGATTCATGCGACTGAGAAGGAATTTCTAGACTGGTACTGCAAACAGGATCTTCCTCAGTATGAAAAAAACCGAGCGTGACGGTGGATATGGTAGCTTATTGCTTTGTGGAAGGGAAAATCAAACTCTTGCTAATTCGTCGCAAGGGCCATCCTTATCAAAACTGTTTGGCTTTGGTCGGTGGTTTTATGGATAAGAGCGAAGATGCAAGGTATGCTTGTCAGCGTGAAGTGAGAGAGGAGGTTAACCTTGACCTTCCTTTGGAAAAAATCGAACAGTTGATGACAGTATCTACTCCAGGTCGTGATCCGCGGGGCTGGACGGTTACTATCGCCCACTTGGTGTATCTACCTAGCCGCGCACTTGATCTCGTTCAAGCTGGTGATGATGCCAAGGATGTGGTTTTTTTGTCGATGTTGATTTTCAGACGGGCAAGTGCTTCCTAGAGGGACTAGAGCTGGGGGAGCAAGCCTTCGCCTTTGACCATTATGCCATTATCCAAGAGTCTATTAAACGAATCCAAGGGCGTCTTGACTGGAATCCGACCTTTCTCTATCTGCTAGAGGAGGAATTCACTGTCTATGAAGGAACCGAATTAGTCAATCTCATCAACCCAGGACGACCAATCGTCAGCAATAACTTCCTCGTAAAAATACGGTGAGTATATAGAAGAAGTTGGGCTCAAACGAGTGCCTAAAAAGAAACCAAGAAAAAAACCTATCGATTGAAATAAAAAAAGCTTGGGAGCAGAAATCGATAGCCCAAGTCTTCAGTTTCCTAGTTTCAGTCCTGAGAAGTTTCAACAAGTCCGATGACTGGTTGAGCTTGAGAATAGAGGAAATAAAGTTTGTGTCAAAAAGTCAATTCAGCCATCGTGTCAAAGACTTATTAGTCATAAAAAAGTGAGGTCGGGATTCTTCCCGGCCTCTTTTTGTTTAAGGATGTTCATTTTTATTAGAATTACTCAAAATACGAGTGAAGAAATCTCTGTACTTATATTTTAAATAGGTTTCGTGAAAGTACAATAAAGCTATATCTACAATCATAAAAATGATGATTAGATAGAATAAATCAAATGTAGTCTGGGCATAGCGACTTGCAGACTGATAAGACCAGAAAGCACCTAAAATCACCCAAGGAAGATACTTGTAATATTTGCTTGACATAAGCTTACACCTCCAATATCCTATTTCAATTTTATTATAGTCTTTCAAGAAAAAAATGCAAGCGATTACACTTTAAAAGATAGCAAGGATAATCAAGTATCAATAGAAGATGTTTTAATGCAACATGGGAAATTTTAAATTTTTTTGTTTTTATTTCGAATGATAGATATAGGAGGGCAAAGGAGGATAAAAACGTCTAGAAAGTTATACTAAAAAATAAATTTAAAAATCTGCTATAAATGATTGACAGATTTAAAAATAAGGATTACAATAACATTACAAAAATATTTCGTAATGTTTCAACTACATTACAGAAGGAGTAAGATATGAAAAATAAAACTTCTATTAAACTGATGGCAGCAACTGTATTAGCTTCAACCCTAGTTTTGGGAGCTTGCGGAAACAAGAAAGAAAATACTAGCAGTGATAAATCGAACACGACTACTCAAGCTACTTCTAGTACTAAGGCAAGTTCTTCAGCCAAAGAAAGTAAACCAAAAACAACAACTACTACATCAACTACAGAACAAAACACAAGTGCTTCTGAGCAAAGATCAAACTCAGGCACTCAAGGACAAGAAACTAAAAAAACAGACAACAATAAGCAAAGTCAAGATAAGCAACCGACTCAAGGACATAATTCTCAAGCAGCTTCAAATCAACAAGTACAAGCGAGTCAATCTAGTCAAACTGCTCAATCAAGCTATGACCCAACAACTGATCGCAAACTTCATGACAAGCAAGCAGAACACAACAAACGTTATAAAGGTGTCCTAACAATGGTTGATGGAGATTTCTCAGCAGCAGCTGGTAATTGGAAAGGGGGCAACGGAGAAACTATCACGGTTTCATCTGGAGGACAATTTACTGTAGAAACTACTGATGGAAAGAAAGAGAACTATTCTGTTCAAGGATATTCTTACACACTTGATGATGGTAAATACAATGCTAAAGTAGGTGGTGGGAAAGTCATCCAAATTACAACAGGAGCGGATGGTACTGTTTCTAGCGTCGCTTTGGTTCAACCATAACTGGTGTTTTAATCTTTTCCTAACAAAACAAGAAAATCCGTCATTCAATTGAATGACGGGTTTTTGAGATATCTTTATTATGCTTTATCTAATTGCAAGAGGGCTTCAATCTCTGCAAGCGTACTTGCTTGTGAAATAGCTCCACGGAGTTTAGCAGCGCCAGATGTGCCTCGAAGATAGTGAGGAGCCAGTCCACGGAATTCACGAACGGCAATATTCTCACCTTTAAGGTCAATCAAGCGTTTCAAGTGCTCGTAGGCGATTTTCATCTTGTCTTCAAAGGTTAAATCAGGGAGGATTTCTCCAGTTTCAAAGTAGTGATTGATCTGATTAAAGAGGTAAGGATTTCCCATAGCTGCGCGTCCAATCATAACGGCGTCAGCACCGACTTCTTCGATACGCTGTTTAGCTTCTTGGACAGTGCGGATGTCACCGTTAGCGATGAATGGAATCTTTGTCAGAGCTTGTGCAACCTTATGAAGAGTCTCAAGGTCCGCATGGCCAGTATACATTTGCTCGCGTGTACGACCGTGCATAGCAAGGGCAGAAACACCAGCAGCTTCAGCGGCTAGGGCATTCTCAACTGCTAGGGATGGGTCAGACCAGCCTGTACGCATTTTGACAGTGAGAGGGATATCAAGGACAGATTGGACCTTGTTGATGATAGAGTATATCTTATCAGGGTCTTTGAGCCACATAGCACCTGCTTCGTTTTTCACGATTTTATTCACTGGGCAGCCCATGTTGATATCGACGATATCGGTCTTGGTATTTTCTTGGATAAATTCTGCTGCGCGTGCGAGGCTATCTTCGTCACTACCAAAGAGCTGGATAGAAACTGGGTTCTCTCCTTCATCAATATGAAGCATATGAAGAGTTTTTTCGTTGTTGTATTGGATACCCTTGTCAGAGACCATTTCCATAACAACGAGCCCTGCGCCAAGTTCTTTTGCGATAGTACGAAAGGCAGAGTTGGTTACTCCTGCCATGGGAGCTAAAACGGTACGATTGGGAATCTCAACATTGCCAATCATAAAAGGTGTATTAAGATTTGTCACGGATGAGTTCCTCCAGGTCGTTCTCGTCAAAGTTATAAGTTGTTTGGCAGAATTGGCAGATAATTTCAGCTCCGTGATCTTCATCCTTCATTTCTTGTAGGTCAGAGCTTGGCAGGCTAGCTAGAGCGTTCATAAAGCGTTCTTTACTGCAGTCGCATTGGAAACGAATTTCTTCTTCGGACAGAAGTTTGTAGGATTCATCTCCGTAGATAGCTTTTAGAAGAGCTTCGATGTGATCCTCACTTTCAAGAAGTGTAGAAATAGCTGACATTTCTTGGATGCGTTTTTCGAAGCGAGCAATTTCTTCTTCCTTGGCACCTGGTAAAACTTGGAGCAGGAAACCACCTGCGACCTTGACCTTGTCTTCTTCATCTAAAAGTACATTAAGGCCGACAGCTGAAGGGGTTTGCTGGCTTTCTGTTAGGTAGAAAGCAAGGTCTTCACCGATTTCTCCAGAGATGAGGGGAGTCATAGAGTTATAAGGATTACCAGTGCCGTAATCAGTAATGACTAGGAATTGACCGTTTCCGACAAAAGGACCTACTAGGACTTCGCCTGTTGCAGTCTTCTTAATGTCAACACCAGGGTTTTGAACGTAGCCTTTGACGTTACCCTTGGTATCTGCAACTGTGATAATGGCACCGAGGGAGCTCGTTCCAAGAACTTTAACAGTCAGCTTGGTGTTTCCTTTCTCATTGGCAGCAAGAATTTGGCTGGCGATAAGGGTACGGCCAAGCGCTACGGTTGAACTAGCCTGGGTTTGATGTTTTTCTTGAGCAGTGCGGACAGTTTCAGTGCTGTCTAGTACATAAGCACGAAAAGCCCCGCTTTCTGATATAGTTTTAATAATTTTATCCATAGCTACTATTTTAGCATAAAACTGCTTAAAGGGGGAGTGGTGTGTTTGCAAGTCTTTCAAATTGTCCCATTTATAATTGTCAATCTTAGGATGGCAAAGAAACTGGTTTTTTTAGAATATTTTTATCGATATCTTAGCTTTTCTTAAAATATTCTAAAATCAACTTCTAAAAAACAAAAAATAGTTGAAAATAGAAAAAGTAAAGTGGTAAAATGGGAGCAAGATAAAATAGAATTGTAAGTTTGCGAAAATACAATGAAAGTGTACAGAAAAGAATCTAATATGAATAAAAAGAAGAGATACTATGTTTTTTTTGGACAAACTGTCCTGTATTTTATTATTTTACTGGGTTTGCTTTACTTCTTTAGTTACCTTGGTCAAGGTCAAGGCGGCTTTATTTACAATGAATTCTAAAGGAGATCCCTACGTGTCAAACCAACCAATTACTGATATGCTTGAGGCGATTGAGCGTTACGCCCAACTGCAACCAGACTATCCTGTCTACAATGTCCTTGGAGAAGAGTATACCTATGGCCAATTGAAGGCTGATTCAGATAGCTTAGCAGCCCATCTTGACCAAATGGGACTTCCTGAAAAGTCACCTGTTGTGGTCTTTGGTGGTCAAGAATATGAAATGTTAGCAACCTTTGTGGCCTTGACCAAATCTGGCCATGCCTATATCCCAATTGACAGCCATTCTGCCTTGGAGCGCGTGTCTGCGATTGTTGAAGTAGCAGAGCCAAGCTTAATCATCGCCATCAATGAGTTTCCAATTGAAAACCCAGCTACTCCAATCATGTCCTTGGAGCAAGTGCGTGAAGCTTATGCGGCTCAGCATGCCTATGATTTGCAACATCCGGTCAAAGGGGATGATAACTACTACATCATCTTTACTTCAGGGACAACTGGGAAACCAAAAGGGGTACAAATTTCGCATGATAACTTGCTCAGCTTCACCAACTGGATGGTTACAGACAAGGAATTTGCGACGCCAGAGCGTCCGCAAATGTTGGCGCAACCGCCCTATTCCTTTGACTTATCTGTTATGTACTGGGCACCAACTTTGGCTCTTGGAGGAACGCTTTTTGCTCTTCCATCAGCCATCATTCAAGACTTTAAACAACTCTTTGCGACCATCTTTTCTCTTCCGATTGCTATCTGGACTTCAACGCCATCATTTGCAGATATGGTCATGCTGTCTGAAGATTTCAATGCTGAAAAAGATGTCAGGTATTACCATTTCTACTTTGATGGGGAAGAGCTGACTGTTAAAACAGCTCAAAAAAACTGCGCGAGCGTTTCCCAAATGCTCGCATCATCAATCTTACGGGCCAACGGAAGCAACAGTTGCTTTGTCGGCAGTTGCTATTACAGATGAGATGTTAGCAACTTTGAAACGTCTGCCAATTGGTTACACGAAAGAAGATTCTCCAACCTTCATCATTGATGAGGCAGGAAATAAATTGCCAAATGGTGAGCAAGGTGAGATCATCGTGTCTGGACCGGCTGTTTCAAAAGGTTATATAAATAATCCAGAGAAAACAGCAGAAGCTTTCTTCGAATTTGAAGGTCTGCCAGCCTACCATACGGGAGATGTCGGAACTATGACGGATGAAGGCCTTCTTCTCTACGGTGGACGGATGGATTTCCAAATCAAGTTTAACGGCTACCGTATTGAGCTAGAAGATGTTTCTCAAAACTTGAACAAATCTCAGTACATTGACTCGGCTGTTGCGGTACCGCGCTATAATAAAGATCACAAGGTTCAAAATCTCTTGGCCTATGTTATCTTAAAAGATGGGGTCAAAGAACAATTTGAGCGCGAGATTGATATTACCAAAGCTATCAAGGAAGATTTGGAAGATATTATGATGTCTTACATGATGCCATCTAAGTTTCTTTACAGAGAGGAATTGCCACTGACTCCAAATGGTAAGATTGATATCAAAGGATTGATTAACGAGGTGAATAATAGATGATGGATTTCCTGAAACAGCTGCCTCATATTGAGCCGTATGGGAATCCGCAGTACTTTGTATACGTGATTACTGCTACTTTGCCAATCTTTATCGGTCTTTTTTTCAAAAAACGCTTTGCCTGGTATGAAATGCTGGTTAGTCTCTTCTTTATAGTCACTATGTTGACGGGAGGCAAGACCAATCAATTAGCTGCCTTGGGTATTTATCTGTGCTGGGAAATATTGCTCCTGCTTTTCTACAAGCACTATCGAAAGTAAGGATGGCAAGTGGGTATTCTACCTCGTTAGTTTTCTGTCCCTCCTTCCGATTATCTTTGTAAAGGTGCAGCCGGCTATCAATGGAACGCAGTCTTTGTTCGGGTTCTTGGGAATTTCTTATTTGACCTTTCGTTCGGTGGGGATTATCATCGAACTCAGAGATGGAGTCATTAAGGATTTGAAGATAGGGGAGTATTTGCGTTTTCTTCTCTTTATGCCGACATTTTCAAGTGGTCCTATTGATCGTTTCAAACGTTTTAATGAAAATTATAAGACGATACCAGAGCGCGATGAGTTGCTAGATATGCTAGCCGAGTCCGTTCGGTATATCATGTGGGGATTTCTGTATAAATTTATCCTAGCTCATATTTTAGGCGAGATTTTATTACCACCGCTAAAGAATTTAGCTTTACAAACAGGTGGCGTCTTTAACTATTATGTAGTAGTATCATGTACACATTTGGTTTTGGAACTCTTCTTTGATTTTTGCAGGTTACTCTATGTTTTGCTATAGCTATTTCAAATCTGATGGGAATTCGTAGTCCTATTAACTTCAACAAACCTTTCTTGTCAAGAGATTTGAAAGAGTTTTGGAATCGCTGGCACATGAGTTTATCCTTCTGGTTTCGTGACTTTGTCTTTATGCGCATGGTCATGGTGATGACGAGAAAAGAAGCTTTTTAAGAATCGAAATGTGACCTCAAGTGTCGCCTATATTGTAAATATGCTGATTATGGGGTTCTGGCATGGGATAACATGGTTTTATATCGTTTACGGACTCTTTTCATGGAGTGGGTATAGTCATTAATGATGTCTGGGTTCGAAAAGAAAAAAACGCTCAATAAAGAACGGAAAAAAAGTAGGGCGACCACCTTTTCCTGAGAACCGTTGGATTCAGTTGCTTGGCATGGTTATAACCTTCCATGTCGTAATGGTTTCATTCTTAATCTTTTTCTGGATTTTTTTGAATGATTTATGGTTTAAAAAAATAAATGGAATTAAAAAAATAGAAGGAAATTTAAAAATGGATATCAAATCAGAAGTTATTGAAATTATCGATGAATTATTTATGGAAGATGTTTCTGACATGATGGATGAAGATCTTTTCGATGCAGGTGTCTTGGACAGTATGGGAACGGTTGAATTGATTGTAGAAATCGAAAATCGCTTTGATATACGTGTCCCGGTTACAGAATTTGGCCGTGATGATTGGAATACAGCCAATAAAATCGTGGCAGGGATTACGGAGTTAAAGAATGCTTAAACGCCTGTGGTTAATCTTTGGACCTATCTTTGTAGCGGGATTGTTGGTTCTTCTATTGATCTTTTTTTATCCAAGTATAAGAAGCCATAATCTGACGGAGGAGAAATACTCTGCGGCTTCGATAAGTGCAGAAAGCTTCAAGGAGAGAAGTCAAAAAGTAAGAGCCCTTACAGATCCCGATATGCGTTTTGTTCCTTTCTTTGGATCAAGTGAATGGATTCGCTTCGACAGCATGCATCCAGGAGTATTAGCTGAAAAGTACAATCGCTCCTACCGACCTTATTTTATGGGACAGGCAGGAGCTGCTTCACTTAGTCAGTATTTTGGGATGCAACAAATTACGTCTGAACTTGAAAACAAACAAGCGGTATTTGTAATCTCTCCACAGTGGTTTACAAAAGAGGATCATGACCCGACTATTTTTCAAACTTATTTTAACAATGATCAGTTGACTGCCTTCTTGGAAAATCAATCTGGGGATGTGGCCGCTCAGTATGCGGCTAATAGACTCTTGAAGCAGAATCCAAGCGTACCGATGAAGGGGATTGTTGAGAAGCTAGCTAAGAACGAGCAATTGTCGGACTTTAATCATTCAATTATTACAGCTTCTGCAGAGTTCAATGAAAAACAAGCTGCTCTTTTTGGGCAATTCTTGATTCGAGGTCGATTAGAGTATAAAGATCATATTGAAAAATATTTTTGAGCAGTCTCCCAGATCAATTTTCTTATGAAGAATTGGAAAATATCGCTCGAAAAGAGGGTGAAGAAAATACAACCAATAATGATTTGGGAATGGAGAACCATTTTTACAATACTCAGATAAAGAAAGATTTGAAAAAGTGGGAAGGGTATCAAAAAAATTACAACTTTCTCAAGTCTTCTGAGTACAATGATTTGCAGCTAGTGCTCGATCAATTTGCCAAATCAAAAGGTGAATGTGCTCTTTGTCTTTCAACCTGTCAATAAAAAAATGGATGGATTATACTGGACTGAGTGAGAATGTATCAACATTCTGTCAGAAAAAAATTCGTTACCAGTTGGAAAGTCAAGGATTCACCAATATTGCTGATTTCTCAAAAAACGGAGGTGATCCTTACTTTGTTAAGGATACGATTCATATTGGTTGGTTAGGCTGGCTGGCGTTTGATAAGGTTGTAAATCCTTTTTTAAGTAATCCAACAACAGCACCTATTTACCAAATGAATGACCGCTTCTTTAGCCAGGATTGGGCAAATTACGATGGGAATATTAAAGATTTTTCAATAAAAATGAGTTAAAAGTTTGGGGATTGAACCCAAGCTTTTTTTGTTTAAATAGCGAATATTTAAGATGCAAATAGGTCAAAAGTTTCAAAATTTTTTTAGAAATAGCGTATAATATAAAGAGAAAAAAAGAAAAGAAGAGTTTTTAAAATGAACAAACGTTCTTTGTTACCTGTCTTGTCGACAGCCCTGTTAGCTCCAGCCTTCTTAGCTGGACAAGTATACGCTGAAGAAGCAACAACTCCTGCAGAAAGTTCAGCTGTCGCAGCAACTCCAGCTCCTGTTGAGAGCCCTGCGGTACCGGAAACTTCGGCAACTTCAGAAGCGATTGCACCTGCAGAAGCTCCGTCAGCTCCTGCTGAATCTCCTAAAAGCGAAGAAAGGGACACTGTTATCTTACACACCAATGATGTCCATGGTCGTATTGTAGAGGAGAAGGGAGTAATTGGTGATGCTAAGTTAGCGACTGTCATTGAGCAGGAACGCGCGAAATCAAATCAAAATACTCTAGTTGTTGATGCGGGAGACGCCTTCCAAAGGTTTACCGATTTCCAACTCTACGAAGGGTGAAGCACGTGCTGAAATTCTCAATCAGATGCAGTATGATGCCATGGCTGTAGGAAATCACAGAGTTTGATTTCGGACTTGATGAAGCTAAAAAAATACAAAGAAATTTTGAAATTCCCTTGTTAAGCTCAAATACTTATGTGGATGGAGCTCGATCTCTTTCAAAGCTTCTACTATTGTTGATAAGAATAAGGATGTTGACGGCGATGAGTTTTGTAGTGATAGGGTGTGACAACGCCGGAAACAGCAACGAAAACTCACCCTAAAAAAATGTTAAAGGGTAACCTTTACTGAGCCAATCGAAGAGGTTAATAAGGTCGTTGAAGAAGTTCAAGCCAAGGCTAAGGCGGAAGGTAAGGATTATAAGCATTATGTAGTCTTGGCCCACTTGGGTATTGATACAACAACGCCAGTAGATTGGCGTGGCTCAACTCTAGCGGAAGCCCTGTCTAAGAACCCTCTTTTGAGAGGGTAGACGTGTAACAGTTATTGATGGGCACTCTCACACAGTAGAGTCAACTACTTACGGAGATAATGTGACTTACAACCAAACTGGAAGTTATCTCCATAACGTTGGTAAAAGTTACTTATAAATCTCGTCAACTGTTGGGAAACCCTTCGTTAATTACTGCTGCTGAAGCCAAAAATTAGAAACAAATCCAAAAAGTTTGCTAGTTTAGTTAAAAGATATTAAAGGCAAAGTATGATGCAGAAAATGCAGTTGAGGTTGTATCTAACAGTCCTGTTGAGACTAAACGGAGACCGTGAAAAATGTTCGTGTTCGTGAGAACAGAATCTCGGAAATGTTATAGCAGATGCCTTGTATCAGTATGGTCAAACAGGTTTTCAGTCATCCATCGGATATTGCTGTAACTAATGGTGGGGGATTACGTGAGACAATTGCTAAAGGCAAACCAATTACAAAAGGAAATGTCATTTGCTGTATTACCATTCAGTAACACCATCTCTCAAATTCAAGTAACCGGTCAGCAAGTCCTTGACATGTTTTGAAAAAAATCGCTCAGTTCAATCTTACAGGTCGATAAAGATGAAAAGAACGTTTTTGGATGAAAAATGGGCAGCCGTTGCTAGAACCAAGCGGTGGATTTTTACAAGTCTCTGGCGTCAAAGTATACTATGATACAAATCTACCTTCTAGGGAAACATGTTTTAGCTGTTCAGGTTAAGAATCATACGACTGGTCTTTACGATAACTTAGACTTAGCCAAAATCTACTATCTAACAACAAACGACTTCTTGGCTGCGGGTGGTGATGGTTACACCATGCTTGGTGGTGCGAGAGAAGAAGGACCTTCAATGGATGCTGCTTTTGAGGACTACCTCAAGACTGCAGACCTAAATGCCTATGAAAAGATCAATCCAAATTCTCGAACTATTTCTGTAAATTCAAAAACTTCAAGCTAGAGAGAAAGCAAAGGAAAGCTCCTGTAGGAAGTTGGGAAGATCACTCCTAAGGAGAAAAAGCTCCACGACCTCAAATGAATGCAGAGCTCACCTACAGGTGCAGAGTCAGTATACGGATAAGCCTCTGAAAATAGAAGAGAATGTTGTAAAACCTTTGGATGCAGATAAGCCTATTGACAAACCTGCTGGGACAGTCAATCCTACAGTTAATTCCGATGATAAGACTCAAGTTTCAGAGAAACTCTTACCAAATACAGGTAGTGAGCAGTCTATTTTCATGACAGTCCTTGGAATGTTCCTAGGAATTACTGCTCTATGGACTAGCCGTAAACAAGAGAAATGAGTGTTTTATAAGATGAAAACATATTAGGGTGTTTTTCATCTTTCTTGATTCTTTTTTTGGTTTTATGATATAATTATCAGTAAAGAATCTGTGGTGATCTATATTGTTTTTAGGAAAAGAGATAACTAAGAAGGGAAGTTCATGAGACGATTAGCAAAGACATTGATCTTTTTAATAGAAATTATCCTCAAGGCTGAAAACCAGCATAGAATCCTTATTGGTCAGTTTGTACCAGCATGTAGGCTTTAACCAATACTCAGGAGCATATTCTTATGCTTTTTATCAGAGGAGTCGCTAACAACTCTGAGGTTGGCGCGCCGTCTCAATGTCAGTCAAGCAGCCATTACCAAGGCTATAAAATCTTTGATTAAAGAGGGGATGTTGGAGACATCAAGGATCCCAAGGATGCTCAGTGATTTTCTATCAATTGACAGACTTAGCACGACCAATTGCTGAGGGCACCATCATCATCATGAGACACACCCTCTCAACATGTAGAACAAGTTGTAAACCCAGTTTCACATCTGAGCGAACAAAAAATTATCCAGCGGTTTTTAACTGCTTTAGTAGGAGAAATCAAGTAATGAGATACATCACAGTAGAGGTTTGTCCTTCTATTATGACAAGGAACCTGTGCTTGAGGCACATCAACTATAGTGTTGATAGTGGGGAATTTGTCACCCTCACTGGAGAAAAATGGGCTGCCAAGACGAGCTCTTATCAAAGTAGAGTCTTGGTATTCTACACCAAGATTTGCTAAGTTACCATTTCAAAGATCAACACTCGTGGGACAGAAATTAGAATTTGCCTACCTTCCTCAACAAATTTTACAAGTTTTCAATGCAGGCTTTCCAAGTACCGTTTATAGATTTGTCAAATCAGGTCATTATCAAGAAAAGGTTGGTTCCGTCGTCTAAATGCTCACGATGAGGAACATATCAAGGCTAGTTTAAACTCTGTCGGCATGTGGGAGCATCGGAACAAACGCATTGGTTCCCTTTCTGGTGGGCAAAAGCAAAGGGCTGTCATCGCACGTATGTTTGCATCAGATCCCGATATCTTTATCTTGGATGAGCCAACGACAGGGATGGATGCTGGCACTAAGAATGAGTTTTATGAGCTTATGCACCATAGTGCCCACCACCATGGCAAGGCTGTTCTGATGATTACTCACGATCCTGGAAGAAGTCAAGAGATTACGCAGATCGTAACATTCACCTGGTTCGAGACCAAGATTCCCCATGGCGTTGCTTCAATGTCCATGAAAGTGATCAGGAGGTGGAGCATGCTTAATCTTTTATCTTATGATTTTATGCAGCGAGCCTTTTTGGCAGTTATTGCCATGAGTCTCTTTTCACCAGTTCTTGGGACCTTCCTAATCTTGCGCCGTCAAAGTCTCATGAGTGATACTCTGAGTCACGTCTCGCTTTCAGGGGTTGCCTTTGGCTTGGTTTTTAGGAATTTCTCCGACCATCTCAACCATTGCCATTGTCTTGAGTTGCAGCGGTTTTCCTTGAATACTTGCGTACGGTTTATAAAAAGTTTATGGAGATTGGGACAGCCATTCTCATGTCTACAGGACTTGCAGTTTCACTTATTGTTATGAGTAAGGGGAAGAGTTCTAGTTCGATGAGTCTGGATCAGTACCTTTTTGGTTCTATCGTGACCATTAGTCAAGAGCAGGTCATTTGGGCTCTTTGTCATTTACTACAGTAGTTTTAATCCTGACCTCCCTCTTTTTAGACCTATGTATATTCTAACTTTTGAGCGAGGATACAGCTTTTGTAGATGGATTGCCTGTACACCATGTCTATCCTATTTAACATGGTAACAGGGTGTGGCTATTGCCCTCATGATCCCAGCTGCGGGAGCACTTTTTGGTATCGACTATCATGGTCTTACCAGCAAGTATTGCTTTGCGTTTAGGGAAGAACTTTAGTTCAGTGATGATTCTTGCGAGTGCCATCGGTTTTCTAGGCATGGTTGCGGGACTTTATATTTCCTATTATGCAGAGACACCACCGAGTGCAAGTATTACCATTATCTTTGTGAGTTGTCTTTTTGTTAGTCAAGCTTACTCAAACGTTTTTATAAAATAGGAGAAGTAAATGAAAAAAACTAAGTACTACTTTTGGCAAGTCTTGTGACCTTGTTCTTAGTCGCTTGTTCAAATCAAAAAAACAAGCAGACGGGAAATTAAATATCGTTACAACTTTCTACCCTGTCTACGAGATTTACCAAGCAGTGAGCAGGGGATACAGCAATGTCGAACTTTTAATCGGGGCTGGAACAGAGCCACATGATTATGAACCATCACCAAAGGCAGTCAGCTAAAATCCAAGATGCTGATGCCTTTGTTTATGAGAATGAAAACATGGAAACATGGGTTCCCAAGCTGTTAGAATCTCTAGATGCGAAAAAAGTAAAAACCATAAAAGCTACTGGAGATATGTTGCTTCTTCCAGGAAGTGAAGAAGAGGAAGACCATGACCACGGTGAAGAAGGTCATCATCACAGTACCTGACCCTCATGTATGGTTGTCTCCTGCGCGTGCAATCAAACTTGTAGAACATATCCGTGATAGTCTTTCAGCTGACTATCCAGATAAGAAGGGGACTTTTGAGCAAAATGCAGCAGCCTATATCGAAAAACTGCAAGCCTTGGATAAGGCTTATACTGAAGGACTTTCTAGTGCAAAACAAAAGAGTTTTGTGACTCAACACGCAGCCTTCCGTTACCTAGCCTTAGATTACGGACTCAATCAAGTCTCTATCTCAGGTCTTTCACCAGATGCGGAGCCTTCAGCAAGCCGTTTGGCAGAATTGACCGAGTACATCAAGAAAAACAAAATCTCTTATATCTACTTTGAAGAAAATGCCTCACAAGCCCTAGCTAATACCCTCTCAAAAGAAACAGGTGTCAAGTTAGATGTCCTTAATCCTCTTGAAAGCTTGACAGAAGAGGACATGAAAGCCGGTGAGAATTACATCTCTGTCATGGAGAAAAATCTCAAGGCCCTCAAGCAGACAACTGATCAGGCAGGAGCAGAAATTGAACCGGAAAAAGCAGAGGAAACTAAAACCAGTTCATAAATGGCTACTTTGAGGATGCCGATGTTAAGGACCGTACCCTGAGTGATTATGCTGGTAACTGGCAGTCTGTCTATCCTTTCCTTGAGGATGGGACTCTTGACCAAGTCTTTGACTACAAGGCTAAATTGACTGGTAAGATGACCAAGGATGAATATAAGGCCTACTATCAAAAGGGTTTACAAACAGATGTGACCAAGATTAACATCACAGATAACACTATGGAATTCATCCAAAGGGTGGTAAAAGTAAAAAAATATACTTACAAGTATGTCGGCAAGAAAAATCTTGACTTATAAAAAGGGAATCATGAGTACGCTTCCTCTTTGAAGCGACAGATGCGGATGCTGGGCAATTTAAGTATGTTCAGTTTAGCGATCATAATATTGCTCCAGTCAAGGCAGAACATTTCCATATCTTCTTTGGAGGCACTAGCCAAGAAGCCCTCTTTGAAGAGATGGACAACTGGCCAACCTACTATCCAGATGGCTTATCAGGTCAAGAGATTGCCCAAGAAATGTTGGCTCATTAAAAGCGAAACAATCCTTCCCTACATGGGAGGATTTTTCTTGATTTTATCAGCGTTGAGCATCTGGATTGACATTGGCTGAGGAAAGAGTACAATAGATGTAATAAAAATAGTTACAACAAAGAGAGGTTTTCTATGGTTTACGAATATAATAGTCAGATTTATTTGGCTGAAGTAGCTTTAAATGTCAAGGACTTAGAAAGTCAGACAGCATTTTATCATCAGTTGCTTGGGTTGGAGATTTTGAATCAATCGGAAAATCAAGTTCTTTTAGGTGCCGGTGGGAAACCACTAGTTCGGCTAATTAAGACAGATGACATTAGCAATCCTAAGCAGAGTTATGGTCTTTATCATATGGTACTTCTTTTGCCGACTCGATGAAGATTTGGCAAATCTTTTTAAACACTTATTGAACTTAAAGATTCCATTAGTTGGTGGAGCTGATCATGGCTATAGTGAGGCTATCTATCTAGAAGACCTGGAGGGTAATGGCATAGAACTCTATAGAGATAAGCCTGTGACAGTCTGGGATATTCGTGAGGATGGCCGTATTATTGGTGTGACAGAAGAACTCTCTGCTCAAGATATCTACCAACTAGGAAAAGAAATCAGAGCCTTTTTGCAGTCGCAGAAGGACTGGGACTCGTATAGGTATATTCATCTATCTGTTAAAATAGTCTAGAATCGAGCTCTTTCTACCAAGAGTCTCTTGATCTTGAGGATAAATTCACGATTCCACATGCCAGTTGGATAGCATCAGGTGACTATCATCATCATTTGGCTGTCAATGAATGGGGAGGTAAAAACTTAGTTCGACGTAAGCATGGAATGGTAGGGCTGGCCTACTATGGTTGAAGTTGAGAACAAAGAGTTTTGGTCAATTTGCTTTACACTAGCACAGGAGCGAAGGCTAACTCAGTGGTTCCTCCTGAATTCTCCGTTACAGATAAAAGATGAGCAATTGTTTACGAGGTCGAGTGGAGAACTAGGAGTTTTATCTTTAAGATCAGTGCTCCTTTTGACAAAGGTCTGTATTAGAGATATAATGTAGAAAAATCGTTTAAGGATAAAGATATGACAAAATCAAAGTACATTACACGCCTCAAACGCTCAGAGGGTCAATTGCGAGGTATTCAAAAAATGATGGAGGAAGAGCGTGATTGTGTCGATATCATCACCCAATTAACAGCAGTTCGTTCAGAGCGTTGATCGTATTAATGAGTTGATGGTAGCAAATTTAGACATGCTTGTGATGTGGACCTTTGAGCGACCGCTCAAGCGCAGAAGGAAAGATTGGAAAAGAGCGGTTAATACTTGATTAAACGTAAGTAACAGAATAAACAGGCTTTCTTGAAAAGTTGATAGAATAGTATTAAAAGAGCAGTTAGTTTTCTTTAGGTAAACCAACTGCTCTTTTTACATGCCTGTTATTCTACATCACCAGGTCGAGGCATTCATGCCGCCTTCATTGGTAACGGTGAGACCTTGGGCGCTGAGAAATTGACAGGCAGAGGCAGAACGCACTCCACCTTGACAGATGACATGGTACTCATGTTCAGGTTTGAGTTCTTTGTAGCCTTGCTCCAAGGTACTTAACGGAAGATTTGTTTGGCACCTGGTGCATGTCCTGCTTGGAATTCATGTACTTCACGGACATCGATAAGATCTAGATTTTCATTTTGATATTTTTCATAAAAGTCAGCCATGCTGATATTAGTTAGCATATTCTACTCCTTCTGGGTTAGCCATTTTGTATAGTGAATAAGCGCCGTCAAGGTTTTGGACGGTAAATCCTGCTTGCTTGAGGATACGCTCTGCGATATAGCTGCGCAACCCACTGTGGCAGCTAACGATGTAGTTTTGATTTTTGTCTAGTTCATCCAAGCGTTCCCGTAGTTCGTTTAGGGGGATATGAATGGTATCGACTTTGAGTCGACCACTCTGGAATTCGCTACTTGTCCGTACATCCAGGAAATTTCTTTGCCAGTAGCCAGTTCGTCTTCGAGCTGGTACCATTGAACGTTGTCGCTGAGACCTTCGATAAGGTTCAAGGCTGCGTAACCCAGCATATTGACGGGATCCTTGGCAGAGCCAAATGGTGGTGCATATGTGAACTCCAATTCTGGTAAGTCAAAGACGGTGAGATTTCCCTTGATAGCAGTTGCTAGGATATCAATTCGCTTGTCAACTCCTTTAGCTCCGACTCCTTGGGCGCCATAAATTTTACCACTGGTTGGGTCAAAGAGGAGCTTTAAGGTCATATCAGTAGCACCTGGATAATAACCAGCGTGGTCTTTCCCGCTGACATGAATTGCTTTGTATGGGAGTTGATTGTCACGAAGAGTGCGCTCGCTGAGACCAGTCGAAGCGGCTGTCATATCAAAGGCACGAACGATAGCAGTACCGATACTACCTTTGTTAGTACGGTTGAGTCCTGCGATGACGTCCGCGACTTGGCGTCCCTGACGATTGGTAGGAGAAGCGAGAGAGATGAGAGCGTCTAGGCCCGTAATCTCTTGCTTGACGACGATGGCATCCCCAACTGCAAAAATATCTTTTTGACTGGTTTTATAATGTTTATCGACCAAGATTCCACCACGAAGTCCCAGTTCAATCCCCGCAGCTTTGGCAAGTCCGTTTTCAGGTTCAACACCGACAGAAAGGATGGTGAGGTCAGAAGTAATCTTTTGACCATTTTCGAGCACGATGATTTTTCCTTGTTCTTCAAATCGAGTCGCAGATTGGGAAGTGATAACACGAACGCTGTTTTTAACCAATTCTGCTTGGACAAAGGCTGCCATTTCCTGATCTAATGGTGGCAAGACATGAGGAGCTTTTTCGACGATGGTGACATGCAAGCCACGTTTTGCCAGATTTTCAGCCATTTCAAGCCCGATAAAGCCTGCGCCGATAACGACAGCTTCTTTTGGATGATTGTCCAAGGCAGCCATAATCTCGTCAAGATCGGGAACATTGCGGAGTGTGTAGGCATTCTTAGCTTCTGCCAAACCTTCAATGGTAGGAACAAATGGTTTAGCTCCTGGGGAGAGGATCAACTTGTCGTAGCTTTCTGTGAATTCCTGTCCATCATGGCGTACGGTCACAGTGTGTTCTGCTGGCGAAATGCTGATGACCTCATGGAAAGGACGAACATCCAGATTAAAGCGTGCTTTGAGACTTTCAGGAGTTTGGACCAATAAACTATCTCGGTTTGCAATCTCTCCTGAAACATAGTAAGGAAGTCCACAGTTTGCAAAGGAAACAAAGGGACCTTTCTCAAAAATAGTGATTTCAGCGTCTTCCATGAGACGTCTGAGACGGGTTGCTGCTGACATACCGCCTGCAACTCCCCCGACAATGATAATTTTCATTGGCTTTCTCCTTTAAACTTTTAGATGACCTTACCTGTCCAAGCGCTCATACCGCCTCGAACATTTATGACATCGTAGCCTTTTTTCTTTAGCTTTTTAGCAGCCATCTTACTACGCACACCAGAATGACAAATGACATAGAGTGTTTCTTTTGTCGTGGGCTTATAAGAACCGATTTCAGTTAGGGGGACATTTTTTGCGTTTTTGATATGGCCTCTACGGAATTCTGTAGGCGTTCGAACGTCCAGTAGCTGAATAGGTTCCTTTAGTTTAGCTTCTAATTCGCTAGTAGAAATACTATCAATTTTTGTAAATAAGTGAAACATAGGCACCTCCAAATATACCCTTATGGGGTATATTAAACCACTAAGTAAAGCTTTTGTCAAGCAAGTTGCATTGATTAGTATTGTTTCTTTTTCAGTATACAAGATACCAACTCACAACCTAAAGAGAGAAATTTTTAGTAGGTCGGTAGGTTCATTAATAGAACCTGTCCTATTTACTTAACAACAATTATTTTCTTAGAAAACAACCTTTTCTGAAAACTGACAAACCTCAATACTAAGGCAAGAAAAAAACAAGCAAAGCCCTTGAAATCAGAACAAATCAAGTATAATATGAGTAATCATTTGTCGTAGGTTTTGTCTGAAATATTGTCCGGACAAGGCTCACAGCAGTTAAATCTCCTGAAAAAAGTCAGATTTAACTGCTCTTTTTGTGTTTTTTTTCGGTATTTTTTGCATCTGTAACAGAGATTTAAAGATTCTGAAAAATTAGTCAAGGGGGATAAGTTGATAGGGGTTTTAGAACCATTAAACGATAATTATTAGCTTAGGTGACTAAGCTTGGAACTTTATTTACAAAGGAGAATCATCTTGGCAGGACATGACGTTCAATACGGGAAACATCGTACCCGTCGTAGTTTTTCAAGAATTAAAGAAGTTCTTGACTTACCAAATTTGATTGAAATTCAAACTGATTCATTTAAAGATTTCCTAGACTATGGTCTGAAGGAAGTGTTTGAAGATGTATTGCCAATTTCAAACTTCACAGAAACCATGGAGTTGGAATTTGTTGGCTACGAAATCAAAGAACCTAAATATACGCTTGAAGAAGCTCGCATCCATGATGCAAGTTATTCAGCACCAATCTTTGTAACTTTCCGCTTGATTAACAAAGAAACTGGCGAAATCAAAACTCAAGAAGTCTTCTTTGGTGATTTCCCAATCATGACTGAGATGGGTACTTTCATCATCAATGGTGGTGAACGTATTATCGTATCACAGTTGGTGCGTTCTCCAGGTGTTTACTTTAATGATAAAGTAGACAAAAACGGTAAAGTGGGCTACGGTTCAACTGTAATCCCTAACCGTGGAGCTTGGTTGGAACTGGAAAGTGACTCAAAAGACATCGCCTACACTCGTATCGACCGTACACGTAAAATTCCATTTACGACTTTGGTTCGTGCTCTTGGTTTCTCAGGCGATGACGAAATCTTTGATATCTTTGGGGACAGCGAGTTGGTTCGCAACACTGTTGAAAAAGATATCCATAAAAACCCAATGGACTCTCGTACAGACGAAGCTTTGAAAGAAATTTATGAGCGTCTTCGTCCAGGTGAACCAAAAACTGCTGAGAGTTCACGTACCTTGCTTGTGGCTCGTTTCTTCGACCCACGTCGTTATGACTTGGCAGCTGTTGGACGCTACAAGATTAACAAGAAATTAAATATTAAAACTCGTTTGCTCAACCAAACAATCGCTGAACCATTGGTGGACCCTGAAACTGGTGAAATCTTGGTTGAAAAAGGTACTGTTATGACTCGCGATGTCATCGAAAGTATCGAAAGTCACTTGGATGGCGATTTGAACAAGATTGTCTACACTCCAAATGACTCAGCTGTTTTGACAGAACCAGTTGTTCTTCAAAAATTCAAGGTTGTGGCACCAACTGATCCAGACCGTGTTGTAACAATCATCGGAAATGCAAATCCAGATGATAAAGTTCGCACTATCACTCCGGCAGATATCCTTGCTGAAATGAGCTACTTCCTTAACTTGGCTGGGGCATCGGTCGTATCGATGATATCGATCACCTCGGAAACCGTCGTATTCGTGCTGTTGGTGAATTGCTTGCCAACCAAGTACGTCTTGGACTTTCACGTATGGAACGTAATGTTCGTGAACGTATGTCTGTTCAAGATAACGAAGTATTGACACCTCAACAAATCATTAACATCCGTCCAGTGACTGCGGCGATTAAAGAATTCTTTGGTTCTTCACAATTGTCACAGTTCATGGACCAACACAACCCACTTTCTGAGTTGTCTCACAAACGTCGTTTGTCTGCCTTAGGGCCTGGTGGTTTGACACGTGACCGCGCTGGATATGAAGTGCGTGACGTGCACTACACTCACTATGGTCGTATGTGTCCAATCGAAACACCTGAAGGACCAAACATCGGTTTGATCAACAACTTGTCTTCATACGGGCACCTCAATAAGTATGGTTTCATTCAAACACCATACCGTAAAGGTTGACCGTGCAACTGGTAAAGTTACCAACGAAATTGTTTGGTTGACTGCCGATGAAGAAGATGAATACACAGTAGCTCAGGCTAACTCTAAATTGAACGCAGATGGAACTTTTGCTGAAAAAGTTGTCATGGGACGTCACCAAGGGGTTAACCAAGAATATCCAGCATCAAGCGTTGACTATATGGACGTTTCTCCTAAACAGGTAGTTGCCGTTGCGACAGCATGTATTCCTTTCTTGGAAAACGATGACTCCAACCGTGCCCTCATGGGAGCCAACATGCAACGTCAGGCTGTTCCGTTGATCGATCCTAAAGCGCCTTTCGTTGGTACTGGTATGGAATACCAAGCAGCCCATGACTCAGGAGCTGCAGTTATTGCACAACATGGTGGTAAGGTTACCTATGCGGATGCGGACAAAGTAGAAGTTCGCCGTGAAGATGGTTCCCTTGATGTTTACCACATCCAAAAATTCCGTCGTTCAAACTCAGGTACTGCTTATAACCAACGTACCCTTGTTCGAGTTGGCGATGTCATCGAAAAAGGTGACTTTATCGCTGATGGACCTTCTATGGAAAAAGGTGAAATGGCGCTTGGACAAAACCCAATCGTTGCCTACATGACATGGGAAGGTTACAACTTCGAGGATGCCGTTATCATGAGCGAACGCTTGGTGAAAGACGATGTTTATACATCTGTTCACCTCGAAGAATACGAATCAGAAACACGCGATACAAAGCTTGGGCCTGAAGAAATCACTCGTGAAATTCCAAACGTTGGTGAAGATGCCCTTAAAGACCTTGACGAAATGGGTATCATCCGTATCGGTGCTGAGGTTAAAGAAGGGGATATCCTTGTAGGTAAAGTAACACCTAAGGGTGAAAAAGACCTTTCTGCTGAAGAACGTCTCTTGCACGCTATCTTCGGTGACAAATCTCGTGAAGTTCGTGATACTTCCCTTCGTGTACCACACGGTGCCGATGGTGTCGTTCGTGATGTTAAAATCTTTACACGTGCAAATGGTGATGAATTGCAATCTGGTGTCAACATGCTGGTTCGCGTCTACATCGCTCAAAAACGTAAGATCAAGGTCGGAGATAAGATGGCCGGACGTCACGGAAACAAAGGGGTTGTCTCTCGTATCGTTCCTGTAGAAGACATGCCTTACCTTCCAGATGGAACTCCAGTCGATATCATGTTGAACCCACTTGGGGTGCCATCACGTATGAATATCGGTCAGGTTATGGAGCTTCACCTTGGTATGGCGGCTCGTACTCTTGGTATTCACATCGCAACACCAGTCTTTGACGGAGCAAGTTCTGAAGATCTTTGGGACACTGTCAAAGAAGCAGGTATGGATAGCGACGCTAAGACTATCCTATACGATGGTCGTACTGGTGAACCATTTGATAACCGTGTGTCAGTTGGTGTCATGTACATGATCAAACTTCACCACATGGTTGATGATAAATTGCACGCTCGTTCAGTCGGACCATACTCAACCGTTACACAACAACCACTCGGAGGTAAAGCTCAGTTTGGTGGACAACGTTTCGGTGAGATGGAGGTTTGGGCGCTTGAAGCCTATGGTGCATCAAATGTCCTTCAAGAAATCTTGACATACAAGTCTGACGATATCAACGGACGTTTGAAAGCTTATGAAGCTATTACAAAAGGAAAACCAATTCCAAAACCAGGTGTTCCAGAATCATTCCGAGTTCTTGTAAAAGAATTGCAATCTCTTGGTCTTGACATGCGTGTCCTTGACGAAGACGATCAAGAAGTGGAACTTCGTGACCTTGATGAAGGAATGGACGAAGATGTCATCCACGTAGATGACCTTGAAAAAGCCCGCGAAAGAGCAGCTCAAGAGGCTAAAGCAGCCTTTGAAGCAGAAGAAAATGCAAAGGCGGAAGCAACAGAAGAAGCTGCTGAACAAGAATAAGCAGTTCACTTATAATAGAAAGGGAAGAAATAGTGGTTGATGTAAATCGTTTTAAAAGTATGCAAATCACACTAGCTTCTCCAAGCAAAGTCCGTTCATGGTCTTATGGAGAAGTCAAAAAACCTGAAACAATCAATTACCGTACGTTGAAACCAGAACGTGAAGGACTCTTTGACGAAGTCATCTTTGGTCCTACAAAAGACTGGGAATGTGCTTGTGGTAAATACAAACGCATTCGTTACAGAGGGATTGTTTGTGACCGTTGTGGTGTTGAAGTAACGCGTACAAAAGTTCGTCGTGAACGTATGGGACACATCGAGTTAAAAGCTCCTGTATCTCATATCTGGTATTTCAAGGGGATTCCAAGCCGTATGGGCTTGACCCTTGATATGAGTCCTCGTGCCCTCGAGGAAGTTATCTACTTTGCCGCTTATGTGGTGATTGATCCGAAGGATACTCCACTTGAGCACAAGTCTATCATGACAGAGCGCGAATACCGTGAGCGCTTGCGTGAGTATGGTTACGGATCATTCGTTGCCAAAATGGGTGCCGAAGCTATCCAAGACCTCTTGAAACAAGTAGATCTTGAAAAAGAAATTGCTGAACTCAAAGAAGAGTTGAAGACAGCTACTGGACAAAAACGTGTGAAAGCTATCCGTCGTTTAGATGTTTTGGATGCTTTCCACAAGTCTGGAAACAAGCCTGAATGGATGGTTCTTAACATCCTTCCAGTTATTCCACCAGATCTTCGTCCAATGTTGCAGTTGGATGGTGGCCGTTTTGCCTCATCTGACTTGAATGACCTTTACCGTCGTGTTATTAACCGTAACAATCGTTTGGCTCGTTTACTTGAGTTGAACGCGCCAGGTATCATCGTTCAAAATGAGAAGCGTATGCTTCAAGAAGCGGTTGACGCCTTGATTGACAACGGTCGTCGTGGTCGTCCAATCACAGGACCAGGTAGCCGTCCGCTTAAATCATTGAGCCACATGCTCAAAGGGAAACAAGGACGCTTCCGTCAAAACTTGCTCGGTAAACGTGTTGACTTCTCAGGACGTTCCGTTATCGCCGTTGGTCCAACTCTTAAGATGTACCAATGTGGTGTGCCACGTGAAATGGCAATCGAGCTCTTTAAACCATTCGTTATGCGTGAAATCGTTGCGCGCGATATCGTTCAAAAACGTTAAAGCGGCTAAACGCTTGGTAGAACGTGGAGATGAACGTATCTGGGATATCCTCGAAGAAGTTATCAAAGAACACCCAGTACTTTCTGAACCGCGCACCTACCCTTCACCGTTTGGGTATCCAAGCCTTTGAACCTGTCTTGATTGACGGTAAAGCCCTTCGCTTGCACCCGCTTGTCTGTGAAGCCTACAATGCCGACTTTGACGGGGACCAAATGGCCATCCACGTACCACTTTCAGAAGAAGCCCAAGCAGAAGCTCGTATCTTGATGCTTGCTGCTGAGCATATCTTGAACCCTAAAGATGGTAAACCAGTTGTTACTCCATCTCAGGACATGGTTTTGGGTAACTACTACTTGACTATGGAAGAAGCTGGTCGTGAAGGTGAAGGTATGGTCTTCAAGGACCGTGACGAAGCTGTCATGGCTTACCGTAATGGTTATGTTCACCTCCACTCACGTGTTGGTATCGCAACAGATAGCCTTAACAAACCATGGACAGAAGAGCAAAAACACACAAAAATCTTGCTCACAACTGTAGGTAAAATCCTCTTCAACGATATCATGCCAGAAGGACTACCTTACTTGCAAGAGCCAACAAACGCTAACTTGACAGAAGGTGTTCCGGCTAAGTACTTCTTGCCATTAGGGTGGAAATATCAAGGAAGCTATCGATGGACTTGAAACTCAACCCACCATTCAAGAAGAAAAAACCTTGGAAATATCATCGCTGAAATCTTCAAACGTTTCCGTACGACAGAAACATCTGCCCTACTTGACCGTATGAAGAACCTTGGCTACCACCATTCAACTCTTGCAGGTTTGACAGTGGGTATTGCCGATATTCCAGTCGTTGAAGACAAGGCTGAAATCATTGAAGAATCACACAAACGTGTAGAACAAATCACAAAACAATTCCGTCGTGGTATGATCACAGATGACGAACGCTACAATGCTGTTACAGCTGAATGGCGTGCTGCCCGTGAAAAACTCGAGAAACGTTTGGTTGCCAACCAAGATCCTAAGAACCCTATCGTTATGATGATGGACTCTGGAGCCCGTGGTAATATCTCAAACTTCTCACAGCTTGCCGGTATGCGTGGTCTGATGGCTGCTCCGAACGGACGTATCATGGAATTGCCAATCCTTTCAAACTTCCGCGAAGGTTTGTCAGTACTCGAAATGTTCTTCTCAACTCACGGTGCTCGTAAAGGTATGACCGATACGGCCCTCAAGACAGCCGACTCAGGTTACTTGACTCGTCGTTTGGTTGACGTTGCCCAAGACGTTATCATCCGTGAGGATGACTGTGGAACTGACCGTGGTCTCTTGATCCGCTCTATCACTGAAGGTAAAGAGATGATTGAGTCTCTCGAAGAACGTCTCAATGGTCGTTACACTAAGAAAACTGTTAAACACCCAGAAACTGGTGCAGTTATCATTGGTCCAAATGAATTGATTACAGAAGACAAGGCGCGTGAAATCGTCAATGCTGGTGTTGAAGAAGTGACTATCCGCTCTGTATTTACATGTAACACTCGTCATGGTGTCTGCCGTCACTGTTATGGTATCAACTTAGCAACTGGTGATGCGGTTGAGGTTGGTGAAGCAGTTGGTACAATCGCTGCCCAATCTATCGGGGAACCTGGTACACAGCTTACAATGCGTACCTTCCACACGGGTGGGGTTGCCTCAAATACCGATATCACTCAGGGTCTTCCTCGTGTCCAAGAAATCTTTGAAGCCCGCAATCCTAAAGGGGAAGCGGTCATCACAGAAGTCAAAGGGGAAGTTACAGCAATCGAAGAAGATGCTTCAACTCGTACCAAGAAAGTCTTCGTTAAAGGTGAAACTGGAGAAGGCGAATACGTGGTACCATTTACAGCCCGTATGCGTGTCCAAGTTGGAGATCAAATCTCTCGTGGTGCAGCATTGACAGAAGGTTCTATCCAACCAAACGTCTCCTTGCTGTACGTGATGTCTTGTCAGTTGAAACCTACCTCCTCGGTGAAGTACAAAAAGTTTACCGTAGCCAAGGGGTAGAAATCGGTGACAAACACATCGAGGTAATGGTTCGTCAAATGATCCGTAAAGTCCGTGTCATGGATCCAGGGGATACAGACCTTCTCATGGGTACTCTCATGGATATCAACGACTTTACAGATGCAAACAAAGATGTTCTTATCGCAGGTGGTGTTCCAGCAACTGGTCGCCCAGTCCTTATGGGAATCACCAAAGCCTCACTTGAAACAAATAGTTTCTTGTCAGCAGCTTCCTTCCAGGAAACAACTCGTGTCCTTACAGATGCGGCTATCCGTGGTAAGAAAGACCATCTCCTTGGTCTCAAGGAAAATGTTATCATCGGTAAGATCATCCCGGCTGGTACTGGTATGGCTCGCTACCGTAACCTTGAACCACAAAGCAGTCAACGAAGAGTCTTACCTGAGCAGTCTCACAAGAAGAAGCTCAAAGTTGATACGACTGTAGAGAAGCTCGTTGAAACGTAAACGAATAGAATATGTACTTTGAAATCAAAAAGAGGGGTCTTCCCTCTTTTTCGTAGTAAAATATATGAAAAAGGTATACTGCATATTTTATATGAAAAAAATAATAATTTTGAGACTATAAAGTATAAATATTCTTTTTTCAAAAATATTGAGCATAATGCTTTGAGTATTTAAGTACATGAATGCTAAAATAGTAACAGTGGTATGTTTGTGTATTCATAAAAACAATGCATAAAAATATAACAATATATTCAAATCCTGAACAGGGATATTGGAGGTAATATCAGTGAAAAAATGATTTGTTTAACGACCGTATTAGTCGATTTTCGATTCGTAAAGCTAAATGTAGGAGTTTGCTCGGTCTTTACTCGGAACTTTAGTCATGCTCGGAACAGCTACAAAGCGTTAGAGCTGATGAAGTAACTGAGAGGAAAAAAACAAGCTGATGGAGTTGTAGCTACAACAGAAGTTGACAAGGCAGAAACTCCTCAAACTACAGAAGCAGCACCTGCTAAAGAAGTAACGTACCAAGCAGAAGCAGCACCTGCAGTTTCTACTGAAGTAAAACCTGAGCTAAATAGCGAAAAATTGGCAGCTTACGTTGCTGAAATTGAAGCAAACTTGGCAAACGGTAAATACAGCAACAAGACGGACGAGAGCGTTGAAATTCTTAAAGTAGGTCTTGCTAACGCTCAGAATGTTCTGGCTTCTGCTACAAGCCAAGCTGAATTGGATGCACTTACCAATCACTTGTAACAATTGTCAATTCTAAACTTAAAAAAACAAAGAAAAAGCTGTAGCCGAAACAGAAGTAGCAGCTCCTGAAAAGACAGAAGCCACTACAGGTAAACCTGCAGAAAACACAAAACCAGCTGAAGGTACAAATTCAATTGCGAATACAGGTAAAAACGACCCTCGTAATGGTAAAGAGATTGATAAGAATACTGCCTTCCGTGCAGATACGGCAACAGCTACTGGAATTGGTGCAGACGTTGAAGACGCAACTTCAACTCCAAAAGTTGAAAAAAACCAGGATTTACAACAGATATAAAAAGCGATGGATTTGGCGAGTCAAATCTCATGGTTGGACTTTGGGGATAAGGCTAACTGGACAGGTACAACGACAACTTCAGATGGCAAACTTGCACTCCAAGTTGGTGCTACCTATACTAAGGAAATAATGCCAGGCTATGTAGTTACCATCAAGGTTAAGTCTTTGAAACCATTCCAAGCAACTGAACTCTATAAAAAACGTCTTGAAGAGCGAGGAGCAACAGAAGCAGAAAAAGCAACCTATGATCCAAACGCTAAAAAAATGGTTATATCAACTCTATTCGTGATGCAACAACAAGAGTCGCTTTTAATAATAAAGAAGAAGCAAAAAGTAATTGCGGATCCACAAAATAGATGGACTGAAATCCGTAAAGAAGGGATCGACACTGGTAATAAACAAACTACGATTTCTTCAGAATTCAACGGTGGAAATATCGGTGTTCAGTTTGAAATTTCTGCGACCTTCCGCGGGAAAAGCGGTCAAACCTGCTATTGTCATGGCGGATGGTGAATCAGCTAACCCAGGTGAGTTAGTACTCTTCACTACAAACGGTTCAGGTTGGCAACATGTTGGGGAATGGTTAAAAAGTAATAACCCAAATACGAAAAACTATGTTCCTCAAGATACAAATAACTTATTCGATCCTACAAAAACCTAATAACGTTGTAAATATTGATGGAGTTAACTTTAATGGACTTAACTTAAACCTTTTACGTAGAGCAACTGGTGTGGGTGAAGAAGGGAAAACTGTAGCATGGAAATACTATGGAAGCGCAGACTTGAAGACAGGTGGTTTAGGAACAGGCGTATTTGGTCCTAACGTTTCTTCAAACACGATTGCCGTACCTATGGTCATGACACGTGGCGCTTCTGAAATTGGATTATATATCGCATCTTCAGGTAAACAATCAGCAATGCTTGGTTTCTTCCCACTTGATGAAGGAGATGCGCCTGAATCATACGGTAAGGCAGTTCATTCAATTGCAACTGTTGATGGGATTACCGGTAAGAAAGTAAACCAACCTTATCTCGGTCACTTGAGTCCCGATATGGATGAAAACAATACCCTTGATTGGACTGGTGATGACAAGGCGACCACTGCGGATGAAGGCATCGACCAATTGCTTCCGAATGACCTCAAAGGAAAAACCAATGAGTTGATCAAGATGGATCGTACAAAACCAGGGAATTATACGATTACTGTTGAAGCTCATACAGACGGGGCGCCTCAAGCCAATATTTATGGTTGGGTTGACTTTAACCAAAACGGTACCTTTGATGAAGACGAACGCTCTGATTTAGCAACCATTACTAAGGATGGAGCCGTTACCCTAAGATTCACCAAGAGCAAAACCTATATCGATCCTAGTGTCAACGAACTAGGAGTACGGTTACGAATTGCTAAGGATGCTGCTCAAATTGAGAGTCCGACAGGAATGGCCTTTTCAGGGGAGGTTGAGGACTTTAAGACTCAAATCACTCACCCACCAAAAGGAGAAGTCAAAGAAACAAGTGGTCTTCAAGGGGCGAAGCAAACTGCAACTGTAGCCTTTACTGCTCGAGGTTTGCAAGGCTATAGCCTAACTGAGTCAGCAAAAATTGATGAAACAGTAGCTCCACAAATGATCGATAACCGTACAGGGCAAGTCGTAACACCTGGCGCAGATGGCTACTATGCTGTAGCTGGTCAAGGGAAATATAAGATCACTCCAAACGGAACTTCTGTTGATGTGGAGTTCATCCCAGAAGATAAATTCCTAGGCACCGCTGATGGAATCTCTATCCGTCGTACAGATAGCAATGGCTATGACACAGGTTGGTCAACTAATTCCCAGATAAGGAAGCCAACGTTGATACAGTATTAAACACAATGGATGGTCTTTATATCCCAACTGTTACACCAACGGAAATTGAAGGGGTAGATAAGACTTCAACAGATGTCCAAGGTGCGACTCAAACTGGTACCCCAACCTTTAACACAACTACAACTAATGCTAATGGCGACAAGATCTCTGTCACTCCAAGCTTGGAATACCCTGCTAAATTGGTGGACCCAGCGACTGGTCAAGTAACCAATGCAACCTCTGTAACAGTAGCAGGCGAAGGAACTTACAGCATTGACGATGCAACTGGTAAAGTAACCTTTGTTCCAGAGCCAGGATTTACTGGTACTGCAAGAGGTGTTACCGTATCAGTAACAGCACCTGTCGGAAGAGATAAAGATGGAACAGTTCGTGATGAATACCTTAAGACTGCTACGGCTAAGTACACTCCGACTGTAACTCCAATCACGGTGACTCCTACAAACAAGGTTTCTGAGGATGTTCAAAATGTTCCTCAAACACAAACACCTACATTTGAGTTGAGCAACGATAAGACTGCGAAAATCACAAGTAAGAAATTGGTGGATCCCGCAACTGGTCAACCAACTGATGAAACAACAGTGACAGTAGCAGGTGAAGGTAGCTATACTATCGACCCAACGACTGGAGCAGTAACATTTACGCCAGAAAAAGACTTTGTCGGTACTGCAAAAGGAGTAACTGTTCAGGCAACTGCTACTATTACAAATGCTAATGGTAAGACTGCAACCATTACTTCAGATGCGACCTACACACCAACGGTTGTGCCAGCAGTTCCAACTGCAAGCCCTGCAACTTCAAAAGATATCCAAGGTGCGACTCAAACCGGTACACCAACCTTTGCAGGAACAACTGTTCAAGTAAATGGTGAAGATAAAGCTATTACCATTAAAGACAATAGCTACACATTGCTAGATAAAGATGGTAACGAAGTTTCAACTACACCAGCTTATGCTGAAGATGGAACAACACCAATCGGTACATTCACGATCGACCCAGCAACTGGTACTGTAACATTCACACCAACTGATAAGTCTTACACAGGTAAAGTAACTCCTGTTAAGGTTCAAGCTGAAAGCTCAAACGGAATCAAGGTTGATACAACTTACACACCTGAGATTGTTCCAGTAACACCAACTGCGACACCAGCAGAAACAACAGACATCCAAGGTGCAACTCAAAAAGGTAAGCCTGAATTCAAGGGTGGAACTGTAACGGTTGATGGAGTAGAAAAAACTGTTCCAATCAACGAAGCTGTTCCAGCAACATTTGACGATGGAACAACAACTAAGACTGTTGAAGGTGTTGGTACATACACAGTAGCAGCAGACGGTACTGTTACATTTGTACCAGAAAAATCATTTGTCGGAACTGCACCAGCTGTGACAGTTGTCCGCGAAGATAAGAACGGAACAAAAGCTTCAGCAACCTACACACCAACAGTTACACCAGTCACACCAACTGCAACACCAGCTGAATCAGTTGCACCTCAAGGTGTGGTTCAAACTGGTACTGTTACCTTCACAGAAGGTGACCCAGTTGCACCAATCGACAAGGATACGATTACTCTTCTTGATGAAAATGGTCAACCAGCAGCTTCAGTAGTTGCTAAGTCGCCAGAAGGTAAAGAAATCGGTACATTCACAGTTGATAAAGCAACAGGTGTTGTAACCTTCACACCAACTGACAAGTCATACTCAGGTGATGTTGTTGCCGTTAAGGTTCAAGCTAAAGATGCCAACGGTACACCGGCTGAAACAACCTACACACCTAAGATTACTCCAGTTGTTCCAACAGCTGAAGATGCTACTTCAACTGATAAACAAGGTCAAACCCAAACAGGTAAACCTAAGTTTACAGAAGGCGATAGCCGTGTACCAATGGATGATGATACACCAGCAACATTCGAAGATGGATCAACTACGAAGACTATCCCAGGTGAAGGAACCTACACAGTAGCACCAGACGGAACAGTTACATTCGTACCAGAAAAATCATTCACAGGCACAGGAACAGGCGTGACTGTTAAACGTGTAGATAAGAACGGTACACCAGTTACTGCTAAGTACACTCCAACTGTTACACCAGTCACACCAACTGCAACACCAGCTGAATCAGTTGCACCTCAAGGTGTGGTTCAAACTGGTACTGTTACCTTCACAGAAGGTGACCCAGTTGCACCAATCGACAAGGATACGATTACTCTTCTTGATGAAAATGGTCAACCAGCAGCTTCAGTAGTTGCTAAGTCGCCAGAAGGTAAAGAAATCGGTACATTCACAGTTGATAAAGCAACAGGTGTTGTAACCTTCACACCAACTGACAAGTCATACTCAGGTGATGTTGTTGCCGTTAAGGTTCAAGCTAAAGATGCCAACGGTACTCCGGCTGAAACAACCTACACACCTAAGATTACTCCAGTTGTTCCAACAGCTGAAGATGCTACTTCAACTGATAAACAAGGTCAAACCCAAACAGGTAAACCTAAGTTTACAGAAGGTGATCCAGTAGTTCCAATGGATGATGATACACCAGCAACATTCGAAGATGGTTCAACAACGAAGACTATCCCAGGAGAAGGAACATACACAGTAGCACCAGATGGAACTGTAACCTTCGTACCAGAAAAATCATTCACAGGAACAGGAACAGGCGTGACTGTTAAACGTGTCGATAAGAATGGTACACCAGTAACAGCTAAGTACACACCAACTGTGACTCCAGTAACACCAACAGGTGAAGATGTTACATCAACAGATATCCAAGGTAAGACACAAACAGGTAAACCTAAGTTTACAGAAGGTGATCCAAGTGTACCAATGGATGACGATGTTCCAGCTACATTCGAAGATGGTTCAACAACTAAGACTATCCCAGGAGAAGGAACCTACACAGTAGCTCCAGATGGAACAGTAACATTCGTACCAGAAAAATCATTCACAGGAACAGGAACAGGCGTGACTGTTAAACGTGTCGATAAGAACGGTACACCAGTAACAGCTAAGTACACACCAACTGTGACACCAGTAACACCAACTGCAACACCAGTTGAAACTACAGATATCCAAGGTGCTACCCAAACAGGTAAACCTAAGTTTACAGAAGGTGATCCAGTAGTTCCAATGGATGATGATACACCAGCAACCTTCGAAGATGGTTCAACAACTAAGGTAATCCCAGGTGAAGGAACATATACAGTAGCGCCAGATGGAACTGTAACATTTGTCCCAGAGAAATCATTCACAGGCACAGGAACAGGCGTGACTGTTAAACGTGTCGATAAGAATGGTACACCAGTAACAGCTACCTACACACCAACTGTGACTCCGGTGACACCAACAGCGGAACCAGCTACAACTATTGGACCAAAAGGTCAAGAACAGTCTGGTAAACCAACATTCAAGGAAGGCGATAGCCGTGTTCCAATGAATGATGATGTTCCGGCAACATTTGACGATGGTTCAACAACTAAGACTATTTCAGGTGTTGGTACATACACAGTAGCACCAGACGGAACAGTAACCTTCAAACCAGAACCTGAATTTACAGGAACAGCTCCATCAGTTACAGTTGTTCGTGAAGATATGAACGGAACAAAAGCTTCTGCAACCTACACACCAACAGTAACACCAGTTACTACATTTGTAGATAAAGAAGGTAAAGAAATTCCAGGATATCCAACAGAAGACGGCGAAAATCCTAAGAAAGACATTCCGGGATACCGCTTCGTAGAAACTAAGAAACTTCCAAACGGGGACACAGAACATGTCTACGAAAAAGTGAAGACTAGTTACAAGGATAAAGACGGAAATGAAATTCCAGGATATCCAACAGAAGACGGCGAAAATCCTAAGAAAGATATTCCAGGCTACCGCTTCGTAGAAACTAAGAAACTTCCAAACGGGGACACAGAACATGTCTACGAAAAAGTGAAGACTAGTTACAAGGATAAAGACGGAAATGAAATTCCAGGATATCCAACAGAAGACGGTGAAAATCCTAAGAAAGATATTCCAGGCTACCGCTTCGTAGAGACTAAGAAACTTCCAAACGGGGACACAGAACATGTCTACGAAAAAGTGAAGACTAGTCACAAGGATAAAGACGGAAATGAAATTCCAGGATATCCAACAGAAGACGGTGAAAAATCCTAAGAAAGATATTCCAGGCTACCGCTTCGTAGAAACTAAGAAACTTCCAAACGGGGACACAGAACATGTCTACGAAAAAGTGAAGACTAGTTACAAGGATAAAGACGGAAATGAAATTCCAGGATATCCAACAGAAGACGGTGAAAATCCTAAGAAAGATATTCCAGGCTACCGCTTCGTAGAGACTAAGAAACTTCCAAACGGGGACACAGAACATGTCTACGAAAAAGTGAAGACTAGTTACAAGGATAAAGACGGAAATGAAATTCCAGGATATCCAACAGAAGACGGTGAAAATCCTAAGAAAGACATTCCAGGCTACCGCTTCGTAGAGACTAAGAAACTTCCAAACGGCGACACAGAGCACGTTTATGAGAAGGTTAAGACTCCAGATCCAGAGCCAACTCCAGATCCGAAACCAACTCCAGATCCAGAGCCAACTCCAGATCCGAAACCAACTCCAGATCCAGAGCCAACTCCAGATCCGAAACCAACTCCAGATCCAGAACCAACTCCAGATCCGAAACCAACTCCAGATCCAGAGCCAACTCCAGATCCGAAACCAACTCCAGATCCAGAGCCAACTCCAGATCCGAAACCAACTCCAGATCCAGAGCCAACTCCAGATCCGAAACCAACTCCAGATCCAGAGCCAACTCCAGATCCGAAACCAACTCCAGATCCAGAGCCAACTCCAGATCCGAAACCAACTCCAGATCCGAAACCAACTCCAGATCCAGAGCCAACTCCAGATCCGAAACCAACTCCAGATCCAGAGCCAACTCCAGATCCAGAACCGACTCCAGATTCAGAAAAACCAGAAGCTCCAGTTAAACCAACTCCAGCTAAGGGAAATGCTCCTCAATTGCCAAATACTGGTACTGAAGATCATGCTAGCCTTGCAGCTCTTGGTTTAGTAGGTGTCTTGAGTGGATTTGGACTTATCGCTCGTAAAAAGAAAGAAGACTAATCAACTCTGTAAAGTAGTGGAAAGGTCACCTTTCTAATTAAAAACTAGTACATCCAAAGATGTACTAGTTTTTTTATCTCTTTGCTGCTTGTTTTAAGGATAGAACTATGCTACAATCTTGTAAAATAAACAAGGATATCAAGATATGAAAAGTGAATACCAAAAAATGATTGCGGGAGAACCCTATCGCCCATTCGATCCAGAACTTCGTGCTCTAGCACAAACAGCACGACAAAAGCAAGCCTCCTTTAATGAAGAAGTCGATCCGCTAAAAGGTATGGAAATCATCAAAGGCTGGTTTGGCTCAACTGGTGAAAACCTCTATGTCAATACTCGTTTGGTAGTGGATTATGGTGTCAATATTCATTTGGGAGAAAATTTCTATTCCAATTGGAATCTGACCATGTTGGATGTTTGTCCTATTACCATTGGCGACAATGCTATGATTGGTCCTAACTGCCAATTTTTAACACCCCTTCATCCACTGGATCCAGATGAACGAAATTCAGGTTTAGAATTTGGGAAACCAATTACAATTGGCAAGAACTTCTGGGCAGGTGGTGGGGTTATTGTCCTTCCAGGTGTTACACTAGGTGATAACGTTGTTGCAGGAGCAGGAGCTGTCATTACTAAATCTTTTGGTGATAATGTAGTTCTGGCAGGCAACCCAGCACGAGTTATCAAAGAAATTCCAGTCAAAGAAAATTAAAAGAACAGCGAAATGCTGTTCTTTTTTTGCACCATAAGCAATGATTGTTAATGAATTTCGGATGGGCTTAAGAAAACTTTCAGAAAAAGTTTAGGCTTCTTTTAGGAAAGACCCGTAGACTAAGAGCATGTAAAATGAAAGACGAGGAAACGGGCATGAAAGCAAAAAAATGGACATTCCTATTAACAAGTATAACAACTCTAGCACTGGTAACAGCATGTACCCAGTCAACTTCAAATACAACAGCTAGTAATAGTACTGCAACAACTACATCCACTACAGATGCTAAGAAAACTAACTATTTCACAGACAAGGACTACGATACCTCCTATGATGAAAAGACAGCAGCAACTGTAACTTTGTCAGGATCAACGGCGACGGTATCAGGTGACGGAGTGGGCCGTATCAGGATCTACCGTTACAATCTCTAAGTCAGGTACCTATGTGATCTCTGGTCAATCTGATGGAGTTCAAATTAAAATTGAAGCCGAGAAGACTGATGATGTACATATTGTTCTAAAGGGTGTGACCATGACCAATACCAATGCAACTATTTCTGCAACATCAGCTGGTCATGTTTACCTAACTCTAGCAGATGGCACAACCAATAGCCTCTCAGATTCAGCTTCTAATAGTGATGAAAAAGCTGATGCAGCCCTCTTCTCTAAAGTGGACTTGACCATCAACGGTAAGGGAACTCTTAATGTAGATGGCAAGAAAAATAATGGTATCAAGGCAAATGATATACTTCACATCACAGGCGGGACCTACAACATCACAGCAGTCGGAGATGCTTTTAATGTCAATGATGAACTCAACATTACCGGCACAACCATGACTATCGATGCCAAGGAAGACGGAGTTAAGGTCGACAATGATGAGGACACTTCTGTAGGAACCATGTATCTCTCTGATAATACCATCACTGTTACTGCAGGGGACGATGGTATCCACGCATCAGGTGATTTGGTGATTGATAGTGGTACCTATACTGTTAAGAATTCTACAGAAGGGCTTGAAGGTAAGTCAATCACTATCAACGGTGGAGACATCACCATATACTCAACAGATGATGGTGTCAATGCGGCCAACAAAAACGCCCAACAAAGTGAAATCTTCTTTACTATGAATGGCGGGAACTTGACGGTTGAAGTTAGTCAAGGGGACACAGATCCAATTGACTCAAACGGTAATATTACAGTTAATGGAGGAACCATCAAAATGACTGGTCAAACTGGTTTTGACTTTGATGGAACAGCGACCTACACAGGCGGAGACATCTATCTCAATGGTGAAAAACAAACTGAGATTGTCAATTCGATGCCTGGTGGAGGTGGACCTCAAGGGAACGGTGGCCCTGGTGGACGACCATAAAAGAAAATCTCCTTTCTCGAAAGAGAAGGGAGATTTTTTTATGTTATTAGGACGAAAAAGAATTATTCTCCGTCTTTTTTAAAGATGTTTTTTACGCCAGATACTGCACCTTCGACAGCTTCTTTTGCATCTTCAGCAACTTCTTTAGCTTTTGAAGCTACCTTTTCTGCAGCTCCTTCTGCTTGAGTTTTTGTATCGCCAGTTAGTTTACCAAAACCTTCTTTAACAGAACCTTTAGCTTGGTTGAATTTTTCTTCGATTGACATGGGGGATACCTCCGTTAATTTTTTCGTATTATCTAAATTACATCAGATAATAACTTAAGTATATACCCTTTTATGCTAAAAAGCAAAAAACTGATACGAAAAGCATCAGTTTATTTTTTTAATAGGTTACAACATTTAATTGACCTTTATCATACTCGGCGATAAAGATATTTGAGACTTCTTCGAAACCTTCTTCTTTCAATTTCTCAGTTAGCCACTCCTCGGATTTGCCAATTGTTTCTAGGATTTCAACTTGGACAACACCATCTGTAATGACTGGGTATTTAGGATTCTCGTCACCCATTCTTACAACAATTAGCTGCCCATTTTGCTCAATCACAGCTCTCTTGACATCCTTCAGTTGGAAGATTCCTTGAGAGCGCAATTTAAGAGCTACATCTGCAGCTGCAAGACCTTTTGTGCGGCAGGTTTCAGGATCTAACTTACCATTTTTGATGATAATAGTTGGTTTCCCGTCAATTAAGTGTTTGAAAAAGGAAATATTGGTATTCAACCATTTAAGGAGCAGGATGAGAATAGTCCAGATGATTAAGATTGTTACGTATTGGATGATGGTAATCGAGCTATTGTAGATAACCCCACCGATAATACCCCCGAGAACAAAGTTCTGGATTTGATCTACTGCAGAACTTGGTGCTAAATTTCCTTTACCTGTTACGTTAATAACAAAAACAAGAGAAAGTAGCCCCAAGGCCAATTTAATTGCAATCGTAGCAAAAAAGCTTATCATTTTTCAACCTCCACGAGTTCAACGTCTGATTTATAGAGTTCCATCTTTTCTAACAAATAGCTATCTTGGTCAGTCCCGCTAATGGCACGATAAAAATTGTCGCCAACCTTAATAATAGCTCCATCAGTAGTAGCTGAAGTATTGACATAAATATCTTTTTTATCAACACCTAACTCTTTTGATACAATCTCGATGAAGTGTAAGGAACTACGAAATTGATTATCATTGGATTGGCTGTTTTGAAAATTCGTAATGCTAATCAATACAAAAGCAATTAACGTCAAAATAGAAATGAGCGATAATTCACGGAACTTACTCCCTCTTTTATCTTTGAAAGCCTTAAATGCAAAGAATCCAGTCACAATCACTAAGAATGTCGACACAATAATCATGGTCCAATTCTGTTGACTAATCTGACTGAGAACATAGTCATATGAATAGAATTTCATAAGATTTCTCCCTTTTTTAAATTCAATCTATTATAAACTAATTCCTAAGCTATAGCAATTTTAATATGACGAAAAAATTATTCAATTATTGTTTCCTATTTAAAACAAGTTTTTCTGATTTGCCTTAGGCTCCCGCCTTGACTTTCGTTTTGCTTTTGTTATAATAGTACAAATTTAGAGGAGGTACCCTATGATTCAAAAACACGCCATTCCTATTTTAGAGTTTGATGATAATCCTCAGGCAGTCATTATGCCGAATCATGAAGGTTTGGATTTGCAGTTACCAAAGAAGTGCATCTATGCATTTGGAAGAAGAGATTGACCGCTTTGCTCAGGAAGTAGGGGCGGAGTGCGTTGGGGAGTTTGTGTCTGCCACTAAGACCTACCCCGTTTATGTCATGGACTACAAAGGTGAAAAAGTTTGTCTAGCCCAAGCTCCTGTAGGTTCTGCCCCGGCCGCCCAGTTTATGGATTGGTTGATTGGCTATGGTGTGGAGAAAATCATCTCTACAGGCACTTGTGGAGTGTTAGCGAATATAGAAGAAAATGCCTTTTTGGTTCCAGTCCGAGCCCTGCGTGATGAGGGGACGAGCTACCACTATGTAGCGCCTTCTCGTTATATGGATGTACATGTCGAAGCGATTTCTGTCATCGAGCAAGTCTTGGAACAACTAGGCATTCCTTATGAAGAGGTTATGACTTGGTCGACAGATGGTTTTTACCGAGAAACAGCTGAAAAAGTTGCCTATCGCAAGGAAGAAGGCTGTGCAGTTGTGGAGATGGAGTGTGCAGCTCTTGCAGCAGTTGCCCAGCTTCGAGGAGTCGTTTGGGGACAACTTCTATTTACAGCCGACTCTCTAGCGGATTTAGAAAATTATGATAGCCGCGATTGGGGTTCAGAAGCTTTTGACAAGGCCTTAGAACTCTGTCTTGAAATTGTTAGTCATATGTGACTGCTTTTACTGTTTTATGGTACAATGTAACTATGTTATTCAAATCATTTTCGGAAAAAATAAACACGACCTTGGGGCGTTTATCACCTGCTCGTCGAATTTTTTAAGTTTTGCTTTGGTTATTCTCGCAGGCTCTCTCCTTTTGAGTCTGCCATTTGTGCAAGCAACAAGCTCCCAAGCGACCTATTTCGACCATCTCTTTACAGCAGTATCCATGGTCTGTGTGACAGGACTCTTTACTCAACCAGTAGCTACCACATATAACATCTGGGGGCAGTTAATCTGTATGTTTTTGATCCAGATTGGTGGTTTGGGTCTCATGACCTTTATAGGGGTCTTTTATATTCAAAGTAAGCAAAAGCTCAGCCTTCGTAGCCGTGAAACAATTCTGGAGAGCTTTAGTTATGGAGAAACTCAGTCTTTAATGGTTTTCATACGTTCGATTTTCTTGACGACTTTTCTCATTGAAGGACTAGGAGCCTTCCTATTGAGTTTTCGTTTTATTCCTGAATTTGGTTGGGGTCGAGGGATGTTTACCTCTATCTTCGTAGCTATTTCAGCTTTCTGTAATGCCGGTTTTGATAATTTTGGGAGTACAAGTTTAGTAGCTTTTCAAACTGATCCTTTGATTAATCTAGTGCTTGCTGCTTTGATCATCACAGGCGGTCTAGGGTTCATGGTTTGGTTTGACCTGGCCACGCAGTTGAGCAAGAAAAAACGTCGGCTTCGCTTTCATACCAAATTGGTTCTCTTCTTGACAACAGGAATTTTATTTACTGGAACAGTTTCAACCCTCTTGATAGAGTGGAACAATCCGGGAACGATTGGGAATCTCAGCATCCCTGATAAATTGCTAGTCAGTTTTTTCCAAACAGTTAGCATGAGAACGGCGGGTTTTGCTTCTATTGATTTTACCCAGGCTCGGCCTGTTACTTTGCTGATTTATATCTTACAAATGTTTCTCGGTGGGGCGCCTGGTGGAACAGCCGGGGGGCTTAAAATCACAACCTTCTTTGTATTATTGGTCTTTGCACGCAGTGAACTTTTAGGATTACCCCATGCGAATGTAGCTCGGAGAACAATTTTACCTCGGACAGTCCAAAAATCATTCAGTGTCTTTATTATCTTCCTGCTAACTTTCTTGCTGGGCTTGATCCTGTTAGGGGTAACCGCAGAAGGGAATCCGCGCTTTATCTACATCATGTTCGAGACAATTTCAGCGCTTGCCACGGTCGGAGTGACTGCCAATCTGACACCGGAGTTAGGCAGATTAGCTCTTAGCATCGTCATGCTACTGATGTTTATCGGACGGATCGGACCGCTCACGCTATTAGTCAGTTTGGCTGAGTATCAACCAGATAAGAAAGATATGATCCACTATATGAAAGCAGATATTACGATAGGATAGGAAAGGATAAACTATGTCAGATCGGACAATTGGAATTTTAGGTTTGGGTATTTTTGGGAGTAGTGTACTTACCGCTCTCGCTCAGCATGATATAAATATTATCGCCATTGACGACCATGAGGAACGAATCAATCAGTTCGAACCGGTCTTGGTACGTGGAGTTGTTGGAGATATTACCGATGAAGAGCTCTTGCTCTCAGCAGGAATTGATACCTGCGATACAGTTGTGGTGGCAACTGGGGAAAATTTAGAATCTAGTGTGCTTGCAGTTATGCATTGCAAGAGTCTAGGAGTACCAACTGTTATTGCTAAGGTTAAAAGCCATACAGCAAAAAAAGTCCTTGAAAAAATTGGCGCAGATTCAGTCATCTCACCAGAGTTTGAGATGGGTCGTTCGTTGGCACAGACTATTTTATTTAATAACAGCGTTGATGTTTTTCAGTTGGACAAAAATGTCTCGATAGTCGAAATGAAAATTCCAAGGTCGTGGGCAGGTAAGAGTCTAAGTGAACTTGATCTTCGAGGACAATACAATCTCAATATTCTTGGTTTTCGTGACTATGAAATGCTCCCTTGGATGTTCAATTTGGGCCGGATGATCTATTGAAAGCCGATGGCTATATGATGGCAGTAATCAATAACCAATATTTGGATAATCTAGCACACCTTAATGATTAAAAGAGAAATGACCATTCTTTTTTCTAGTGACTATTGAGTCAATATAAGTATTTTATAAGAAGGATTTAAGAAAAATTTTAACTTTTTCTTAATCCTTTTTAATTTTAGGAGATTATACTAGAGTCATCAAAAAAAAGAAAACTCTAAGGAGAATCCTATGAAATTCAATCCAAATCAGAGATATACTCGTTGGTCTATTCGCCGTCTCAGTGTCGGTGTTGCTTCAGTTGTTGTGGCTAGTGGTTTCTTTGTCCTAGTCGGTCAACCAAGTTCTGCACGTGCTGATGTCGTCAATCCGACTCCTGCCCAAGTCGTGTCAAACGACGCCTCAGTGAGTGAAAAGGGCGACCTATCAGCAGAGGTTCTAAATAGAGCAGTAGATGTAGATCTTTCTTCAGAACAGTCTATTCCAACACCTCAAGCAAGTGTGGATACTACAAGCTCTTCAGAAAAATTGGATGATGCTGATAAAGAGCCAGTAGTAGCACCAAAAGAAGATGTACAAGCACAACCTGACTCTAAGAAACAAACAGAAGATGCAGTTAAACCTGTGGAAGGTTCTGAGTCTACAGTTTCTGGACAAGACCGTGAAGCTAGTGAAGCGCAACCAGCGACTACTCCAGCTGAAGTGCAAAAGGGTGTGGCCGACAATACCAAAGACACAGTAGATGTTCCAGCTAGCTACCTTGACAAAGCTAATTTCCCAGGACCATTTACAGCTGGTGTCAACCAAGTCATTCCATACGAATTCTTCGCTGGTGACGGCATGTTGACTCGCCTTATCTTGAAAGCATCCGATAAGGCTCCATGGTCAGACAACGGCTCAGCTAAAAATTCTGCTCTCCCACCAGTAGAAAACTTAGGCAAAGACCTCTACTTCTATGAAGTGGATTTGGCAGGTACTCAAGGTAAATCAGATAAAGAGCTTCTTGACTTCTTGAAACAAAACGGCACTCAAAGCTATAAAGCTACTATCAAGGTGTACGGTGCAAAGACGGCAAGCCTGACTTAACTAATCTGGTAGCGACTAAAGATTTGACTGTTAATTTGAATGGCTTGACCACACCAAATCAGGTTAAAGAATCTGTTGTTAACAATGTCAAAGATATGATTGATGTTCCAGCTAGCTACCTTGATAAGGCTAAGGTTCCTGGACCTTTCTTGGCCGGTGTCAACCAAGTTATACCATACGAAGCTTTTGGTGGAGATGGAATGTTGACCCGCCTTATCTTGAAAAGCCTCAGACAAAGCCCCATGGTCAGAAAAACGGAACAGCTAAAAATCCTGCTCTTCCGCCAGTAGAAAAATTGGGCAAAGGCCTTTACTTCTATGAAGTAGACTTGGCTGGCACCCAAGGAAAATCTGATAAAGAGTTGCTTGACTTCTTGAAACAAAATGGTACTCAAAGTTATAAAGCTACTATCAAGGTGTACGGTGTGAAAGATGGCAAGGCCGATTTGACTAACCTGGTAGCGACTAAAGATTTGACTGTTAACTTGAATGGTTTGACCACACCAGCTGAAGTGCAAAAAGGTGTGGCTGACAACACCAAAGACACAGTAGATGTTCCAGCTTCTTACTTGGATAGAGCTAATTTCCCAGGTCCATTTACAGCTGGTGTCAACCAAGTCATTCCATACGAATTCTTCGCTGGTGACGGTATGTTGACTCGCCTTATCTTGAAAGCATCTGATAAGGCTCCATGGTCAGACAACGGCTCAGCTAAAAATCCTGCCCTCCCACCAGTAGAGAAATTGGGCAAAGGCCTTTACTTCTACGAAGTAGACTTGGCTGGCACTCAAGGAAAATCTGACAAAGAGCTACTTGACCTCTTGAAACAAAACGGCACTCAAAGTTATAAAGCTACTATCAAGGTGTACGGTGCAAAAGACGGCAAGGCGGATTTGAGAAACCTCGTAGCGACTAAGGATTTGGATGTCAACTTGAACGGCTTAACTACTCCAGCTGAAGTCCAAAAAGGCGTGGCTGACAATACTAAAGATACAGTAGATGTCCCAGCTTCTTACTTGGATAGAGCTAATTTCCCAGGACCATTTACAGCTGGTGTCAACCAAGTCATTCCATACGAATTCTTCGCTGGTGACGGCATGTTGACTCGCCTTATCTTGAAAGCATCCGATAAGGCTCCATGGTCAGACAATGGAATGGATAAAAATCCAGCTCTATTGCCACTTGAAGGCTTGGCTAAAGGTCAATATTTCTATGAAGTGGATTTGAATGGCAATACGGTTGGTAAAGATGGTCAGGACTTGCTGGAGCAAATTCGAGCTAACGGAACCCATACATATTTAGCTACTATTAAAGTCTACGGCGCTAAAGACGGCAAGCCTGACTTAACCAATCTAGTTGCTACTCGCCAAGTAACGATTCGACTTCGTGGAAAAGAAATGGCGACAATACCATCTCAACCAGGTCAGATGAATACGAAGCCTTCTGAAACAGGCTCTACAGGTATGACTGAGGGTATGATGGGTACAAATTACCATATGTCAGATATGAAAGTAGATCAACCAGCTTCTAGCCCAATGGCTAATATGATGAAAAAAGATGATAAAGGGATGCTACCAAATACTGGTGAAGCTCAAACGGCCACAGCTGGACTTGGAATCCTTGGCCTAGCCTTGGCAGGCTTTGTTGGATTTTTGGGTTGGAAAACCAAAAGAGAAGATTAAGGTTCAAATCATTTAAACATTACGGAAAATAGTGTTATACTAAAGCAAGTATAACACTGTTTTTATCGAAGGAGTGTCAGATGAAAAAGACAATTTTGTTGGTTGATGATGAGATAGATATTCTAGATATTCAAAATCGCTATCTTTTACAGGCAGGTTACGATGTTTTAGTTGCCCATGACGGTAAGGAAGGCTTAGAACTTTTTAGAAAAAAATCTATCGATCTCATTATCACAGATATCATGATGCCTAATATGGACGGTTATGATTTCATCAGCGAAGTTCAGTATATTGCCCCTGATCAACCCTTTCTCTTTACAACTGCTAAGACAAGCGAACAGGATAAGATTTATGGATTAAGTTTGGGGGCGGATGATTTTATAGCTAAACCGTTTAGCCCACGGGAATTGGTTTTGAGAGTGAATAATATCTTGCGCCGCCTTAGTCGTGGCGGAGAGACCGAGCAGATTGAGTTTGGTGACTTAGTGATCAACCATGTGACTCATGAGGTTCGCATTGGGGAACAGCCTTTGGAATTGACAGTGAAATCTTTTGAACTTCTATGGATATTAGCTAGCAATCCTGAGAGAGTTTTTCAAAGACGGAACTTTACGAGAAGGTATGGCAAGAAGACTATGTGGATGATACCAATACACTCAATGTTCATATTCATGCTTTGAGACAAGAGTTGAGTAAGTATACGAATTTAAACACTCCTGCGATCAAAACTGTTTGGGGATTGGGCTATAAGATGGAAAGACCGAGAGGTAAAAAATGAAATTAAAAAGCTATATTTTAGTGGGGTATCTAGTTTCGACTCTACTGACGATTTTGGTCGTTTTCTGGGCAGTCCAACGAATGTTGATTGAGAAAAGTGAAGTTTACTTTCTGGTTGGAATGACCTTGATTGCAAGTTTCATTGGCGCTGCAGTGAGCATCTTTCTTTTGTCACCTGTTTTTTCTTCTCTGAAACATTTGAAAAAACAAGCTCAGAATATAGCAAGCAAGGATTTCAGCAAAGAAATCGAAACCAAAGGGCCGATAGAATTTCAAGAGTTAGGCCAAGCTTTTAATGACATGTCCCGCAATTTACAAGATACCTTTCAATCACTTGATGAGAGTGAGCAAGAAAAGAGAATGATGATTGCTCAGCTCTCTCACGATATTAAAACTCCCATTACCTCCATTCAGGTTACTGTGGAAGGAATTCTAGATGGAGTAATTAAGGAAGAGGAACGACTCCATTACTTAACCACGATTGGTCGCCAAACCGAGCGTTTAAACAAGCTAGTCGAAGAATTGGATGTTTTGACTCTTAACGTTCAGCCTCAAGATATAGCTGACGAAGAAGTCGAAGATGTGTTTTTAGATCAGCTGTTGATTGAGTCGATGAGTGAATTTCAACTTCAGATTGAACAAGAGGAGCGAGATGTCTACATCCAAGTAAAGCCTGAGTCTGCGAAAATCAAGAGTTATTATGACAAACTCTCTCGTATTCTAGTCAATTTGTTAAACAATGCATTTAAATATTCAGAACCTGGAACTAGGATTGAAGTTCTTGCTCAATTAACAGAAGAAGAGCTCATAATCAGTGTGAAAGACGAGGGTCAAGGTATTCTTCCTGAAGATTTGGAAAAAATTTTTAATCGACTGTATCGTGTAGAAACATCACGTAATATGAAGACAGGTGGTCATGGATTAGGGCTTGCGATTGCACGAGAACTAGCTCATCAACTAGGTGGTGAAATAACAGCAGAAAGCCAGCATGGATTAGGAAGTACGTTTACATTTCATCTTAATTTGAAATAAAACTAAAAAAATTTTCTTTACAAATGTAGTATTTCATGGTACAATAGCCTTTGTGTGAAATAGCAGCAGGAAAGCATGAAGCTCGTCAACAGGTGTCTTATAACAAGTAACCTTGGCTGTTTAGGCGAAGGGCATCTGCACGAATCAGGGCTTTCTAAGTGACTATTTCCGCCGGAAATTATATTTATATTAGGAGGACATACATATGTCACGTTATACAGGACCATCTTGGAAACAAGCTCGTCGCCTTGGCCTTTCACTTACAGGTACAGGTAAAGAATTGGCACGTCGTAACTACGTACCAGGACAACACGGACCAAACAACCGTTCTAAATTGTCAGAATACGGTTTGCAATTGGCTGAAAAACAAAAACTTCGTTTCACTTACGGAGTGGGTGAAAAACAATTCCGTAACTTGTTCGTACAAGCTACAAAAATCAAGGGCGGAATCCTAGGTTTCAACTTCATGCTTCTTTTGGAACGTCGTTTGGATAACGTAGTTTACCGTCTTGGTCTTGCGACTACTCGTCGTCAAGCTCGTCAATTCGTAAACCACGGTCACATCCTTGTTGACGGAAAACGTGTTGATATCCCATCATACCGCGTAACTCCAGGTCAAGTAATCTCAGTTCGCGAAAAATCATTGAAAGTTCCAGCAATCCTTGAAGCGGTTGAAGCTACTCTTGGACGCCCAGCATTTGTATCATTCGATGCTGAAAAATTGGAAGGTTCATTGACTCGTTTGCCAGAACGTGATGAAATCAACCCAGAAATCAACGAAGCACTTATCGTTGAATTCTACAATAAGATGCTTTAATTTTAAGAAATATCTTACAGAAAGCCTACAACAGTGGGCTTTTTTCTTTGTAAAAAACAAAAAATAAGAAAAATTTATCTCAAGTTCTTGACAAGGCAGAAAAAGTAGGTATAATAGAAAGGGTTGACAAGCTCAAGGTCCGTTGGTCAAGGGGTTAAGACACCGCCTTTTCACGGCGGTAACACGGGTTCGAATCCCGTACGGACTATGGGTGTATCGCGGTTGATGGAAATAGGATTTAAAAAAAGTTAAAAAAACCTGTTGACAGAGAAAAGTGACTGTGATATACTAATATAGTTGTCGTAAGCGCGACAAAGACCTTTGAAAACTGAACAAGACGAACCAATGTGCAGGGCACTACAACTGATGTTGTAGTACTGAACAATGAAAAAAACAATAAATCTGTCAGTGACAGAAATGAGTGAGAACTCAAACTTTTAATGAGAGTTTGATCCTGGCTCAGGACGAACGCTGGCGGCGTGCCTAATACATGCAAGTAGAACGCTGAAGGAGGAGCTTGCTTCTCTGGATGAGTTGCGAACGGGTGAGTAACGCGTAGGTAACCTGCCTGGTAGCGGGGGATAACTATTGGAAACGATAGCTAATACCGCATAACAGTAGATATCGCATGATAGCTGCTTGAAAGGTGCAATTGCACCACTACCAGATGGACCTGCGTTGTATTAGCTAGTTGGTGAGGTAACGGCTCACCAAGGCAACGATACATAGCCGACCTGAGAGGGTGATCGGCCACACTGGGACTGAGACACGGCCCAGACTCCTACGGGAGGCAGCAGTAGGGAATCTTCGGCAATGGACGGAAGTCTGACCGAGCAACGCCGCGTGAGTGAAGAAGGTTTTCGGATCGTAAAGCTCTGTTGTAAGAGAAGAACGAGTGTGAGAGTGGAAAGTTCACACTGTGACGGTATCTTACCAGAAAGGGACGGCTAACTACGTGCCAGCAGCCGCGGTAATACGTAGGTCCCGAGCGTTGTCCGGATTTATTGGGCGTAAAGCGAGCGCAGGCGGTTAGATAAGTCTGAAGTTAAAAGGCTGTGGCTTAACCATAGTACGCTTTGGAAACTGTTTAACTTGAGTGCAAGAGGGAGAGTGGAATTCCATGTGTAGCGGTGAAATGCGTAGATATATGGAGGAACACCGGTGGCGAAAAGCGGCTCTCTGGCTTGTAACTGACGCTGAGGCTCGAAAGCGTGGGGAGCAAACAGGATTAGATACCCTGGTAGTCCACGCCGTAAACGATGAGTGCTAGGGTGTTAGACCCTTTCCGGGGTTTAGTGCCGTAGCTAACGCATTAAGCACTCCGCCTGGGGAGTACGACCGCAAGGTTGAAACTCAAAGGAATTGACGGGGGTACCGCACAAGCGGTGGAGCATGTGGTTTAATTCGAAGCAACGCGAAGAACCTTACCAGGTCTTGACATCCCTCTGACCGCTCTAGAGATAGAGTTTTCCTTCGGGACAGAGGTGACAGGTGGTGCATGGTTGTCGTCAGCTCGTGTCGTGAGATGTTGGGTTAAGTCCCGCAACGAGCGCAACCCCTATTGTTAGTTGCCATCATTCAGTTGGGCACTCTAGCGAGACTGCCGGTAATAAACCGGAGGAAGGTGGGGATGACGTCAAATCATCATGCCCCTTATGACCTGGGCTACACACGTGCTACAATGGTTGGTACAACGAGTCGCAAGCCGGTGACGGCAAGCTAATCTCTTAAAAGCCAATCTCAGTTCGGATTGTAGGTCGCAACTCGCCTACATGAAGTCGGAATCGCTAGTAATCGCGGATCAGCACGTCGCGGTGAATACGTTCCCAGGCCTTGTACACACCGCCCGTCACACCACGAGGTTTGTAACACCCGAAGTCGGTGAGGTAACCATTTGGAGCCAGCCGCCTAAGGTGGGATAGATGATTGGGGTGAAGTCGTAACAAGGTAGCCGTATCGGAAGGTGCGGCTGGATCACCTCCTTTCTAAGGATAAGGAAAGCACATTGGTCTTGTTTAGTCTTGAGAGGTCTTGTGGGGCCTTTAGCTCAGCTGGGAGAGCGCCTGCTTTGCACGCAGGAGGTCAGCGGTTCGATCCCGCTAGGCTCCATTGGTGAGAGATCACCAAGTCATGCACATTGAAAAATTGAATATCTATATCAAATAGTAACAAGAAAAATAAACCGAAAAACGCTGTAGTATTAATAAGAGTTTATGACTGAAAGGTCAAAAAAAGTAAGGTTAAGTTAATAAGGGCGCACGGTGGATGCCTTGGCACTAGGAGCCGAAGAAGGACGTGACAAACGACGATATGCCTTGGGTAGCTGTAAGTAAGCGATGATCCAGGGATTTCCGAATGGGGGAACCCAACAGGTACTACCTGTTACCCATATCTGTTAAGGATATGAGGAGGAAGACGCAGTGAACTGAAACATCTAAGTAGCTGCAGGAAGAGAAAGCAAAAGCGATTGCCTTAGTAGCGGCGAGCGAAACGGCAGGAGGGCAAACCGAAGAGTTTACTCTTCGGGGTTGTAGGACTGTAATGTGGACTCAAAGATTATAGAAGAATGGTTTGGGAAAATCAGCCAAAGAGAGTGAGAGCCTCGTATTTTAAATAGTCTTTGTACCTAGCAGTATCCTGAGTACGGCGAGACACGTGAAATCTCGTCGGAATCTGGGAGGACCATCTCCCAACCCTAAATACTCCCTAGTGACCGATAGTGAACCAGTACCGTGAGGGAAAGGTGAAAAGCACCCCGGGAGGGGAGTGAAATAGAACCTGAAACCGTGTGCCTACAACAAGTTCGAGCCCGTTAATGGGTGAGAGCGTGCCTTTTGTAGAATGAACCGGCGAGTTACGATATGATGCGAGGTTAAGTTGAAGAGACGGAGCCGTAGGGAAACCGAGTCTGAATAGGGCGCTTTAGTATTATGTCGTAGACCCGAAACCATGTGACCTACCCATGAGCAGGTTGAAGGTGCGGTAAGACGCACTGGAGGACCGAACCAGGGCACGTTGAAAAGTGCTTGGATGACTTGTGGGTAGCGGAGAAATTCCAAACGAACTTGGAGATAGCTGGTTCTCTCCGAAATAGCTTTAGGGCTAGCGTCGACATCAAGATTCTTGGAGGTAGAGCACTGTTTGGGTGAGGGGTCCATCCCGGATTACCAATCTCAGATAAACTCCGAATGCCAATGAATTATGGTCGGCAGTCAGACTGCGAGTGCTAAGATCCGTAGTCGAAAGGGAAACAGCCCAGACCACCAGCTAAGGTCCCAAAAATAATTGTTAAGTGGAAAAGGATGTGGGGTTGCACAGACAACTAGGATGTTAGCTTAGAAGCAGCTATTCATTCAAAGAGTGCGTAATAGCTCACTAGTCGAGTGACCCTGCGCCGAAAATGTACCGGGGCTAAAACAATTTACCGAAGCTGTGGATACCTTTATAGGTATGGTAGGAGAGCGTTCTATGTGTGGCGAAGGTGTACCGTGAGGAGCGCTGGAACGCATAGAAGTGAGAATGCCGGTATGAGTAGCGAAAGACAGGTGAGAATCCTGTCCACCGTAAGACTAAGGTTTCCAGGGGAAGGCTCGTCCGCCCTGGGTTAGTCGGGACCTAAGGAGAGACCGAAAGGTGTATCCGATGGACAACAGGTTGATATTCCTGTACTAGAGTATGTAGTGATGGAGGGACGCAGTAGGCTAACTAAAGCAGACGATTGGAAGAGTCTGTCTAAGCAGTGAGGTGTGAATTGAGTTAAATGCTTTATTCTATAACATTGAGCTGTGATGGGGAGCGAAGTTTAGTAGCGAAGTTAGTGACGTCACACTGCCAAGAAAAGCTTCTAGCGTTTAAACATACTCTACCCGTACCGCAAACCGACACAGGTAGTCGAGGCGAGTAGCCTCAGGTGAGCGAGAGAACTCTCGTTAAGGAACTCGGCAAAATGACCCCGTAACTTCGGGAGAAGGGGTGCTGACTTTACGTCAGCCGCAGTGAATAGGCCCAAGCAACTGTTTATCAAAAACACAGCTCTCTGCTAAATCGTAAGATGATGTATAGGGGG